>Ga0209099_1003560_pt1 | contig 12527 bp, 26 predicted proteins | sample AD_JPNHW2_MetaG_FD_184430 | JGI IMG/M metagenome (GOLD analysis project Ga0209099, IMG submission 184430) | Active sludge microbial communities of municipal wastewater-treating anaerobic digesters from Japan - AD_JPNHW2_MetaG (SPAdes) (version 2) | ecosystem: Engineered > Bioreactor > Anaerobic...
TACATACACTGACACTCAACAAAAAGGCAATATTGATGTTTTTGCTTTTATAATTTTACTTGCTTTTTGGGGAATTTATTTTATAAACTAATATGACCTCCTCCATCATCTCCCTTATTATCTTTATGAGTTATCAGACTCCAGTAGAAATGCCTAACTTTACAGTAACATCTTCTGAAACTGTATTTATTACCACTTATATTGATAAAGGAATAATGGCTGATGGAAGTTATACGAGAGATGGGAGTGTCGCTTGCCCTCGTAACTGGAGGCTAGGTACAGTCTTGATAATAGATAATAAATTTTATACTTGTCGTGATAGATATAATCTCCGACTTGATAAAGAACGAGGAAGATATACAGTAGATATTTGGAAAGACATAAGTTATAAAGAAGCAATTAAAGAGGGCAAAGTTTTAAAAAATATAATTAAAATAAATTAAAAGATAAAAAGATATGAATAAATTACAATCACCAGAATACGCAAAACAAAATATCATCAATAATTACAAAGCCAACTATACTGGCGACCACTATTCGTCAAGCGATGTTGAACTATTCTTAAACAACGCCTTAGACCAATACGAAAAAATAGTCAGATCAGATTGTGCTTATGATAGAGATAAACAAGACGAGGCGGTAAAGAATTTGTATAGGGATTATTTGAAGAATTTGATTAACCAAAGAGAAGATGAGATAAAATTTATTATTGGAGATAATAAAATATTGGCTTCTGAGACAATTTGGCTACAAGCATTAAAATGGGTAAAAACTATAATTTAATTATATGGAAGACACATTTTGGAAAGAAAAATTATTCCGCTACATAGACAGATACAACAGAGCTTTTAATACTGGTGATTGGCTTATACACAAAGAAGCTGAAAACGATATTCTAAACTTTATAGAGAGTATAAGTACTGAGGTTTGGAAAGATGGATACAGTTTTGGTATTTATAAAGTAAAAGAAATGATTGAGGATATTATGAGAAATGGCAAAGTGGCATATAACAAAGAACTTGACATTTTAAAAGAAAAAATAAGTGAAATAAAATTACCACTAATATGAAAAAGATTTGTAAGTATTGTTCAAAAGAAATAAAAGGAAAGCCAAAAAGTTATGATTACTATTATTTTTGTAATAACATTGATTGTCTTGATAAATACCTAAATGAGCCAGAGAAAAAGGATATTTGCGAATATTGGCAAGGTAGTGAAAAATGCACAGACAAGAAAGCTGATGGTAGCATTTTTTGTAGATTTCATAGCGATAATTTACCATTTTAATTATGAAAGAATATCTTTGCCAAAAAGAAAATAAAATGTGCCAGTATGGAGGAAATAAGAGATATAATTATGGCTTTGTAAATGGAACCGCTGGTTATTGTTTTAAGGATAATAAGTTTTTAGATAAAATAAAAGTATGCCCTATGAAAAAAAAATTTAACGATGTTGGTAGATGCTTAGTTTGTTTGAAAAATCCTTGTCAATGCCAAAAAGAAGTTTGTTGTGTGTGTGGAGAATTTGCGGAAGAAAAATGTTCACACTGTAAAAATCCCTATTGTTTAACACATTTTAAAACAACTGTAATGACAGGAAATTGCTGTAGTGGTAATGAAAAAGATTATGAAATATAAAACAATACTCGCAGACCCCCCTTTGGTATATTTGGGAAAAAGGATTTAGTGGAGAAACAATTATAAGGTGGATATGATGATATGGTATGTAGAAAGAGAGGGTTGGGGTAGGTGGTGGTGTAATAAAATAATTAAATAAATATATGAACACAATCCTAATAATTTTAACAGGTTTAGCAATTCAAACATCAACTTTTGATGGAGTTCCTTATGTTGTTACAGATACAATGTTTTGTACACAACAAGAAGGAATAGGATGTTATAGCGAAGAAAATGGGATAGAAGTAAAAACAAACAATGAAAACAAAGGAGTTTTATTTCACGAATTAGCCCACGATAAGTTTAATTATACAACCATAGGCACAAACGCCAATTATAATAACGCTTATAAGTTTTGGACTGATAGACCTTTTAATGCTACTAATACTCTCTATTATAAATTGTATGAAAAAGATATGCCGTGGGAAAGTATGGCTAGATGGTATACTTATTTTTTAGAAGGTAATAATATACCAAAAGATATGATTGAATGGTTTATGTATAGCGAGAAAGATTACTCTAAACACAAAGAAGAATATCAGAAATTAAAGATGAAAATAGTTTGGAAAATTAAGAAATAACTTTTATGAAAATAATTATTAAAGCAGAAACTGATCTTCGTACAGACGAAATTACAATTACTGATGACGAACTAGACAATGATAATTTTGTTTCTTTGGTGGTCGATAACAAAGAATACATTGTAAATACTAACGAAATAATCAAAGCTTTAACGGCTTTTAAAAAAGTATGAGCAAAAACATCTCACAATTAAAAAGTTTTATAGCTTACTGTGAAACTCATCCTGAAGAACGCTTCTGGCAAGCTTTACGAAATTGGAGCCAATACAGTTTTATTTATGGTAGTAACGTTGGGGTCGACAGTAACGAGGTAGAAGATACTTTTTATAAAGAGTAAAGGCTAGTCCTTTGCTCTGTCTCTCTCTGTAAAATCCGTAAGGATTATTACCCGACTACCAATTGGGATACAATGAATCCGGTTCTAATCGGTGATGGTAAACAGAGGCATGATTGGGCCTCCTGCATATCTCCGATCGTACGACTGGGGTGTAGATTTAGCCGGTGCGTATCTTCCTTAGGAAGCTCGCTCACCCTGACGCCCCGGGTTGGGGGAGACAGAATAAAGGATTAACTTATTTTATATGGAAAAATTTTATTTATCTATAAAAGATAAAACAGGTGAATATAAAATTTACCCTGTTATTAAAGAGGTCTATACATACGTTAGACAGTTAGAATGTGCAATAAAACATCCTAAAAAAAGTAAAATTAAAAAAATTTATAAAGAAAGATTTAATTTAACAAACTATGACTTCTAAACCTTTGGATAGGAAAGACGTACAAAGAAAAGCTGAACAACTAGGGCACTGTGTCTGTTCTAAACAGTTCTCCTGCCCTTGTAGATTTTTTAGGAACAAAGATATTTGCCATTGTGCAAACGAAAAACACGACGAAAGTTACCAAGAATGGCTAGACTATAATTTAAAATTTTAAACTATGATTTTTAAACCACACAGTTTGATAGCTGTAGATTTAGATGGTACATTGTGCGAGGGGGAATTTTGGGGCGGAGAAGAACCGAAACCGAAGCAAGATGTTATCGATAAAATAGAAAAACTATACAAACAAGGGCACCATATTATAATCTACACCGCCCGTCATCGTAATTATTTTCAAGAAACTGAAGCGTGGTTGATCAAACATAAAGTTTGGTATCACGCATTAAGTATGGAAAAAATGGGAGCAGATTGTTATATAGACGACAAAGTAATTCGTCCTGACGAAATTTAATTTATTAATTTAACCTATGACACCAGACCAAAAGGAGAAATATCAGTTAAGTGAAAAAAATATACAAAACAGAGACCAAATAAAATCTTTACTGTTATCAATTAAAAGAAAAGGGATAGAGGAATTCGTAAATCATTTAGAGTTTGGTACGGATTTTTTTTACGCTCCGGCATCAACCCAATATCATGGATCAGTAATTGGAGGTTTAGCCAATCACTCTTTAAATGTTTATAATCTCTTAGTTGATAAAGTTAAATATTTCAATTTAAACGTTGACGAAGACAGTTTAAAAATAGTAGCTTTAACCCATGATTTTTGTAAGGTAAATAGTTACGAACCCGGGGAGAAATGGTTTAAAGATGCCGACGGTAAATGGCAATCGGAAGCTGTATGGAAAGTGGTAGAAAATTTACCATTTGGACATAGTGAAAAATCAATTATAATGCTACAACAATATTTTCTATTAAAAGAAGAAGAGATAGCGGGTATTCTTTACCATATGGGAGCTTATACTCCAGGTATAACCCAATATCCTTACAGCGCGACTTATAACGAAGCGATTAAGAAATATCCACTGGTAATGGCGATGCACGTAGCTGATATGGAAGAATCAAATATTGTTAGTAATTTTTGTCCACATTTAACACTTGACAAGTAGACGAAAATGTGCTATACTATCTTTACAATTAAAAGGTCGCAGAAAACTTATTAATTAATTTATATTATATAATATTATGTACGATCAATCTGTATTCGACAAACTAAAAAAAGACCATAAATTACCTCTTGGTGAAACTAAATGGTCTGATCTTAAAAATCCAGGTGACACTTTACGTGGCACATACATCAGAGAACGTCAATTTATCTCACCAAAATTTCCTAATTCAAATCCTAGAGTATTCGACATTAAAGACGAATCCGGAGTAGTAACATCTATCCGAAGTAACTCTGTCCTTGATGACGCCTTCGATGGAGAGAAGACTGGACAACCAATTAAACCAGGACAAATTATTGTTATCACTTATATCGGTAAAAGACAAACACAAAGAGGCATGATGAATGACTTCGAAGTATGTGCTTCACCGGATATTGTGGATAACTCTTTCAAAGGTTCAGAAAACGAACCAATGGCTGACGAAATTGAAAATGTTGCTAAAAATTTCGGTGGACAAGTTGTGGACAACTCATTACCTTTCGAAAGTAAACCGGCTATGGGAACTACAACCTCTACTGGAGATCAGAGAGAAACACTAATTAAACAAAAAGCTATCGCTTATATTCCAGGATGCGACGAATCTAACTACAAAATGAAAGTATTGGAAATCACAGGGCTCGCAATGATTCCTTTGAACTACGACACTATTTTATCCAAATTATCATAATGTATGAGTAAGATTCTCGTGATCGGGGATCTCCACCTTAAAGCAAAACGCGGCTACGCCGACTATACGCCGGATGGCCGCGTTAAAGAAGTGGAGAAAGTTCTTAAACAATTAACCGAAGCTTCTTCTGATTGCGATAAAGTTGTTCTATTGGGAGATTCATTAAATTCAAAGAATAATGATTCATCTGTTATTAAACAATTTGTTTCCTTTCTTGAATCTTTTGAAGGTAAAGAAATAGTAATAATTGGGGGCAATCATGACTGTGGGGCTGACGGTAAATCTGCATTAGATTTTTTAAAAGAAATAAGGGGAAAGAACTGGACGATAATTACTGATACCATTCTTGAAAGAGATGGTTTAGTATACTGTCCTTATTTTTATAAACAACAACTAGGAGTAGATGATTTATCGGAGGCCAGAGACATTTTAAGTAACAGACTTCCTAAAGGTAAAATCCTTTTTATCCATCATGCTTTTACGGGAACAAACTCCAATGGTATGGACGCGGAATTTTTCCCGGAGATAGTTTTGCCTCTTGATGTGGCAAAAACTAAATATGACACGGTTTTCGCTGGACATATTCACCAACCTCAAGAAAATGAGAATTTAAAGGTGGTTGGAAGCGTCTTCTGCGACGAAATGGGGGAAAAAGGTAAGAACTACTGGAAAGTGGATACGGAGACCTTAAACGCTCAATCTTACCCTATAGACGGCGTTAAAATAGTGACATTAGAGAACCCAAAAATAGAAGATATCAAAAAGATTACAGATAAAGAGAATATCTTTAAAATAGTGTTTACTGAAGTCGTCTCTACAGAAGCAAAAGAAGAAATAGAAAAAGAGATGAGTTCGTTTTACGGGTGGGTTATATCAGAACAATATACGAATGAACGTGTCCAACTTAAAGAAGCAGACGCTAAAAGTATGGTTGATATGAGTGTACCGGAACTTCTTAAACTATATTCCGATACGAATAATGTTCCTTTCGAAAAAATTATTAAGGGTTGGGAATTAATTCAAAATAAATTATAATTATGGACGAAGAAAATAATGTAATATTATTCGCGAAAATTGTACGAGTAATAGCAATCATTTCGTTGGTATTAGCTTTTCCTTTTTTTATTTACACATGGTTTACACCATTATTCAAATAATATATGATTAACAATTTAGCTCAATTAAGTAAAGAACAAGAAAAAGTTATAAAACAAGTATTATTTCACACTTATTTAGATACTATTTCAGTAGCTTCAGAAAATATTCCACCTAAGGTTTTAAAATTATTAGACGTAACATCTGGTGATTTGGTAAAAAAAATTAAGAAAGCTATCAAAGTTTGTATCGAACAAAACTCTACGGAAATCTTTAAAAAGGTTTCTTTGAACAAAGTTTATTCAACTAAAAAATAAAATATATGTTTAAAGTAGGAGATAGAGTAAAATATGTAAGTGGAAAATGGTATGATAATTGTGGTAATCCTCTTTGGGGAGGGAAGAGTGGTAAAATAGCTGGAGAAATAATAAAAGAAATTAGGGGAAGTATTTTGTTTAATTATGAAGTACGATGGGATAATAATTATGTAAATGGTTATCATAAAGAAGATTTAGAGTTAGTTAATTCAAATAATAATAAAATTATGTCAAATATCAAAGAATTTTTCGTTAATTTAAAAGCAACTCCTGAAGAAAGATTGCTAAAAGAAATGGGTATGGAAAATCCTATTGGAACTCCAACCCAAGAAGGTTTAGAACTTAGTGCGTTAATTTCTTATCAAGCTAATAGAGCTGAAATAATTAAAATCGCACAAGCTAAAAAAGCTGAAGAAACTAAATAAATATGCCACAAGAAATAAAAAACGCAATTAAACTTGCTTTGTCTATCATAGTTTTATTAGTTTTAGTTATAGCTTTTTTCAGTTCATTTACAATTATTGGTGTAGGTCAAAGAGGTGTATTACTTACAGTTAGTAAGGTTGAAGATAAAATTTTAAACGAAGGTTTTAATTTCAAAATTCCTTTTGTCCAGTCTGTTGTAAAAGTTGACGTCAAAACTCAAAAAGAACAAGTTGAGGCTTCAGCAGCATCGAAAGATTTACAGACAGTAACTGCTCAAATTGCTCTTAACTTTCACTTAGATACTGAAAGAGTAAATAAACTAATTCAAACTGTTGGTAAAGAATATAAAGAAAAGTTAATTGACCCAGCTATTCAAGAGGCTGTAAAATCTGCAACAGCAAAATATACTGCTGAAGAACTTATTACAAAGCGTGGAATGGTAAAAGATGATATTAAACTTTTATTAGTTGAAAGATTACAAAAAGAATTTATCTTAGTTGATGAATGTTCTATCGTAGATTTCAATTTTTCCGCAAGTTTTAACCAAGCTATTGAGGCGAAAGTTACTGCAGAACAAAATGCTTTAGCTGCCAAAAATAAACTTGAACAAGTTAAATATGAGGCAGAACAGCGTATTGCTACTGCGAAAGGAGAGGCTGAGGCTATCAAAATTCAAGCTGAGGCTATCCAAACTCAAGGTGGTGCTGCATATGTAGAACTTAAAAAGATTGAGAAATGGGATGGTAAATATCCAACCACAATGCTTGGTGGCAATACTGCTACTATGCTAAATATAAAATAAAAATATGTTTAAAGATAAAGAATTAAGAGAAGAGTTTAAAGTTTTATTAAACTTTTTAGGGATGAAAATGGAAAAAGAATTTTTTGGTTTTGATAGTTTGAACTTAGGTTGTAAAGATAGAGATAGAGTCCCTACAAACACTAGAAATTTTGAACTTTTTGTCGAAAAAATTCAAAAGGAAAACGAAGAAATAAGCCGTAAATTAGGAATGTTAATTGATTATTTAGGAGTTGAAGAAAAACCTTATATTGTTGAAACACGTCAAATTATAAATAGAGAAGGTGATATTGCTAAAACAAACGAAATTAAATATCGTTACGAAAAAAGAGTTCCCTATTTAGAACAAGTTAAACAAGAACAAAAGAAAATTAAAAAAGCTCTTAAAAAATAATTATGAGTACCGATAATAGTGTAAAAACATTTGCCGAAACAACCTGCCCTCACTGTGGACAACCTATTACTATTGTGAGCACAGTTTATTCTCCTCAAATTAAAAATGTTACTACTCCTGCTAATATCGAAAAAAACAAAGAATTCATTAGAGAATTTGTAAAGAAAAGCAACGTTATAGACGCTAAAAAAGCAGAGTTTCTCGAATGGTTAAATGACCCTAGTAACGTGTTTGAAGTAGACGACATCGAAAACATTTTAGAAGATTATAGAACTAAATACAATAGCCAATTATTATGATTCTCTTAAAGAGCATACATTTATACCATTTTCTTAGCCACGACGATACTAAAATATTGTTTTCCCCGACTCAAAAACTTTTGATAAACGGGGATAGTGGTGCCGGAAAAAGCTCGATAGCAGACGCTATGGTTTGGGCGCTTTATGGTAAAGCTAGGTGCGATAACCGATCTTTAATCAAAAGCGGACAATCACTGGCTAGAGTTGTATTAAACATTTCTGACGGTGAAGCAGAATACAAAATAGATCGCTCGATTAATAAATCTGGAAAACATGAAATTTCCCTTTCTGAAAAAAATGAAGATGGTTCGTTCTCGCCTTCAAAGGTTTCCGGAATAAAGAATATCCAAGAATATGTTGAAAATCATATCATTAAGGCTTCGTATCTTTTGTTTATCAATTCAATTGCTTATCCTCAGGATAACGGAGAAAATTTTATTAACCAAACTGCAGAGAAGCGTAAAGACATTATCCTCGAGATCGCCAAGGCATCTGACTATGACAACTACTACGAAGTGGCACGAGATACCTCAAAAGAGCGACAAACTGAAGTAGCTCTTTTAAAAGGGTCTATCTCGGAGAAACTTTCTTTGATGAACGAAATAAGTAAAAACATTATTGACGTAGAACCTTTAAAAATTGAATTACAAGAACTAGAAAAATCTATATTTGAAATCAATAAAGAAATAGCAAAAGGAGAAGAAAGTGAAAAGCAAAGACAAGAACTAGAGAAACAAAAAGCTATTATTGAAACAGAAACAAATTTGAACAACAAACAATTAAATGAACTTCAAGATAAGATGGCAATTGATAGAAAGTTTTTAGATAGTTTACAAACTATAGATATATCTTTATTGGAAAACAAAGAAAAAAGATTGAAAGAAGTAGAACAAACATTGGAAGAAATAAAAGTAAAAATGAAAGAACAAGATGAATGGAAAGTTAAAAAACAAACTCTTTTAGCTAGTCTTAATGCTTATAAAGATTATTCCAGTGATATCTCCGAGCTTAACAAAGAAATAATGGCTGAAATGGAGAGAACGCCTGACGTCTGTCCGGATACCGGGAAACCGTGCTGTATATTCGCTAAACGTCAAGAACAGGCGATTATAGCGCTACAGAAGAAGATAACGGATAAAAAGACCAAAGAGAGCGAAGATAATCTTAAAAAGGCAGAAATTAACGTTGAAATAGAAAAATTAGGAGAAATGCCGATAATTGATATAGATTTCTACAATAGTTTCGAATTAGAACGAAAATCTTTGTCTAATATTTCTTACGAGTTAATGGTCGCCAAAAATACTATAGAGAAAAAGGAAAATTTGGCCCAGGAGCTTCTTTTAAACGAAAGACGGGTGTTTTCCTTACTTGAGACTAAAACAGCCTTAGAACAGCAATTTACCTCTGTTTTATGCCTTCTACAAGCACTTCCAGTGTGTTCCATCGTTTCTGACCTGCGATATAAAAAATCGCTAACTGAGCAAGGGATTTTCACCGTTAAAACGAAGATTGGACGTTCTGAAGAAAACGCGGTACTATTAGAGAAGACCAGAAAAGGAACTGAAGAGATAGAATCCTCTATAAAACAAAAAGAAGAAGATATTGACAACTTATCTGTATTGAAAGACGCTTTTAGCTCTACTGGTATCAAGTCTATGGTTATTGATAGTATTGTCCCAGCTTTAGAGATTAAAATTAATGAAGTCCTTTCCAGGTTGTCTGATTTTAGGGTTTCTTTAGAGACTCAAAAGAGCAGTACGGCTGGGGATAAAACTTTAGAAGGTTTGTTTATCATAGTAACCAACGGACAAAATGAATCGTTTGATCTAGCGAATATAGTGGCGGTGAAAAGGTAAAAATTAACCATGCTATTTCAGAAGGATTAGCATCATTACAGAAGACCGGTTTTAGGTTCTATGATGAAAGTATAGTTGGTTTAGACGATAGTACTATCGAGAGTTTTTCTGAAGTTATTATTTCAATTAAAGAAAAGGTTTCTCAAGTATTTTGTATCAGTCATTTAAGCAGAATTAAAGAACTCTTTGATGAGCAGATAATGATTACAAAAGAAAAAGGGACTTCTAAAATATCTAAATAAATATGTTATCTATAATAAATTTAGTCATTTGGTTTTTGTTAGGCATTTATGTTTTGTCTTCTAATGTTTATAATGAAATTAAATTCTTAAAGTTACAATATGGGTTAGTTTGGATTATGCTTATGATGCAATTAATAGTAAGAGTATTAGAAAATTTAATTAAGTAATATTAAAAAATATGAACGATCAACAAGCCGGGTTAACGCACCTTAATTTCCTTTTAGTAAATGGAATTTATCGTGCAGTTACAGTAGATAATTTAATCGCTTGGTTATACGCAAAAGGTCAAAAAGAAATCGCTGAAGAATTAAGAGATATCGCTGAAAAAGAATTTGCCATAATTTTAGAAAGAATGGTGGCTGATATGAAGAAAGAACCTGTTGGAGAAATTAAAACACAATAGTATGACTAAAGATGAAGCAGATAAGATGTATGTGGCTCCGCATACACTTAAAAGTAGACCGTGCACAGAAGAAGATATTGATAAAATATTGGAGCTAGCACCGACAATGGCTGGTCTTTGCCATATCGGGCGCGGAATGTATCCCGCAGGTTTTGCGATAGTACATGCTCAATTAGATGACAAAGATCCAATGGCTTTCTTTGTAAACTCTATTGGAGACATATTTATTAATCCAAAGATTACTAATCATACTAAATATTTAATACCGAAGAAAGAATCATGTTTATCTTTTCCTAATATGGCACCGACTACTGTATTGAGACCAAACGTAGTTGAAGGAGAATTTACTTTGTTAAATTTAGAAACAAAAAAGTTTGCCGGAGTAAAGAAATTTAAGCTAAAAGGTATTGAAGCACAAGTTATGTGTCACGAAATAGATCACTTAGAAGGTAAATATATTTATCAACTTAATTAATTTTTTATGAGCGACAAACAATACTATATAGAATTTAAAGAGTTTATGGCCAGTTATAAGAAAGGATTAACAGACGCATCCGATGTCGGTATCGCAGTCTGTAAACTTGCAGACCATTTTGTACAGTCCAACAACGCTTTCACGAGATCAGATATTACTTATAAATTAAAATGTGCCGAAGAAGAAAGTAAGGTTGATATGAATACCGGTAAACCTGTGTCTTCTACCAAAGCAAAAGTAATGGCTGAAGCTTCCCCATCATATGAAGTAATGGTTAATTCCGAATGTGAATTAAAAAACGTGGAGGTTTTATTACAATCGTTAAAGACTCTCCAAAAAGGAATTTTAGGAGAAGTTAGAAATCAAAATTAAATAAAGAGAGCACTCCCTGCGAGTGTTCTTTTTTTTACTAATTTAAACATATTGGGGTATGTTAATTAAATGCCTTTGGTGCGGAAAATTATTCGAACCAAAAAAAGAAAAACAGAGATATTGCTGTAAAGAGCATTATCGACACATGGTCCACAAAAAAGAGAAGAAGGAAAGACTGTTTAATAGGTTAAAATCTTTCCCCACATATCGGTGTTGGAACTGCAAAACAGAAACAAAGCTTGATTTTAAACCAGATAAAGATATAAAACGTTTTATGAGCTATGCTTGTCCTCATTGCTTAAAACGTAAAGATCAAGAAGCCTTTGATTCTAACACCTATGTAATAATAGTTGAAGAAACCACAATCGTTCAAGAAAGTATTTATTAGTTTAAAAGAGACCCTCTTTACGGGGTCTCTTTTTATTATGCTTCTGTTCCGTATAAAGATTCTGTTTCTAATTCTGCGTCAGTCTTCTTCTTATAAAATTTGTTCCAATCAACATCTTCGAAACCTTTATAATATGATTTTAATACTTTTGGGTCAGCCATCGCTGCTATATTTTTAAATCTATAATCAGGATAATTTTTATTAAATATAGCAATATTTTTATTTTCTATGGTTTTTGCGACAGCCGGATCTTTGGTTATCTTTGCGACTATTTCTGGTGTTATGATTTTATCTGTTAATAAGAAATAAGCCACTCCAGTTCTTTGTTCTGCGTTTAAATTTTTTATTTCCTTTGCAGCCCAATCTTCAAAATCAGATCTTATTTTAGCTTTTTCAGTTTGATAAGTTTCATTCAAATAAGGGTCAGCGCTTCTTAATTCTTTTTTATATTCTGGTTTTTTCCATAATGAATCAAAATCGTGATAGGCTTTCGCCATTTTGGAAAGAAATACAGAAGGCACATTTTGTTTTATGGTACCGAATTCATTTTTTACATTTTCTACGGCTTTAGTATCTTGTGCGGCCTTTAATG
>Ga0209099_1003563_pt1 | contig 12527 bp, 9 predicted proteins | sample AD_JPNHW2_MetaG_FD_184430 | JGI IMG/M metagenome (GOLD analysis project Ga0209099, IMG submission 184430) | Active sludge microbial communities of municipal wastewater-treating anaerobic digesters from Japan - AD_JPNHW2_MetaG (SPAdes) (version 2) | ecosystem: Engineered > Bioreactor > Anaerobic >...
ATAACCCGGCATCCAGTCAAAATAGATGAAAATCATGGACTCATCTTTACCAACATCTTCAAAGTCATCTTCAGTATCTTCACCAACAGAGTCAAGATCATTTTCAACAATAGTTAAACTATCAGATTCTCCAAATACAATTTTATTGGGTGGATCGATCTGAGCTGAAAGCATTAAAACAGGAAAAACGAGACATAGAGATATCGATAATTTTTTAATAATAGACATAGTAACTGCTTGTAAATTGAACGAAATAGTTAATGGTATTGCAAAAGTAATGATTTTTTTCATGCAAAAAATGTGAAAAGATGTTAATTTAATCTTTTTTATCTTATATTTGCATCATCAAAATAAAATTATATGAAAGTAGGTTTATTCGTTGCGTTATTTCTGTTAACTCCGTTTTTGGTCATTTTTCTATACCAAAAGACTAAGATTGTTAAAAAAATTGGAACGGTAATTGTCGCTTATGCCGTGGGTGTTTTAGCTGCTTTATTTTTTTCATTTACTGACTTTTTATCAGTCGGAGAAATGACAAGTTTAAGCAAAATTCAAGACATGATCATGAATGTGTCAGTCCCGATCGCAATCCCTTTGATGTTATTTAGTTCTGATTTTAAACTCTGGACCAAATCATTGCCAAAATCGATTGCTGCACTTTTAACTGGAATTTTTGCAATTGTAGTGTCCATTATTGCTACTTTTTTTATTTTTCGAGATAAAGGTATTGAGGAACTTCCGGGGATCTCTGCGATGTTAACCGGAATTTATTCAGGTGGAACCATGAACTTTTTTGCGATAGGTAAGGCTCTGGAGGTAAGTGAAAAAATGATGACCTTAACACTTACTTTTCAAATGATTGTAGTGTTCCCATTTGTCCTTTTTATTACAGGGGGTGGATATAAATTATTTAGAAGAATATTGCCTTTTCATGATCCTTATTCTTCGGTAGATGCGAATTCTTCTGTCATTGGATCTGTTACTTTTGAAAGATATGATAGAATGCTTCACAAATGGGTTTTCCCAAGAATGATGCTGGCACTTCTAATAGCTATTGGTTTTTTTGCTGTGGGCGTCGGCGTTTCTCTTTTGATTGCCGGAAAACTGAACGAATTAGCTATTATCCTTACCATAACTACATTGGCTATCGCTGCTTCCTTCTCAAAGCGAATTAGAAATCTCCCTAAAACTTTTGAATTAGGAATGTTTTTTATCCTCCTTTTCTGCGTGTCTGCTGCATCCAAGTTTGATATTACGAAAATTGACAGTTCAGTTTTAAATATTTTATATTTTATTCTGACTTTCACCCTTATGACAATTACACTCCATGTGATTCTATGCAGAATTTTTAAAGTGACCGGAGATTTATATGTGGTTGCTGAAATTGGTCTGTTTTGTTCTCCACCATTCATACCCCCGGTTGTGAGTGCTATGAATAACAGAAAAGTTCTCATCAGCGGTGTCGCAATCGGTCTTGCCGGTTATGCAGTGGGAACCTATATCGGTGTGGCACTGTATTATCTGTTCCAATCATGGCTATAGTAAATTAAGATTATTAAATATTCATTTAATTCGAACCATCATGAAAAAACAAATATTAATTTTAGTAGTAGTGCTCTCTTTTTCTTTGACTCTTATGGCTCAGGAAAATCAGGATCAACAAACCAAAAAGGTAAAAAAAGGTTGGAATATGGGAGTTCTTCCAAGTGTGGCATTTGATGCTGACTTGGGCTTTCAGTACGGTATTTTGACCAACATTTTTAACTACGGTGATGGTACTAAATACCCTGAATATCTTCATTCTATCTATTTTGAAGCTGCTTATACTACAAAAAAATATGGGATTCTTAGATTGTTTTACGATTCTAAGTATCTAATTCCAAATCATAGACTTACGGTTGATGCAACCTATATCCCCGATGCCATGTGCGATTTTTATGGATACAACGGTTATCAAACTGTTTATAATACCAATTGGCATAATTCTAAAAAATTTGATGCTTCTGAAGGGTATGTCTCCAGAGCTTTCTATAAGTTCAGAAGAGATCTCTTCCGCTTCTCTGCAGACCTTCAAGGTACAATTCAAAATAACTGGAAATGGAATGTCGGATTGGGTGCTCTTATCTACAAAACAAGTCCGGTAAACCTTGACGTCCTTAACAGAGGAAAAGATAGCGTTGATATGCTTCCTGCAATTGATGAACTATACGATAAATATGTTAATTGGCAAATTCTTGACCCTAACGAAATAAATGGGGGAGCTCATCCCTATTTAAGATTAGGTATCGTTTATGATTCCAGAAATAAACAAACGAATGCCACCAAGGGGATCTATGCTAACGCATTTGTGACCTACTCCAGTGCTTTCGGGGCTCAAAAAGAGTACAATAACATTAAATTAAATGCTGTATATCAACAATATATTCCTATTTACAAAGAACGTTTGTCATTTGCTTATAGAGTTGGAACTCAGCTGCTGTTAGCAGGGAAAAGTCCTTATTACATGGATAATTATCTAAATACATTATTCATGCAGAGAGTTATCTATGAGGCTATTGGTGGGGCTAACTCTAATCGCGGAATCTTAAGAAGTCGTGTATTAGCAGATGGATTTGCATACGCAAACTTAGAAATCAGATGGAGAGCTTTCCAATTTGATATTGCTAAACAACATTTCTATATTGGCTTTAATCCATTCCTTGATATGGGAATGGCTGTTCAACCAAATCCATTGAATGAGGAGCAAGTTCGGGCAAGTATTGCTCAAAACGATCCCGATTTTGATATCAATAAACTCGATCAATACCTTAATTTTGATCCCAATGCAATTTATAAACCACACTTTTCTGTTGGAACAGGTTTGAAAATTGCAATGAATGAAAATTTTGTATTATCAGTTGATTGGGCTTTGCCACTCAATGAACAGGATGGTGCCAATAAAGCAAATTTCTACATTAAAATGGGATACCTTTTCTAGAAGATGATCGAAGGAAAAAAAATTGTTGTCGTAATGCCCGCCTATAATGCGGAAAAAACTTTAGAACAAACCTATCACGAAATCCCTTTTGATATCGTTGATCAGGTGATTTTAACGGATGACTGTAGTAACGATAAAACCGTTGAAACCGCTCAAAAACTGGGGATCACCGAAATTATTGTTCATGATAAGAACAAAGGTTATGGGGGCAATCAGAAGACTTGTTACAACCGTGCTTTAGCTTTAGGAGCAGATATTGTGATTATGTTACATCCTGATTATCAGTACACACCAAAACTAATTCACTCCATAAGTTATATAATAGCTCACGATCTTTATCCGGTGGTTTGTGCTTCCCGGATCTTAGGGAAAGGCGCAAGAAAAGGGGGGATGCCTCTCATTAAATATGTAGCAAACCGTTTTCTGACACTCTTCCAAAATATATTGATGAATCAAAAACTTTCCGAATACCACACAGGATATCGTGCGTTTTCAGCAAAAGTTTTACAATCTGTCAATTATAATATTAATTCTGATGATTTTATCTTCGATAATGAGATGTTAGCTCAGATTTTCTTCGCCGGATACGAAATAGGAGAGGTGACTTGCCCCACTAAATACTTTGAAGAAGCCTCTTCCATCAACCTAAGAAGAAGTTTTATCTACGGATTAGGCGTAATCCGGGTTTCTATACAGTACCGGCTAGCGAAATGGGGATTGTATAAATTTAAAATTTTCTAATAGCACACGGATAACACTGATTAAGCAGATTTACACTGATTTAATTTATTGAGATTTTTTTAGAAATGAACACAATGTTACACTTTGTTTTTTTCTTTTAAAAAATGCCGCTAATGCGCGAATAATAAACGAATTGTTTTATTTAATTTGATTACTAATAATTTATAAAAATAAGATTAAGCTAATCTGTGTAAATCTATTTCAATCTCTGTCATCAGCGTTCTACCAAGACCCAAAACCCAATAACTAAGAGAACAACATCCTCATCATCTCCTCTATTTTCCCAATAGGACACAGTTCGATCCGATATTGATCTTTTTTGATCCCTTTTGTGTTGTATTTGGAGAAGAAAATTCGATTGAAACCTAACTTTTCAGCTTCACTGATCCGTTGTTCGATTCTTGATACCGGACGAACTTCACCACTTAGGCCCATCTCGCCGGCAAAGCAAGTTTTAGAATCTACTGAAATATCTACAGCCGACGATAAAATGGAAGCCATAATAGACAAGTTAATCGCTGGATCTTCAATGTGAAACCCACCCGCCATATTTAGGAATACATCCTTGGCACCTAATTTAAAGCCACACCGTTTTTCTAGAACGGCTAGCAACATATTCATCCTTCTCAAATCAAAACCGGTAGCTGAACGCTGTGGTGTGCCATAAACAGCAGTACTTACTAATGCCTGAGTCTCAATCATCATCGGTCTGTTTCCCTCCATAATGGCAGCGATCGCATTTCCGCTGAAGTTTTCATCACGAGTAGTAATTAAAATCTCAGAAGGATTATTAATCTCCCTTAGTCCATCAGCATGCATCTCAAATATACCTAACTCTGAAGTAGACCCAAAACGGTTTTTGATACAACGTACAATCCGGTAGCCATAATGTTGATCCCCTTCAAATTGCAAAACAGTGTCCACAATATGCTCTAAAATCTTGGGTCCGGCAATGGTGCCATCCTTAGTGATATGGCCAATCAGGAAAATAGGGATGCCGCTCGTTTTACTTAAATGCTGAAACTCTGCCGCACACTCCTTAATCTGTGAAATCGACCCTGATGCTGAATCAATCAACGAACTTTGCATCGTTTGTACTGAATCCACAATGATCAGCTTAGGCTGTAATTGATCAATATGTTTGAAAATCTCTTGAGTATTCGTTTCTGTAAGGATATAGCAATCACTGTTGATGTTTTTGCAAATTCTCTCGGCTCTCATTTTAAGCTGTGACTCACTCTCTTCTCCTGAAATATATAAAACAGAAAAGTTGTGAAGTGAAAGTGCTGTTTGTAAAAGCAATGTTGACTTGCCAATACCGGGCTCTCCACCTAGTAAAATCAATGAACCGGGCACTATACCGCCACCTAGTACTGTGTCAAATTCCGAAAAAGTGGTGCTGATCCGGTTAACCTCTTGTAAAGAGATCTCTTCAACTTTTTTGGGAGCAGACTTAGTCATGATAGAGGTCGACTTCCCTTTTTGCTTATCTTCCCGATGTACAACCTCCTCCTCATAGCTGTTCCATGACCCACAAGCCGGGCATTTCCCTAGCCATGTTGCCGATTGATTTCCACAATTTTTACAGTAAAAAAAACTTGATGATTTAGCCATAATGAGTTTATTTGATATATATCGCAAAGATACATTATTTTTTAGATTTGTTTTGCTTTTCATGTTGAAAAATCGTGTATTTTTGCCATAAGATTTTATTAATTATATTATATGAAAAACGATTTAAAAATAGCAGTAATTGGACTCGGATACGTAGGTTTGCCTTTAGCGCGCCTTTTTTCAACTAAATATAAAACAGTAGGTTACGACCTGAATCAACCACGTGTTGATGCACTGATGACCGGTCATGATGATACTTTGGAAGTGGAAGATCATCTTCTTCAACAAGCGATCAAAGATGGCCTAATCTGTACTACCAATTTGGATCTTTTAAAAGATTGTAATGTTTATGTTGTTGCCGTTCCAACTCCTGTGGATATTAATAATCGCCCTGATTTACTTCCACTTATCAAATCCAGCACTACCGTAGCGAAAGTGATCTCTAAAGGGGATATCGTTATTTATGAATCAACCGTTTATCCCGGCGTTACTGAAGAGGAATGTATTCCAATCATCGAACAAGTGTCCGGCTTGAAATTCAATGTTGATTTCTACGCAGGTTATTCTCCTGAAAGAATCAATCCGGGTGATAAAGAACATACTGTTGAGAAAATTGTAAAAGTAACCTCAGGCTCTACCCCTGAAATTGCTGATATTGTAGATCATCTTTATAATTCTGTTTTAGTAAATGGTACTTTTAAAGCTTCCTCTATCAAAGTGGCAGAAGCTTCAAAAATCATTGAAAACTCTCAAAGAGATGTTAATATTGCCTTCGTGAATGAATTGGCCAAAATCTTTAACGCCATGGGTATTGATACCCACGAAGTGCTTCAGGCTGCGGGCTCTAAATGGAACTTTATCAAAATGTCTCCAGGTCTTGTTGGTGGTCACTGTATTAGCGTTGACCCTTATTATTTGATCCAAAAAGCTCAAGTATATGGAGTAATGCCCAGAATCATGAGTGAAGCACGTCGTTTAAATGATGCTATGGGTGATTATGTCGCTAATCAAGTGATTAAACTGATGAATAAAAAAGGATTAGTAGTTAAAGATTCTAAAATTCTGATTTTAGGAATCACTTTTAAAGAAAACTGTCCTGACATTAGAAACACTAAGATTGTAGATATTTTTCATACCTTAACGGAATATACTGAAAACATAACCATCTTCGACCCTTATGCTGATATTCACGAAGTGAAAGAGGAATACGATTTAGATGTTGTTAATGGTGATCTTAATCAACATAAAGGTCAATATGATACTGTTATTCTTGCAGTTGCACATAATGAATTTAAAAATATCGATTTAAGATCTTTCCTAAAAGAAAATGGAGTTGTGTATGATGTAAAAGGGATTGCTGACTTAAATCAAATAGATGGAAGGTTATAATCATGAAAATTGAATTTTTAGGAGCTTCCGGCGGCGAGGTTACCGGTAGTAAATTTTTAATTACTACAATCAATCATAAGAAAATATTGATTGACTGTGGAATGTACCAAGGTAAAGGCTTGGAAACTGACGAAATGAATAGAGATCTTGGGTTTGAGCCTGTTCAGATCGACTATTTATTACTCTCTCATGCGCATATTGACCATTCCGGTTTGATTCCGTTCATTTACAAAAATGGATTCCGGGGGAAAGTTTTCTGTACTCCGGCAACACGTGACTTGTGTGCCATTATGCTGGCTGACTCCGGTAAGATCCAAGAAGCTGATACCAGACAGTTTAATAAAAAAAGAATTGCTAAAAACTTACCTACTGTTGAACCCATCTATACGATGGAGGATGCTGCTGAAAGTATGGGTCTCTTTGTTAGCGTTCCTTACAACATGTCCTTTGACTTGATTCCAGGTTGCGTTTTTGAATTTAAAGATACCGGTCACATCTTAGGTGGCGCATCTATTTTCTTCACTTTTACAGAAGGAGAAGAGAAAAAAACGTTGTTATATACCTCTGATGTTGGTAGATATAATAAAAGAATCTTAAAAGATCCTTGCAAAGATCTTCCTCAGGCTCAATATGTCATCACTGAATCAACATACGGAGATCGATTACACGATACTATGGATGAAGCTGAAAATAAGCTGATGATGATCGTTAAAGATGCCTGCGCTAAACGAAAAGGAAAACTGATCATCCCTTCTTTTGCAATTGGTAGAACTCAGGAGATCGTTTATGCATTGAATAGATTGCATAACAATGGAAATCTTCCTGACGTTGATATCTTTGTTGATAGTCCTTTGGCTGTTTCTGCTACTGATATTTTCCGACTTCATACGGAATGTTTTAATGATGAAATCAAAGAATATATGCATCAGGATCCCGATCCGTTTGGATTTGATAACCTGCATTATATCAGAACAATAGATGAATCTAAGAAGCTGAACAACATCAACCAACCTTGTGTTATTATTTCTGCTTCTGGTATGATGGAAGCCGGACGTGTAAAACACCATCTGGCTAACAATATCAATAATCCACGCACGACTATCCTTTGTGTAGGTTATTGTTCTCCCAGAACCTTAGGAGCAAGAATCATGCGTGGAGATCATGAAGTCTCAATCTTCGGTACGAAATATCTTGTTAAAGCTCAACTCGAACGTATTGACTCTTTCTCTGGGCATGGTGATTATAAAGAGTTGTTGAGATATCTGGAGAGTCAAGATCCTAAAAAAGTAAAAAAAGTATTTATTGTTCATGGCGAAGATGAATCAAGAGAAGCTTTTGCGGAGCACCTTCACAATGCTGGGTTTACAAAGACCTATATCCCTGTCCTTAAAGAGACAGTTGAAATATAAAACTCATGGATAGCTTTGGGAAATGCTTCATACTATCTGACTATGGCGGAACTCATGATCCTTTCATAGGGGGAACGATTGAAGGATGTCCCAAAGGTTTTCTGATTAACTTTGATCTCATCGCCAAAGAGATGGCACGACGTGCTCCCTCTCGACATTCAACCTCTACTCAAAGAAATGAGAAGGATGAGGTGGAGTTCCTTTCAGGGTTTCATGATGGTATCACTACCGGCGAACCAATCCGGTTCAGGATCAAGAATACAGATGTTCAGCCTAATCCAAACATGGAAAAAGTGTTGAAACCTTCTCATGCTTCTTATACCTACATGATGAAATATGGAATTCAGGATAATTCCGGAATAGGTAGAGCCTCTGCCAGACAAACAGCATGTAGAGTGGTGGCTGGCGCGATCGCAAAACAAATATTGTCACACTATAAAATCTCTTTTCATACGGAGATTGCTCCGGAAACTGTTGCCTTGATGCGTGAAATTGCTGCAATTGATTCATTTCAAGATACTATAGGTGCAAAAGTTCTGGGATCCATTCGAAATGTCCCTGCCGGTTTAGGAGAACCGGTTTACGATAAATTAAATGCTCGTTTGGCTTATGGGATGATGTCGATTAATGCAGCGAAAGGTTTTGAGATCGGAATGGGCTATCAAGCTACGCAAATGACCGGCTCAGCCTATAATGATATCCAAAATACTGATTACACTTTTCAAACCAATCACGATGGGGGAATCCAAGCAGGGATCTCCAATGGTCAGGAGATCAATTTTACAGTAGCTTTCAAACCAATTCCGACTTTAAGAAAATCTCAAAAAAACATCGATTTTTTGGGTAGTTCTGTAACTTTTTCCGGAAATAATCGAAATGATATATGTGTCGTCCCTCGTGTACTTCCGGTGATAGAAGCGATGGCGGCTATCGTGATTCTAGATTTTATATTGATCTCCAAAATTGAACCTAAAAATGATAAATAAAATGGTTACCCCTTGCAAATTTCCCGTTCACCTCCTTTGGAAATGGGGAGTACTGTTTTTGATACTGATCTTATCAGTGTCAACACCTGTATTTGCCCAAGAAGAATCTGATGAAGCAGATCCTTGTGTTCAAACACTGGATAAAAAAGTGGAGAAACAGATTAAAAAAGCAAAAGAGCTGATGAAAGAGGGGAGAACTCAACGTCAGGCTTTGGAAATCTATCGGGAACTTATTGAAGCAGATCCCACTATAATGGAAGTGAATTATAACTACGCTATGTTTTTCTACTCAAATCTTTACAGGGCAAGCTTTGACGTACCGAAAGAACATAAAGATTATGTGGAAGCATTAGCAGGATTTAAAAGATTGTTTGAGGTTTGTCCCTATTATAAACCTATGGCGAATCTTTTTGCTGCTCGGGCAGCCTTTTTCTCCGGTAATTATGCAGATGCAGTCCTTTATGCCAAAGTGATTGTTGAAAATCCGGATCTTTATAAAAATGATGCCAATATCGAAGAAGCTGAGTTCCTTTTGAAAAAATCTCAGTTTAATCTTTTTATTTTTGATCACAAAAGACCGTTTGATCCTAAACCACTTCAGGGAGTTTCCACTCAGTATGATGAATATTTAGCTACAATATCACCTGATGGGGAGTTCTTTTATTTTACCAGAAGAAAACCCGATGTGAAACAAGGTAGAGGATTTTCAGCTGATGAGACTGAAGATAAAGAGTTTTTCTCCTTTAGTAAAAGGATGCCAAACGGAAACTTTGCCCCCGGAGATCCACTCCCATGGCCATTTAACGATTCTCAAGGGGAAGGTAGCCCTACGATCAATCTGACCAACGATATGATGATCTTTGCCCGGGTAACAGAAGAAAAAGTTGGAAATAGTTTTTACGCAAACTGGGATTTATATGTTACTTACTTTCGTAACGAAGAGTGGTCCGAACCTCAAAATATGGGAGTGACAATCAATACACCTAACTCATGGGAGTCACAACCCTCTCTGAGCTCCGATGGGAATACGCTTTACTTTTCCAGCGATAGAGTAGGCGGTTTCGGTGGTTCAGATATTTGGTATGCTGAACGAAATGAGGATGGATCATGGAACAAAGCTAAAAATATGGGGCCGGTTATCAATACCAAAGGGAATGAACGCTCCCCATTTTTGCATTCAGACAGTAAAACGCTCTATTTCTCTTCAGATGGTAAAGCGATTGCTTTACAGGAAGATGGTACCACAAGAGAGAGTGTTCAAGAACGAGGATTACATTTAGGCTTAGGGGGACAAGATATCTTTTATTCTAAGTTAAATGATAAACAACAATGGTCCAAACCCGAGAATATGGGGTATCCGATCAATACAGATGATAATGAAGTAGATTTCTTCGTTAGTCTGGATGGGAAAACTGCTTATTTCTCCTCCAATAATCTCGAATCTAAAGATTGGAATATTTACACTTTTGAACTGTATGAAGAAGCGAGACCCAAAAGTGTTGTACTGCTCAAAGGGGATGTGAACGTGGATACAGAAGATTTTTCAAATATCACTGTGGAAATCAGAGATACCTCTTTGAATATTATTGCAAAAGCACAAGTGAACGAAGAAACCAAGCAATATGCGATCATCACTGAAGTGGATGAATATAATCCGGCACCTATCATCGTTAATGTGAAAAAAGAGGGTTTTGCCTTCGATACACGGTTGGTTGTCTTTGATTTGCCTAAAGGAAATGTCGTAAAAACACAAGCCGAAGTGAAAAAAGTGGAAGTGGGGAAAACATTCGACTTGCATGATATCAATTTTGCAACCAATTCTTTCGAATTAACCAATGAATCCAAAAAAATCATCCTGCTTTTCAAAGATTTTCTAAATGAGAACCCCAATATCCGGGTTGAGTTACAGGGTCATACCGATAATGTCGGTAATGCAAAAGCGAATCAGATATTATCAGAAAACAGAGCCAAAGCGGTGTTCAACTTTCTGGTTGAAAATGGGATTGATGCTTCCAGATTAACATCCAAAGGGTTTGGCGCATCTAAACCTAGAGTTTCTAATGATACAGAGTATGGTCGCTCAAAAAACAGACGTACTGTATTTGTGATTCTGGATATGTAGTTATTTCTTTACAATCTCTACTCTTCGATTCTTCGCTTTACCCTCTTCTGTGCGGTTATCAGCAACGGGATTATTTTGGCCCCAACCTTTGGAGGAGAGTCTATCTTTGGAGATCCCTTTACCGATTAAAAGATTCATTACACTCTGAGCTCTTTGTTCAGAAAGTGTCTGGTTACTGGCAGCATTACCTACATTATCTGTGTGTCCTTCGATGCTCACTTTTAAATCAGGATTGGTTTTCAAAAGGGTGTACAATTCTTCGATGATCGGCATTGATTCGGGTTTTACAGTAGATTTCCCAAAATCAAAATGGATATCTAATGCGATAAATCCTTTATTGTTGATCTCATCCAAAATAAAATTAGCCTGAATCACCTGTTCCATCAATTTACGTTCCACGATGTAAAGAGTGTATTCTCTGGTGCTTGCGGTCACTTTCACCCATGATTCGGTATCTCCTTTTTTAAATTTTGCTGTAATAAAGCTATAGGAATTGTTTACTTCAACCACTTTAGCGATGATAGTGCCGCCGGCACTTTTAATAGCGTTTTCAAAATTTCTAAAAATCTGAAGTTCAGAAATATCGGTAGATTCCTCATTTTGAACATAGTTGTAGAAAAAGTAGTTCCCTTCCACGGTTTCTGTCTTCACTTCATCGTCGGTTCTATTTTCTATCGGGAACAGGTAGGCATTAAAATCCTGATGTTCACACTCATTGATATAAAAGTTCGGGATTCGGTTAAAAAGGGGATGATCTTTACAACCGGTAGCATCTTCCTGTTGTGCTAAAAGGGTTGAAGTAAAAACTAAAATGCTGAAAATAAATAAACTAAATCTTTTCATGATGTACTATTTTTATATATGTTCTATTAGCGAAAATATACATTTTTTTTTAATGGAACGCGAATTGAAACGGATTTTTTTGGATCACTAAGTTTCTCAAAGTTTGCACAAAGTTAAAGAAGTTTTTCTTTGTGAAACTTTTTTTTAACTTTGAGTGACTTTGTGCTCCCAATAAGCCGTGGATGAGCGAATGTATGAAAAATGGACTGGAGACCAGAGACGAGGGACTAGAGACAGGAGTAAAATTGAAACCTGATAGCTAAAACCCAAAACCTATTTATTTAGCATGCACAATAAAGAATCTGTAAGTGAATCGAAACGGGAGAAGGCGAACCATTTTTTGCCGAGATCTTTGAGGGAGGCGCCGATATGATAGAGTTCAGTGCGGTCGATAAGGATGATTTCTGATTTTGTATTTTTGATAATTTCAGAGACAAAGACATAAG
>Ga0209099_1003565_pt1 | contig 12525 bp, 7 predicted proteins | sample AD_JPNHW2_MetaG_FD_184430 | JGI IMG/M metagenome (GOLD analysis project Ga0209099, IMG submission 184430) | Active sludge microbial communities of municipal wastewater-treating anaerobic digesters from Japan - AD_JPNHW2_MetaG (SPAdes) (version 2) | ecosystem: Engineered > Bioreactor > Anaerobic >...
CTGATGGTGGTCCTGGGGATGGGCATCCAGCTCCTGGTCCAGAGGGGGTTCGACCAGGTCGAGGACCAGTACCTCCGCGACCACGTCGCGCGCCTGAAGCAGGTGATCGACCGGTCGGCGCAAGGACTGGAGCGGAGCGCGCACGACTATGCGGTCTGGGAGGACTCCTACCGCTTCGTCGCCTCCCCGGGCCCGAGATACATCGCGGACAACCTCAACGCGGACGTTCTGGCCAACCTCCAGCTCACCCACATCCTCGTCTTCGACAACGACCATGAACTCGTGGCCGGGCGGAGCCTGGATCCCCGGACCGGAAACCTCCAGGAAACCGATGCCAGGTTCGCGCGGCAGATCGCTCCCATGGTCGAAGCCCTGGCCAGGAGCGGGAAGCTCTCCTCCTCGGGCGTCCTCGGGCTCGACGACGGAATCTACCTGGTCGGTGCCTGCCGGATCCTGCCCACGAAACCGGGCCCTCCGCCTGCGGGGACCTTCGTCCACATGAGGCGAGTGGAGAAGCGCCAGATCGAGGACTTCTCCAGGCAGCTGCGCGTCGGTCTCTTCATCTCGACGGACGTCCAGGACCTTCTGCCGGCGGGACCCGCCTCCTGGTATTTCATTCGGGAGGCCGCCCCCGAGAGGCTTCGGATCGGCATTCCCGTCGAGAGCGTCACCGGCCGCCCCGCCGCCGTGGTGGATATCGTCCTGCCGCGCACCATCCAGCAGCAGGCACGCCATTTCATCCTGCTCGCCTGGCTCGCCCTCTTCGCGACCCTCGCCACGTCCTCACTCCTGTGGCCCCTGGCCATCCGCTGGCTCGTGCTGGGACGACTGGAACAGATCCACCGGTTCATGACCATGCTGGGCAGGAAGCGGACCCTCACGGAACGCCTTCCAGCCAAGGAGGGCGACGAACTGGACGCGCTCGCCGTCGGCATCAACCAGACCCTCGACACCCTCCAGACCGCCCAGGGCCAGAGGGACGCGTCGGAACACCGCTCGCAGCGCCTCCAGGACCAGCTCACGCAGGTCCAGAAGCTCGAGGCCCTCGCCACCATGGCGGGAGGCATCGCCCACGACTTCAACAACAGCCTCTCGGCGATCATGGGTTCCATCGAGCTGATGCAGGAGGAACTTCCGCCCGGGCATCCGTCCCACAAGCACCTCGCCCGGATGCAGAAGGCGGGCACCGGCGCCTGCGCCCTCGCCCGGCAGATGCTCAACCTCAGCCGCGGCAATCCAGCCCAGAAGGTTCCGATCCACCTGGGCGACGCGGTCTCGGATGTCCTCCGCCTCGCGCGAGCCGGCCTCCCGAAGAACCTCGCGATCCATTTCCAGAACGATGCCCTGGACGACGTCGTCCTGGCCGACGTGACCCAGATCCAGCAGGTGGTCATGAACCTGGCCACCAACGCCTCCCACGCCATGGCCGGCCAACCCGACGGACGCATCGAAGTCACCCTCGTCGGGGTGAATCTCCCGGACCTGGACGCCCCCGCCGAGACGGTCACCCTGCCGCCCGGCGCATACATCCGGCTCGCCTTCTCCGACAACGGGCCCGGCATTCCCAGGGAAATCCAGGACAAGATCTTCGATCCATTCTTCACCACCAAGCCGGTCGGGTCGGGCACCGGACTGGGCCTCGCGGTCGCCCAGCGGTTCGTCGCCCAGTTGGGCGGCTCCATGGGGGTCCAGAGCGAGGCCGGCGGGGGGACCACGTTCAACATCCACCTGCCGAGCTACCACACCCCTTCCCTGCCCCCCCACCTTGCCTCGGTCGGTCCGTTGAAGATCCTCCTGGTCGACGACGACCCGCATGCGCGCGAGACCCTGGCCGAAGGCCTCCGCAAGGCCGGGCATGCCGTCACGGAGGCTCCCGGCGGCGTCTCGGCCCTCCAGATCCTCGAAGAGGAAGCACGCACCTTCGCGGCCGTGGTGACGGACCAGATCATGCCCGGGATGTCCGGCGTGGACCTGGGCGCGGAGATCGCGAAACGGTTCCCGGGCATGCCCGTCTTCCTCGTCTCGGGCTACACGGGGCCCATCGAGGAGCAGGTGCTCGCCGAACTGGGCATCCTCCGGCTCTTCCCGAAGCCGGTCGTCGTCGCCGAGCTTGACAGGACGATCCGGGAATCGAGGCTCCGGCTCAGGAGGAAGGACGCGGACCTCGCCTAGCGGTGAGGGAGAACCAGAAACCCAGGTAGGACGGGAGGTCCTTGAGGAACCTGGCATAGCTGTGGGGCGACTCGATCAGCATCCGCCGCCAGACCTTCCTGGCGAAAGGCCTCCGGTAGAAGCGTCCCAGGAAGTCGGCCTGGAGGCTCTCCAGGGTCGCCTTGTCCGGCCCCCCCTTGGACTGGAACACGAAGGTCTGGCAGTCGAGGTTCGGCCAGTTCCCGTCACTCGCGTCGAAACTGCCGAGCGTCTGGATCTCCTGCTGGATGGGTGCCCCGAAGTACGGCGTGAAAGCCGTGACGTTGGCATCCTTGAGCGGCAGCGAACAGGCGAAGTCGATGGTGCGGCGGATGGAGGCTTCCGTCTCCCCGGGAAAGCCCATCATGAAGAGCCCTTTCACCCAGAGGCCGGCTTCGTGGAGCCGGTTCACGTCGCGGCGGATGAGGTCCAGGGAGAGCCCTTCCTTGTGCCGGTCCAGGATCTCCTGGTCCCCGGACTCGATCCCGACGTGGACGACCCAGCAGCCGGCGCTCTTGAGTTCCCGGATGAGCTCGTCGCCGAGGTGCCCCACCCGCACGATGCAGTTGAAGCTCACGCCCAGCCGGGCCCGGCGGAGCAGGGCGCAGAGCCGGGCGACGCGGTCCTGGTTGAGCGTGAACAGGTCGTCGTAGAACGTGACGTGGCGGATCCCGAAGTCCTTCCGCAGCCATCTGACCTGTTCGAAGGTGTACTCGGGGGAGTTCCAGCGGTAGGAATGGCTGTAGACGGACCGGTCGCAGTAGGAGCAGCGGTAGACGCAGCCCCGGGAGGAGATGATGTTCGCGCCCGGCCCCCGGGGGGACGAGAACAGCGGGAGATGGTACCGCTCCGGGAAGCCTTCGGCCAGGTCGTAGGCAGGAAAGGGCAGATCGTCCATGCGGCAGAGCGTGTCCCGGGTCTGGACCGGCCCCGAGCGGACGCCGGCGCCTTCGCGCCACAGGCATCCGGCGATGTCCGAGGGATCTCCGCCCCTCGCCAGGTCCCGCAGGGCGGACTCCCCTTCTCCCGCGACCAGGGCGTCGATGGCCGGGTAGTCCCGGAGGATGCGTTCCCTGCCCCAGGAGACATGGACCCCTCCGAAGACCGTGCGGACGTCCGGAAGCAGGTCCTTCACGCGGCGGCAGACGTCGTAGGCGTCGAGGAAGGCCGGGGTGATGGCCGAGAAGCCCACCAAGTCCGGGGCGTGGGCCTGGATGCGCCTCGCCCATTCCCCGTTCGTGACCCGGAACTGCCGGGCCGCATCCAGGAAGCGCACGTCATGGCCGTCCTCCCGGAGCACCGCGGCCAGGGTCAGGAGGCCGACGGGCGGAACGCAGGCGGCGAGGCTCCCGATCCGGACCTGGCCATCCGCGTTGTCGTAGCCCCTGGGCTGGAAAAGGAGAATGCGCACGGGGAATCCTCGGACATCAGCCTCTACTATCCCGCACTTTGGGGGCAGGACTCCCACCCACTGGAACCGATCGCGCCTCCCGGGACCCCGCCGCAGACGAGACGTGCTACAGTGGCGCAAATTCCGTGCTCCATCTGGACGCCCCCCTCCGGGTTCTTCGTCTTCACCCGGCGCGCGGCTGCCTGCAGCCAGCCTCCGCGCCATCCACGCCGGGCAATGCCCCTCAGCAAAGGAAGGTCACATGGACATCACGATCGAATCGATGACGCGGGCCGACTGGAAGAGCGTCGAGGCGATCTACATGGAGGGGATCGCCACCGGCCAGGCGACCTTCGAAGTGGAGGCTCCCACCTGGGAACAATGGGACGCGAACCATCTGTCGAGCTGCCGGTTCGTCGCGCGCCGGCACGGCCAGATCGCCGGCTGGGCCGCCCTGAGCCCCGTCTCGCGGCGCTCCTGCTACGCCGGCGTGGCGGAAGTGAGCATCTACGTGACGGCGGGCGCACGGAACCAGGGGGTCGGCAGGATCCTCCTGCACACCCTCATCCAGGAATCGGAGCGACACGGCATCTGGACCCTGCAGGGAACCACCTTCCCCGAGAACAGCGCCAGCCTCCATCTCCAGTCGAGCTGCGGATTCCGGGTGGTGGGCAAGCGGGAACGGATCGCCCGCCAGAACGGCGTCTGGCGGGACACGCTCGTCTCGGAAAGGCGGAGCCCCACGATCGGCCTGGATTGACCTCGGGGCATCCGGGGCAGGCCAAGGGCCACCGCCAGCGAATGTCGTGTCCCAGGGAAATTCTCAAGATCTTCGGAGGAGACGACCGATATCTCCCCCAGGCGGAGGCCCATCGATGGCCTTTCGCGATCGTTTCCATCATCTATATACGGCATGAAAATCAAGTCGGACCTGTGCGACACTCTATCCATTTGATGACGCTCCATGGGCGTGACGGTCGTGCAGGGATCAAGTCGGAGGCGCGATGGGGAAGGACGACCGACGGGGATGGAGCCTGGAGTGGTGGATCCCGGCCGCCTACGCCGCGGTTGCGGGGCTGTGGATCTACACATCGGACACGCTCGTCGCGGCCATCGCCGGCTCCATGGAACGCCAGCGCGCGATCTCCTCCTACAAGGGTTTCGGGTTCGTGATCGTCACAGCCGCCCTGCTCCACGGGGGTCTCCGCTGGGCCCTGGGACGCGAGCGGGCCATCGCCAGGCGGGCCCGGGAGAGCGAGGCGCTGCTGCGGGCCATGATGGAAAGCTCCCCGGACATGATCGCCTTCGCCCTCGACAGGAACTACAGCTACCTGGCCTTCAACGCCAGGCACAAGGAGACGATCAGGGCCATCTGGAACCGGGAAATCGCCCCGGGAATGAACATGCTGGAAGTGATCGGGAGGGATGCGGATCGGGAAACCGCCAGGAGGCATTTCGACCGCGCCCTGGCGGGCGAGAGCTTCGACCGCCTGGAAGTCTACGGGGACGAGGAACTCTCCCGGAACTACTGGCAGGATTTCTACGGTCCGATCCGGACGGAGGGGGGCGAGATCATCGGGTTGACCTGCTACGTCGTCAACATCACCGAGCACAAGCGCGAACTGGAGGAACGGCACCGTCTCCAGGCCCAGCTTCGGCAGGTGCAGCAGCTGGAAAGCCTCGGCCGGCTTGCGGGAGGCGTCGCCCATGACATGAACAACGTGCTGGGCGCCATCCTGGCTATCTCTTCCGCCGACACGGAAGCCCAGGCCGAGGGCAGCCCCCTTCGCCAGGACTTCGAGACCATCTCCAGGGCAGCCGTGCGGGGCGGGGAGATGGTCAAGCGACTGCTGAACCTGGCGCGCAGAAGCCCGGTCCAGGAGGACGAACTGGACCTGAACGGGATCCTGCGAGAGACGGCCGGCCTCCTGGAACGCGCCACCCTGTCCAAGATCCGCCTCGACATGGACCTGTCCCCCGATCTGGCCCCCGTCCGGGGGGATGCGGGCAGCCTGGTCCACGCCTTCATGAACCTGTGTGTCAACGCCGTCGACGCCATGCCGGAGAACGGAGTCCTCACCCTCCGAAGCCGCAACGTGGACGAGCGTTCCATCGAGATCCAGGTGCAGGACACGGGGTCGGGCATGTCCAGGGACGTGCTCGACAAGGCCCTGGACCCGTTCTTCACCACGAAGGAACAGGGCAAGGGCACGGGGCTCGGCTTGTCCATGGTCTACAGCACCGTGAAAGCGCACCGAGGACAGATGGAGATCCAGAGCGTACCCGGGAAGGGCACCTGCGTGAGCATCCGCCTCCCGGCCTGCATCCCCGCGCCCTCCGGCCCTTCCGCGAAGCCTGCCGAGGACGCCCCCGGGAAGCCCTCCGACAGGTTCCTGAACGTCCTCCTGGTGGATGACGACGAACTGATCCAGAGTTCCATGCAGGCGCTCCTGGCGGCCAAGGGCCACGTCGCCACGCCGGCCTCGAGCGGCGAGGAGGCCCTGGCGAAACTGGAGACCGGCTTCCAGCCCGACGTGGTGATCCTGGACATGAACATGCCGGGCCTGGGTGGCGCCGGGACCCTGCCTCGCCTGCGCGCCCTGCGCGCCGAGGTCCCCGTCCTCCTGGCCACGGGGCGCCCGGACCAGGCCGCGCAGGATCTCGTGGAGACGTACCCCGGAGTCTCGCTGCTGCCGAAGCCCTTCAGCCTCAAGGACCTGCAGAAGGCCCTGGAACCCGTTCTGGCGGGCCACCGTCCCTGACATCGGAGCGAGGCCCGAACAGGGAACCTAGCCTGCCTAGCGGGTTTCGGCGGTCCCGGAAGCATCTCCCGGTCCCCGTTTCCCACCCTCCGGGAAGAAGACTTCGGGATACAGGGCCTTGGCGCAATCGGGACAGATGCCGTGGGTGAAACTGGCCTCCGAATGCGACGAGATGTAGTGCTCCAGCTGGTTCCAGTAGCCCTTGTCGTCCCGGATCTTCTTGCAGCTGCTGCAGATCGGGAGCAGTCCGCTCAGGGTCGTCACGTCGGCCAGGGCCTTCCGCAGTTCGAGGATCAAGTGTTCCCTCACTTCCTCGGCATGCTTCCGTTCCGTGATGTCGATGGCCGTGCCCACGCAGATCATCGGTTTGCCGGGAGCTTCCGGAACGAGGTGGGCATGGGCGAGCAGCCAGACGGTGGAGCCATCCTTCCTCCAGAACTCCGCCTCGAAGTCCGAGATCCTCCCCGTGCCGAGGAGGGTCTCCTTCATCGCATCCGCCTGTCCAGGACGGACCCATCGAAGGCTGTTCATGTTCCGGACATCGGCCAGCATCTCCTCCGGGCCGGCGTAGCCCCACATCCTGGCGAAGGCCGGGTTGAGATGGCGTATGGAACCATCGAGGTCGACCCGGAAGATCCCTTCCATGGCGTTCTCGAAGATGTAGCGGAACTTGGCCTCCTCGCGGACCCGGGCCTCGACCGCCTCCCGCTGCGCCCGCCAGGCGCGATGGACCAGCCAGCCGCAGCCGCCGATGAGCATCAGGAAGACGCCCACGAACGCGGCGCTCAGGTGGACCTCGTGGTACCAGTGCGTGAGGACGTCGTGAATGCCAAGCCCCACGATGACATACTGGGGATTCCCCTTCAGCCACAGGAAGGCGTAGACCCTCGAGGTCCGGTCCACCGGCGAGATTGCCTGGAAGCTGCCGCGCGTGTCCCCGCTCCGCAGGCGCGCCTGCAGCTGCGGGAAGGAGATGACCTGCCCGGGCTGGATGACCGGCCCTTTCGGGCCCGCATGGCGGGCGTATATCCGGAGGTTGGCCCCGGCAAGGGCCACGACGCCTTCCGGTCCCAGGTCGAGGCCGGAGAACAGCCGCGTCAGGTAGTCCAGCGAGATGGTGCCGGCGACCACGCCCAGGAAGGAGCCGTCGGGCCTGTTGAGGCGCTGCGCCAGGACGATCGCCCACTTCCCGCTGACCCGCCCCAGGACGGGCTCGGAGGTCACGAGTCCGGCGTCCGGATCGTCGCGCAGGCACACGAAATAGTCCCTGTCCGCGATGCTGATGCGGGAGGCCGGCCCGACGTTCCATCCGTGGACCAGGATCCCGTCGGCATCCGAGACCAGGATCCCTTCGAGGGGGGGCATCTGGGCGCGCGTGCGCTCGATGTAGGCCTCCAGCCGGGAATCGTCGCGGACGCCGGAGGCGAACTGCCGCTGGACTTCGTTCCGGACGGCCGTGAGCAGCAGCGCGATCTGCGAGTAGGCATCGGTGAGGTTCTCGCCGAGGACCAAGCACAGGTTCTGGACATTCGCCTCGGCTTCCTCCAGGTGCTGGGTCCGGCTCCTCGCCAGGAAGAGCCCCGCCAGCACGAAGACCGCCAGGGAAGCCGCGACGAGGATGCCCCCCAGGGCGAACCTGAAGGCGGAATAGCCCTTCGATCCATCCCGCGCCAAGGCCCTGCTCTCCACGCACGTTCTCCCGTGGTTCCCCACGATAGGCGCCTGCGCGGGAAACGCCAGCGAGAAGTGGATCTCGGGTCAGGGTTCGAGATTCCCGGCCGGGCGGGAATTCCCGAAGACCTGGGCGGCCCGGTCGTCCTCGGGGCCTCTCCCCGGGGCGGCAACACCGCCGGCCGCCCCCGGTCAGCGACGGGCGTCGAACTGCTGCCGGAAGACCTCGACGTTGTTGTCCCGCCCCAGCGGGCAGTTGTCGCTTCCCTGGGAGGAGCCCATGGCCGGATAGGGGCAGACTCCGTCGGGTGTCTTGGGATGACGGCATTCGTGGACATGGAGGATGCGCCCCCCGGGAAGAGCGGGGTGCTCGTAGAACAGGTGTTCGCACATGGCGGACTCCAGGAAGATGTAGAAGATCGGGATGACTAGTACTACCGCATCCGTTCAGGGTGCGAGGGGCCGGTTGTGCGCATTTCCACAGACCGTCGTCGCCCTGCTGCGATGAAAATGCTGGAGTTGTTCAAGTAGAGGAAACTCGGCACGCAGGTTACGATTGTTAAATTCAGTTTATTGAATTATTTTACTAATACGAAACCGACAAGAGTAAACGATAACTTCATTAAAATCTTAATTAATCTCACCGCGTCCCCCTCTCGATATTTCCCCCTTTCACCGGATCCATAACCTCTATCTGGACAATCCATGTCCACGCATGGAAACTTGGCGTTTTCATGCCGTGCTCTCCCCTGGCCGCGAGGGCGGGTGCGGCCGGCCCCTCCTTCTCGAGGATTCGACACCGCGCGGACCGAAACGGTCTGGCCGCTTCCCTGCCCCGGCGGGATACTGTCGGTGGATTTCTGGAACGAGCCTGGAGCAGCCATGGAATTCTTCAAGTGGAAAGCATGCTACGCGACCGGCCTTGCACGAGTGGACGACCAGCATCGCTGGCTCGTGGGTCTCATGAACGAGTTCACGGCTCTCCTCGCCGGCGCGGACAGGCCCCCGGCGGCGGAAGTCCAGCGGGTCTTCGGCCTTCTGCTCGACTACGCCAACACTCATTTCAACGACGAGGAGACCCTGATGCGGGAGGTGGGCATCGATGAGCGCCACTTCGACCATCACCAGCAGCAACATCAGGCCTACATCCGCGAACTCCACCGGGACCAGAAAGAGATCGTCGAGGACCCCGCGGGAGCGCGGACCCTCCTCAAGTTCCTTGGGCACTGGCTGGTCTACCACATCCTCGGCTGCGACCTGAGCATGGCCAGGCAGGTTTCCGCGATCCGTTCGGGCACGCCTCCCAGCGAAGCCTTCGCCCGGGAGCTCCCCGGCCCGGAAGGCCCGGCGGATCCTCTCCTGGACGTCATGAGCGCCATGCTGGCACAAGTCATGGCGAGGAACGGCCAGTTGGCCCAGCTGAACGAGACCCTGGAGACCCGAGTCCTCGACCGGACCAAGGCCCTGCAGGAGGCCGTGGCCCGGCTGGAGAAGGAGATGGCGGTGTCCCAGCGGCTCGGCGGAGAGCTGGCCAGGGCCAACGAGAGCCTTCAGCGCGCGGCCCTGACGGACGTCCTCACGGGGCTGCCCAACCGCCGGAACGCCATGGAGCGACTCGGCCAGTTCTGGTCCGAGTCCTTGCGGCACGGCACCGCCTTCTCCTGCATCATGATCGACGCCGACGGTTTCAAGCAGGTCAACGACACCTATGGCCACGAGGCGGGAGACGCGGTGCTCCGCGCGCTGGCCCGCGTCCTCAGGGCCTCCGCACGCAACGAGGACGTGGTCTGTCGCCTGGGCGGCGACGAGTTCCTGGTCCTGTGTCCATCGACCGACAAGGCCGGCGCCCTGGTGCTGGCGGAGAACCTCCGCGCCAGGATCTCGGGCCTGAGCATCCCGGCCGGTTCTGGAGAGTGGCTTGGAAGCCTGAGCCTTGGCGTGGCCCAGCGCGAGGAGCGCACCGTCAGCCCCGACGACCTGATCAACACCGCCGACCAGGGCCTCTACATCGCCAAGCGGGCCGGCCGCAACCAGGTCGGCGTGGCCCAGGCGTGAAGGGGAACGGAAGAGAGTTCGTGGCCCTGAATCAACTTGATCGAGCAGAGGGGGTTCGGCCCCCTCTGCTTCCGCTGGCGCGCGATTGACGCCTGTCCGGCCTAGAAATCGACGCGGTACAGGAGCGAGACAGCCTGGTTCGTGAAGGAACTGCGCCCCTCGATGTCGTACCGAAGCTCGAAGGCCGTCCTCGAGTCGATCACGGACAGTCCCAGTCCGCCCTTGTACAGGAAGGACGAAGGTTCCAAGCCTCGCGTCGTGAAGGCTGCCCCGCCTCCTTCATAGGCCGCGTCCAGGGTTGCCCGATCATGCTTCAGGTCATATCCGACCCCCAGATCCACTGTCAGCGAGGTCCGGTTGCTCATCTTGACCCTGGCTTTCCCGCCCACCGACGGGATCAGTTCCTGCATCGTGTCCGCCTGCACATCCAGGTTCAGCGCACCCGCGTTTCGCTCTGAATAGTCGTTCGAGTGCACTCGGGCATAGTCCACTTTTGCATACGGCGAGAACTCTGCCCGCTCGCTCTTCGCGAACGTCCTGCTGAGCCTCAGCCCCACGTGCTCGAACTGGCTGCGGTAATCCGCGCGCGCGATCCGGTAGAGTCCCCCGAAGTCGATCGTCCGGGTCCCTTCGTTGCTTGCATTCCCGACGTCCACTTGCCAGTCCAGATCCGCCCGGCCATCGAAGCTGTGGGATCCATAGAAGATCAACTGCTTCGTCCGGATGGTGCCTTCGTGTTTCCCTTCCGAATCCTTCCCATCCAGGTCGATCGTTCCCATGGCCAGCGCCAGGCCGACCCGGTCGTTCTCCGCGAAGCTGTGGTCCGCGCCGACCGCCACGCCGAATCCGTCGAACGTGAAGCCCGGAACCCGGCCTCGGGAGCTTTGGCGCGCCCAGGAACCGAAAGGCTTGATCCAGATCGCGTTGCGAGTCGTCTCGTCCCCGGACGTCCATGCGCGGGTTCCATCCTGGCGCGTCTCCACCACACGGTTCAGGTCGTGCATCACATCCAGCGTCGCCAGCGACATCCCTCCGTACAGCAGCGGCAAGGTCTGGCTCACGGCGCTGGAAACCTGCTGCTCCGTCGTCAGGTTGCAGAAGGCGTCCAGGACCGTCTGCATGTCGGCACTGGCGCCGCCGTCCCATAGGCCACCCAGGACGGCGGCCGCCCCCAGGGCAGGCGTGTTCCCTTGCGACTGCACGATGACCGGTATGTTCGGAATGAACCTGGCGGTGAAGGCCAAGTCACCTGCGATAGCGTTCCAGGGGGTAGTGCCCAGCGCGTCGAAATCGGTCATGTTGTTGTTGAAGACGAAATTCCCGCCCGCATAGGCGGCATCGGCCACACTCCCCCACCTGTACTCCGAAGTGCCCACCTGCGCGACCGAGGAGGTGGTCAAGAGCACGACGTACTGCTTCCCCGGCGTCAACACTGTCCTTCCAGTGTTGATCGTCACGGCGGTAAACTCGCCGCTGTTGGGAGCGGTCATCACGTCCGAGACGAAGAGTGCCGTGCTCGTGACGTGCTGATTGACGCTGTCCCACTCGTAGACATAAGCCCGGTACTGAGGAATCTCCGTGGCGGAGCGCAGTTGCAGGTAGAAAGTGAAGCTCCTGGCCTGCCACTGGAGGTCCGAGGCGGTGAACGTCTGGCCATACGTGGCCGTGTTCGGCAACCCCCACGAGCTTATGAAGTTCGATCCGTCCCAAAAAGGCGTCGTATCGATACTCGCTCGGGCCCCGCCGGTCGGTGCCAGGGCGACCAGGGAAAAGGCGATGACACGCCCCAAAACACCGCATCTGGGGCCAAGAACCGGATATGAACGTCGCATTTCAGCCTCCATATGAAAGCGGGATTTACGTTCCCTGACGACGACGGCCAGGGTTGATTGACGGAATCAATGTTCATTCAGCAAAACATCTCTATCAGATATGGAATTTATTGATTTATAAACAATATAATACATATTTTTTCTAATTCATCTTGATGAATTACATGCGAATGTAAGCACCTAAAACATAATTCAATCGAATAGATATTCAAGATTTTTTCAATACCATTTCAATGAATATTCCCAGCCCGCAACTTCATTGCGGCCAACGGGATGAAAAGGGGGGACGCAGAGCCCCGACGAGAAGCTGCTTCCTATCTCCGGGAGCCAGCCCACGACGGAGCCATGCGACCAGCTTCCTCCTGGCCCACGGCGTCAATTTGTACTTGGCAATCAGGTCAGAGCTGGCGGCTCATAACCGCTTGGTCCAGGGTTCGAATCCCTGTGGGGGCACCAAGGCGCCCGACCCTCAGATTCGTAGTCTGATGCTCCAGGCAGAGTAGTGTCCAGAAGTTTCTGTAAGTCCTTGACGGTAGATGGATCGCAGTGAATGCAGGGGGTCAGCGAAGGGAGGGCGGAGCCCGACCGAAGCTGGCCCCCTGCGGCGCCTTGGTCATGCGCCCTC
>Ga0209099_1003567_pt1 | contig 12523 bp, 11 predicted proteins | sample AD_JPNHW2_MetaG_FD_184430 | JGI IMG/M metagenome (GOLD analysis project Ga0209099, IMG submission 184430) | Active sludge microbial communities of municipal wastewater-treating anaerobic digesters from Japan - AD_JPNHW2_MetaG (SPAdes) (version 2) | ecosystem: Engineered > Bioreactor > Anaerobic...
TCACCGATACACCAATAAAACTGAATATCAAAATATTACCAGAAAAACAGCTAAATGTCTATCGTCTCTTGATAATTTAATATTATTAAAAATCTGATATACTACACATATGATTGCTAGAATTGAAGGAATAGTCATTTATAACACCGATAAATTTATCGTCGTAGATGTCTCTGGAGTGGGGTACAAGTTATATGTTACGACTGAAACCCTTGTGAGTACGACCCTTGGAGAGCGTGCTTCTTTTTGGACATACATGTCTGTCAGGGAAAATGCTATAGACCTATATGGATTTAAAAATACCAACGAACTTTCTTTTTTTGAACTTTTGCTAGATGTTTCGGGGATTGGACCAAGGTCTGCCCTGTCTACACTTGGGGTTGCCCCGGTAGACACCCTAAAAAGAGCAATTGCTACTGGGGACACAAGCTATTTAAATAAGGTTTCTGGAATTGGTAAAAAAACTGCAGAAAAAATAATTGTAGAGCTGCGAGACAAACTACAAGACTACAAAAACGAAAATGACACCCCTGGATTACTCAGAGACGAAAGCGACATCGTGGAGGCTTTAAAATCTTTAGGTTATTCACAGAATGAATCACGAGATGCCTTAAAACAAGTTTCCCCTACTACAACAGGGATGAACGCTCGAATAAAAGAAGCCCTTCAAATACTTGGAGGACGCTAATTATACCCGTCACGTTAGAAATTTTTAATTAGTAATTCGTAATTATTATGCCTGAATTACCCGAAGTAACAACTACAGTTATGGGCCTAAAAAAAGTCTTACCCGGACTGGTCTTTTTGGGTGTATGGACTGATTTATCAAAGAAAAATCAAAAAATAAAACAATTTAAAGACACGATTAAAAATGAATCTTTTTTCAAACTAATTAAGAAACAGTTGTTGGGTAAAAAAATAATACAAGTTGAAAGAAGAGCAAAAAATATTTTAATTCATGTTTCTGGTGGTTATACAATATTGATACACTTAAAAATGACTGGTCACTTGCTATACGGTAAATATGTTTTCAGTAAAAAAGATAAGGTATGGACGCCAGATGCAAAGGAAAGAAAATCCTTGTTTGATCCATACAACAGATTTATTCATGTAGTTTTTAGTCTTTCAAACGGAAAACATTTAGTCTTTTGTGATTCAAGAAAATTTGGCAAGATAACCATCGTTCCAACAAAAGAGATCGGAACTTCTTCCCACCTAAAAAACATCGGGCCAGAACCTCTCGAAAAAAACTTTACCTTTTCACTTTTTGAGAATCGCCTACTATTGAAACCAAATTGGAAAATAAAAACAACACTAATGGACCAGTCGATAATTGCGGGAATTGGAAATATTTACTCGGATGAGATGCTGTGGCTTTCGGGAATTAATCCAGAATCAGAAACGGGAAAGATACCCAAAAAATACTTACTATCCCTATATAAATCAATGCAAAAAGTCCTTTCTGCAGGAATTAATTTCGGAGGAGATTCAATGTCAGATTACAGAAACATACACGGAGAAAGGGGTGATTTTCAAAATCACCACAATGTCTATAAAAAGAAAGGATCTTTGTGTTTAAAAAGAGGGTGTCGTGGTGTTATAATAAGAAAGATTATAAATGGTCGCAGTGCACACTTTTGCGATAAACATCAAAAATTATTTAAATAAATAATTTTTCAAAAAAATGATTAAATTTTCAAAAATAAAAAATAAAAACAAGGGGGGTATGAGTTTTGAACTAGAAATTATTCTATTTGTGATTGCTATTTTTGTAATCTGGGTTTTGTCTGGAGGATCAAATAAACCAGTAGAGGACAAGCCCTTTATTGTACCATTCACAGACACCGTAGACGGTGGCACTATATACAACAATACAGATCTTTCTAATTAATGTTTTAATATTCCAAACAAAGAAATCCCACAGGCAACAGAAACATTTAGGGATTCTTTTTTTCCGAACATTGGAATCTCCGCGATAATATCACATTTATCTAAAATCTTTTTAGGAAGTCCTGTTACCTCAGGACCCATAATGATTGCAACCCTACCACTTACTTTCACCTGTCTATAGTCAACGGCCCTTTTATCTTGTTCTATTGCAATTATTTGAAACCCTTCTTTTTTAAGAGAATTTAAAAGCGGAATAATCATTTTTTTATATTCCCAAGGGATCCATGTCTCCGCCCCTAGTGCGCTTTTGGCTATATCTTTTTGGATTCTACCAAATTTATCTGTAGGTCTAGGGGTAAAACCTGTCAAAAATATCTTGGAAATTCCAGCAGCGTCTGCTGTTCTAAAAATCGCTCCTATGTTTATTGCAGAGCGAATATCTGGAAGGATTAAAACAGATTCATTTTTCATATGTTAAATTATAACACAAAATAACAATCACTATTTCTTTGACTTCTTTGGCAGATGGTGTTACTTTTATAAAAACACCAAAAACTTAAAAACTATGGAAACGAATAAGAAATGGAATCTGTTCTTCGGGTTTGACGACACAATAGTGCCGACAAAAAACCTTATGGCTGATTACATATACAACAAATATGGAATTACAGCAAAAGAAGAAGATTGTGATATCTATAATTTTTGCCAGACAATAAATCAGACTAGCCCAAAAATAAAAAAAGTGAGCTATTTTGATTTACACTTAAATTTTGGAATAAACTTTTTTTCTTCTTTGGATCTAAAAAATGATTTCAAACTTTTTGATGGGGCGAAAGAAATAATTCCCCTCTTGTCTGAAGCCTACAATCTTTATATTATCTCCCCAAGGAGAAGCCCAGAAAAAGGTTTTATGTCTGAGATTTTGCAAAACAATGGGATTTTTGAATATTTTTCAAAAATTTATTGTTTTGGGGACTACATAAACAACTCTTATCGGGGGTTAAACAAAGTTGATTTTATTAAAAGTACCAACAGAACAAATATGGCTCTCGTGGACAGCTCAATAGGTGATATCAAAAAAATAAGAAATACGATTGACTCTTTCTTGTTTGATCCTAAAGATTGTTACATGAACGAAACTGAAATTGAAAGGTTCTCCAGCTGGGAACAGATTGGAAAAACCTTCTCGTAATAACAAAAAAGCGTCAGAGATACAGATCTCTGACGCTTTTTATTTTTCTGGTTAGCGTGATGATTATTATTGATTTTTAACATGGATTATGTTATTTTTAGACATAAGACATGAATATCCGCTCGTAGCTCAGTTGGTAGAGCAGCTCCCTTTTAAGGAGATGGTCGTAGGTTCGATTCCTACCGAGCGGACAGAAAAATAAATGAACCTAATATGGTAATATTGGGTGATTTTATTTTGTCCGCTCGGTAGGAATCGAACCGAGGGTGCGCAAGGCCGGACAGAAGTCCGAGCACCCGAGTGGGGGTCGAGCGAGTGAGATATTTTATGAGTTTACGAAATAAAATATCCACGAGAGTGACCGAAAGTGTAATCACGGTTCCTACCCGGTCTAGGTTCGATAAGGCTACTGCCGGTCCTGCCGGGGTAGGAATCGAAAACCTTTTCCGTGTGAGTGTACCCTCGCGAACGGAAAAGGTGTACTGAACCTGCCTGCCCGAAGTGCCATTTATGGCAGGCGGGTAAGGTTCGATAAGGCTACTGCCGGTCCTACCGGGGTAGGAATCGAAAAGCTTCTCGTTTTTCGGTGCCAGCCAAAACGAGAAGGCATACTGGTCATGTAAAGTTATTGCTTGTTAAACACAAGCAATAAAGACGGAGGCTGTCGAGCCGAGGCGGGGTCGGCAAGATTTTTTACCCAAAAAATACTTGTGACCGAAAAGTGTACCCACAGTCCTACCTAATTGAGCCCTCCTCACCATATCTTTTCTTTTTTTCTTTATGCTATAATAATACCCTCTATGAAGAATGCCCAAACAAAAATATTTGGAACTCTCGTTCTGTTAATATATTTACTTATTCCCCTTTTTCTCTTCCAAAATGTGGTTAACCTTGGTAATGGTTATCAGATGACCAGTATGCCAAACTGTCCTCATGAGAGCGGCGAGCAAGCTATTTGCCCTATGGATTTTTCTTTCTACTCGAGCATTTTTGACACTACTTCAACAATAAACACCAAGGACTTAAAAATATTTCTTTTGATTTCAGTGTTGAGTCTTTCGTTTCTGTTTATTTCTAAAAAACCAAAAGACTCACCACTTTTTTTCTATTTTAAAAATCAAAAATATCTATATTTATCTGATCTTTATCTGTGGTTATACTCAAGAGGAATCCTTAATGGAAAGGCCTATTAAAATAATTAATTTTTATTAATTATTAATTTAAATCAACAAATTTAAAATTATGAACATGACACACTACATGGAGCTTTTAGCTTCCAATCAGCCTTGGAATTTAATTATTTTCATGGCGATACCAGTTATTCTAGCAGAAACAATTGCTATTACAGAACTCTATATCTTATTCACAAGAGATTTTTCTGGATTAGTTCGTAAGATTAACAAATGGGCAGGAGTTATAATTGGAATCTATTTTTTAGGTATTTTCATTTATCTATTTAAGAATGCCGTCATTCCCTTCACTGCAAACGGAGAATGGAGAGGTATTATAGATATTATTGCTGTCGGGTCTTACCTATTGGGGGTTATCCCTCTGTTTGGAATGACACTACTTGAGCTCGGGTTTATAAATAAAAAATCGGAAGAATCAAAACTTAAAACTCATGCAATTTTTGTAGCTATCTTTTTGATAGTTACTCATATAGCAATGATTTTTGGAATGTTGAACCCAGAGATATTCCATCCAGAACAAATCAAAAATCCAATTCAATCTCACAATATGCCAATGTAAACAACAAACAAAAGGCGGTTGATATTATCAACCGCCTTTTGTTTTATCCCGCTACAGAATAAAAGTCCCCTTCCTTGTTAATGTGGAAGGGGCTTTATGCAGCATTGCGGGTGACGAATCTCTTGGATTGGTGTTTTTTGATTCGATCTACTCGAATAAGCAGATTGATTACTTTTTCAATACTTTTGTCGTTAAACAATAAAAACCAAGCATTATTCATAGTTTCATCTATCCCAATTTTGTGAGAAAAACTAGCTATTATAGCCTGTGTATTCTTGAATTTTATTCCGGACAAAAGAATAATTATTTCCCCGAGGGTCATATTCTTAAAAAACAAATGCCAGGCATCGTGCCTATACGCATCCATTCTTAAAAGATTAGAGGAAATACTTTGACCACCTCTGTGACACGGCTTAAGGTGATGATAATCAGAAAAACCTGCTCTTTCTCTGAACTGATGCTCTTTTCTTTTTTTTCTTTGAGAGCATACATTGTAAATACAGCGGCATGAATTTTTCATACATATATTTTTTAAGGAGCGTTTCCGTTTGTTAATATTATTATACTCCTTTGTTAAAATAAGTCATAATTTTTACAGTAAAACACAGGCTGAGTTATCCACCATTTTCTATTGCTCAACTTTTATTTCAGTTGTATAATGAGAGCAAGAGTTATTTACAGAAATCTTTTCAACATTCGCCCAATGTAATGGGTTTTAAAATAAAGAAAAGATTCATAAGTGAATTAATTAGTACATTATTGAACTTACATTATTATTAGTAAGTTCACTGTTCCTTTGTTTTAATAAAATCTAAAGGCTTAGGAGCCATTTCTCGAGATTTCGAGGGCTGACTCCTAAGCCTTTTCTTTTTTTAAGCTTTGTTTTCCTTATTTTTCGCACTAAGAGAGTTTAATATAAACTGTTCTAGCCCAACAGTGAAATCTATCTGCCCCTGATGGGCACGATGATACAAAGAAACCAATTCACTTGATTGCGCCCTTAACTCATCTAGACTAAAAACTTTACTCCCGTTTAATATCATGGTTTTTATTTTCCAAAAGATTATTCCAGATATTTCTTCTGGTGCCACCCCTGCAATAACAGCCTCCGTATAAAGAATCCAGGTTTCTATTTTGTTTCTACGGGAGAAAGAGTCTGCTATTCCAAAAACATTTATCTTTGGTGTTTGTTTAGTGATTGCACTACTAAAATCTTCCATTGTTGAATATTTTTTATATTTTTTAGAATCAGAAATTAATATTTTTTCTTCTATAAAAACAAAAACTGTTTTTGATTCACTTAAAAGAACAATATCTTCCTGGGAAAGAGAAATCTCTTTGTTCTTAATCAAGTTTTCAATTAAAATCACAGGAGACTCCCCAAACAAACTTATTGTTTGTGCGTATTCAAAGAGAATATCTTTGTTTAGATTTGCTGGCGATATAAAAATTGGCTGGCTGTTCCCGTATAATTTTTTTAGATAATTATTTCTCTTTTTGGTGTCATTTCCGGAAAGAATATATATCATATTATATTTTTTATTTTGCTTTTGTAACTTCTATAAATTTCTCCATATTTTATCTCCAGTAGTATTTCCTCTTTTTTCACAAAAAATATTTTGATTATAATATGTGCCGCAATAGCAAAAATAAGAGAGTATAACGAATTAAGAATTAGACCCAATCCTAATATCATAATAAAAAGTCCTAAATAGGTGGGATTCCTAAAGTACTTATAAGGGCCATACTCAAAAGCTTTTTCGGTTGTATTTACTGTGTTCGTTTTAGAGGCAAGACTTGATGACTTTTGGGCCCAATAAACAAGCAGTGATCCAAGCAGAATTACTATAACCCCAATATTTTGAAATAGAGGATCTTGTAAAAAATTATTATCATAGTGTGTATCTAAAATCAGCCCAAAAACAATAGCGAAGAAAAAAATCATATATCCATGCACCAACAAAAAGTGGATTACTCCTTTTCGAGGTTGGTTTTCTTTGTTTATCTTTTCTTCTTCTTTTTCCATGCCGTGTATAATTATACCATTATTTTAGATCCCCCCAAGTCTTTCCAAATGTGTAAGAAACCCTAAGTGGGACTTCCTCCATTCCCCTTATAAATTCAGCTGGAATTACGTTTTCCATGGCATTTTCAATAATTTTTATGGCTTGTTCTACTTTGTTGTTTTTAATTTCATATATTAACTCATCGTGGATTTGGAGAACCAGTCTTGCCTCCTCTTGAGTAATTGATTCCCTAAGAGCATCTTCTGCTTTTTTCATTCCAATTTTTATAATATCTGCTGTCGCTGTTCCCTGAATTGGGGCATTGGTTGCCATTCTCTCTGCCATTGCTTTGATAAAAAGAATCGGTGATTTTATCCCAGGGAAATATCTTTTACGCCCAAACAAAGTTTTAGTATATCCATTTTGTTTTGCAAAATTTTTAATACTTTCTAGGTAGTCTGCAATTGTCGGAAACTGTGCAAAATAATTATCATAAAAAACCTGAGCTTCTTTTCTGGTTATTTCCGCAACCCCACTATCTCCTCCTGACTCTGGTCTTGAAAGGTTTTGTCTTAGTGCATTAACCCCCATTCCATATAAAATTCCAAAATTAATAACCTTAGCCCTTCTTCTCATTTCGTGTGTTACATTTTCTTCTTCCACCCCAAATACTTTCATTGCAACAGCTGTGTGAATATCTTTCCCCTCTTTAAAGGATTGAATAAAATAAGAATCTTGAGACATGAGGGCCGCGACCCGAAGCTCTATTTGAGAATAGTCAAAAGAAACCAAAGAATACCCCTCTTTTGCAAGGAAAGCGTTTCTTATATTTTTCCCTCTCTCTGTTTTGGTTGGGATATTTTGTAGATTTGGGTTATTGGAAGCAAATCTGCCCGTTGTTGTTCCTGTTTGAATAAAATTTGCATGTAAACGTCCATCTTCCTCAACAGAAGAAGGAATCGTGTCGATATAAGTGGAAAGTAATTTCTGAAGCTCTCTGTATTTTAGAATTTCTCCTATAATTGGATGTAGGTCCTGAAGCTTTTCAAGCTCACTCTCTCTTGTTGATATGGCCCCTCCTGCACTTTTTTTTATTCCTTTAACAGAGAGACCCAGTTTATCAAAAATAATACCCCCTATTTGTTTTGGAGAGTTTACATTAAACTCTTCTCCTGCTAGTTTATAAATATTTTTCTCTATTTCCTCTAAATCTTTGTGATATTCAATTGAAATCTTTTTAAGGTATGGGACATCTATTAAAATCCCAGTTTTCTCCATTTCGTCTATTATTGGAATTATTGGAATCTCTATATTTTTGTATACATAAGTTAGATTTTCTTTTCCAACATCTTGTTCAAGTAATTCAATCGCTTGTTCTAAGGAATTACTTCCTTTATAGTGCATGACTTCTTCTAACTCTGGGTTGGTTCTTTCTGAGTTTAAAAGCCAATAGGCTATTTTGGCTCTTTTGGTGCTTTCTTTGTCCTTATTGTCTTCGACAGAAGGCTTCAGTGTTGCACTGCCAATATCCTGGACATGTTTTTCATCCTCTCCTTCGGCTTTTTCTCCCAGCATTCTCAAAAATCTATCCTGTAAACTCTTAAATTCCATGTCTCTAAAAAATTCAGCAACATTATTTTTATCAACTGTATTTCTCCAGTGGTTTTCTGGTAGTTCAAATTTTATAGGAGCATCTAGTCTTATTGTCGCAAGGGTTTTTGAAAACAAAGCCTCTTCTTCTCCTTCTTTCAAGAGCGTTAGGATTCTTTCTGTTATTCCTATTTGCCTTAATTCGTCTTCGTTTTTCTTTATTGCTCTGTAAATATTTTCAACTGTCCCATATTTAGAAATTAGAGTTGTCGCAGTCTTTTCTCCTACCCCCTTAATCCCGATAATATTATCTGACGGATCGCCACGAAGGCCCTTATAGTCTGGTAAGTTTTTAGGGCTAAAACCAAATCTTTCAAAAACTTTTTGCTCATCATATAAAATGGTGTCATTTATCCCTTTCTTAAGGGTGTAAACCATCACGGAATTATCTTCTACGAGCTGAAGAGTATCCATATCTCCGGAAGCTATAATTATTTCTATCTCACTTCTTTTCTTTCTTAATTGTTCAGAAATTGTTCCCAACAAATCATCAGCCTCAAAACCCTCGCATTCATAAATCGGGATAGTACAGGCATTGAAAAAATCACGAGACTTAATAAGCTGAGCCACAAGAGATTCATCGGCCTTGGCTCTTCCCGCCTTGTATTCGTCATATGCCTCGTGTCTAAAAGTTTTTTTAGGTAAATCAAAACAAGCAACAATATAGTCCGGTTTCAGGTCGGTGATAATCTTGAAAAGCATCGTGGCAAGCCCGTAAATGGCCCCTGTTGGCTCACCTCGAGAGTTCATGAACTCTGGTAAGGCGTGGTATGCGCGATGAATAATCGCGTGAGAATCGAGGATTATAAGCCTCTCTTTTTTTGTAGTCTTTTTTACCATTCTTTAATTATATCAGAATTCAATGAGTCTAGTTTGATCATCAACGTGTTCTAGTTTTACCCAATAGGCGGATTTGTCTATGCATTCTTTTACGTTTTCTGGCCATTCTATTATGATTAAGTTATCCTTATCTTCTGTGATTTCTTTCCATCCTATGTTTATTAAATCTGGAGCAGACTCTAACCTGTAAGCATCTATGTGTATTAATCTTTTAAAATAATGGTGGTATTGGGAGCTTGGATTAATTTCATAAAACTTCATAATAACAAAAGTGGGAGAAACTATATTGTTTTTAATACCTACCTGCTTTGCTATCTCTTGGGTAAGTGTGGTCTTACCAGCACCAAGAGTTCCAGAAAAAGCCAAGATCCTAGCTTTCTTGTTTTTAATTTTTATTATCTTGTTTAATAACTTTTGAGAAATATTTGGAACTTCTGTTTTGTTAAATTTAATTTTCATTCTGATAAAAGCAGATTTTTAATAATGGTAGTTCTAACCCCACCAACATCTGCAAATTAATTTAATAATACCTACCCATATACTAACATACCCCAACCAAAGTTGGGGTATGTTAATTAAATTAAATTTTATTGAACAGTGTTGGTAGGAGTTGCTGCTTTTGGACGAGCATATAATGATCTAGCTACCAAAATTATTAATAGAATCAGAACAATTAAGAACAACCAACCTATTAAACCGAGACCAAAGAGGCCACCTGAAAAAGCTGATGCTCCCAACAGATTAGAATCTTTTGGTGTGTTTAGAACATAGGCCATTGCGTTTTCTTGGGCTCCGTTTGGATTCGTATAAATAAGAACAGCTGTTGTTGGTATCTGGGCTAGTCTTGGATCTACGGATTTAACTCTAGCTTGAAGGTATATAATGCCCTCTTCTCCAGGTCTTAAGTCTTCTATTGGAGCAGATAATGTTCTGTCGTTTTCAGAATAGGTCCCACCAGAAATATTTACAATTTCTATTCCTTCAGGTACATAAACCTGAACCATAGGATCTGTAAGTGTTGATCCGCTTATGTTTTTGTAATACACGGAGTAGTCAATAATATCCCCAGCCCCAATCGCTTGATATCTATTTTCAATTTGAAGCATTACAGGGGAGGCTGATCCATATACCGTATTACCCTGAGTGACAACTCTTCTTGTTGTGGTTGTATTTGTGGTGTTTGTATTTGTGTTGGTGTTTGTATTAACATAACCCAAAGTTTTGAAAACCTCTACTGCCCCTCGTGAAATACCATTTGAACCCTCAGAAACAGCCTGGAAATAATAAATAGTATTTGGACTTAGGTTTGTTAAATAATCACTAAAGTTAGAATTGCCACTTGTGGTCTTAGAAGAGGTTCTGGAACCCAAATTCATTGTTGAACCATATTCAAAATATACATTTGAATTATTTGAATTAGAGCTTGTAACAATACCATTGATCTGTCCACCTGTTTGAGAAATGTTGGTAGCGATAGTGGTTATAACGCTGGTATTGTAAACGTCTATGTCTGTAACATATCCAACGTTTATTCTTACTGTTTTTGTTCTACTTCTATCATCGTCAGATGCTCTAAGGGTGTAAGTGGTTGTAGCATAAGGATAGACAGTCTCACTCCCATCCTCGTCAACATCACCAATTGTTGAGATGCTTACATCATCACAATCTGTCGTTCTCCATTTTAGTTTAACAGAGTCTCCCTTGTCGACATATGAATCATCGGTGGTGAAACTGTCAATTGTACAAGAACCATTACTGCCATCTTCATCGACGTAAATTCTTATTGTATCTATTGTTGAACGACCATCATCATCGTATGCGGTTAGCGTGTATGTGATGTCTTCATCTGGTTCTACATCTTCAGTTCCGTCTTCATCAACATACCCGATGCCGTCTGAAAGTTTTACACGATCACACCCGGTTGTTCTCCACTTTAACTCTACTTCGTCACCATCCTCAATGCTTGTATCGCTAGCAGTAAAACTATCAATGGAACAACTAGAATTATTATTATCGTCGTCTACGTATACTGTAACACTTCTACTTTGTGTAGAACCTTGATATCCATTAGCAATTAAGGTATATGAGGTTGTTCTTTGTGGCCAGACCCTTTCAGATCCAGAGGTCTTTGTGTAACTCAAGTTGGTAATAGAAACACTTGTACAATCACTTGTATCCCAGTTTAGGGTTGTATATTCCCCATCTTTTATAGAGGTATCGCTGGCTGAAAAACTATTAATTTTACAATTATCATTATTAACAATTACGTCTTCTTTACAATATGAACCGTTCCATGTTGATCCAGAGGCACAGTAAGCAGACACGGTTGTTGAATCTAATAGTCTAGAATTGTTGTAAAGATAATAGGTGGATGACCCATAGCTAGCGGAAACAATCTTACTCCCATTATTACCAGTTGCTACTGTGGAACCTAATTTAGTAACAGCAGAGGTGCCAACAGGATTTACAGTGGTCCAAGATAGTGTTGAGGAGCATGTGCTATTTCCAGCTGATATTGAACAAGAGGAAGGTGACGAATTGATTATTCCTGACATTTCAGAAACAACATCTTCAACATAAACAATGACACTTCTAAACTGAGTAGGAATTGCTGCGTTAGGATTTACTGCTGTTAGCTTGTATGTGGTAGTAGAGGTAGGATAAACTTTTTGTGATCCAGAAGACTGGACCCCATTGAGTCCTGTTATTGTTACACTCTCACAGTTGTTTGTTTTCCAAGTTAAAATAGATGAGTCACCCTTTGTTATTGAAGATGGGATAGCTGAAAAGTTTGAAATTGTACAATGAACTGGTTCTGCATATATACAAGGAAGAGCTCCAAGATAATTAAGAGCGTTTGTATCACGACAGATTTGGGCTGAATTTACATACACCGTAACAGATCTGGTTGTTGATACCCCGGCACTATTTTTAGCGGTCAACACATATGTTGTTGTAGCTGTAGGAGAAACCACTCTAGTTCCCGATGCGTTCACATACCCTATTGTGGAAATGCTTACTGATACACAATCGCTTGTGTTCCAAGATAGTGTTGCTGACTCACCTGAATCAATAGATGTTTTGCTTGTTGAAAAGTTTGAAATTGTACAATGAACTGGTTCTGCATATATACAAGGAAGAGCTCCAAGATAATTAAGAGCGTTTGTATCACGACAGATTTGGGCTGAATTTACAT
>Ga0209099_1003571_pt1 | contig 12519 bp, 9 predicted proteins | sample AD_JPNHW2_MetaG_FD_184430 | JGI IMG/M metagenome (GOLD analysis project Ga0209099, IMG submission 184430) | Active sludge microbial communities of municipal wastewater-treating anaerobic digesters from Japan - AD_JPNHW2_MetaG (SPAdes) (version 2) | ecosystem: Engineered > Bioreactor > Anaerobic >...
CATACCGTTTTCATAATAAGTGGTTTTTAATTAAACAATAAATTATTGAGCTTCGAGCTCGTTAACACTTATACGGATGCGGCTTGATTTTTATTCCGTGTGTGTATATTAAAAGTAATTTATGTAAGTTTGTATTTAATTCACGCCCATTAGTATAATAGGACTCCAATCAATTGGGGTCACATCTTGTTTCTGATCATCCATTAGCCGAATCTTTGCTAACTGCATTGCTCTAGAATAGCTTATCTCTCCTTTTTGTTTATTAATTTCAGAATAGAAATTTACCATTATTTCTTTTGAATACCCACTTTTTATATTAAACAGGCTGTAAGTAATGTTACTTACTCCTGCATACAAAAAACCTCTCACAAGCGATATCATACCTTCCCCTGGAATGTTCTCCCCTAAACCGCTCTGACATGCTGTCAATGTCAGCAGATCCGCTTTCATGGGATATAAATTAAAGACATCTTCCATTTCCAACCGTCCATCATCTGTTAAATCCTTTTTATTTTTCGGCGTGTAAAATTGCAAATAGGGATTATTAATATTTTCAGTACAACCATGGGTAGGCAAATCAATATACCTGAACTCCTTACATTGTTTGATAAATTCCTCTTTTGTTGCGAGACTGTCGATGTGACAATATTTATTTGGCTCATTATTATAATAAAATGTAGCAATTGATTTTATTTCATCATCGGTTACATCCAGACCTGATAAATTAGCACATCCCGAACTTGTCTGACTTGATTTATAGTCTTTTTTGAAGTTCCCAAATGGTGCAAACCCAAGAAAAGCATATTGATCCATGGAATGTTGTTTTTTAAAATAACGATCTCGTGTCTGACACCAAAGAGTCGCTGAATAATGGTAAGATACTGGGTTGTGTCGTATTAAATAAGGCGTCATTTTAAGTGTGTCTAAATTAGTTAGAAAAGGTTCAAATGGAATTTCCATCAATGGCCCGTCGGGTATTATTATAAGAGAATAATCTTTAAAATAGATTTCAAATGGTTTAAGCAAAATCTTGTAAAGATTATTTGCCAGGATGTCAATGTTTTCATTAAAACCAACGCTTTTAATATTTCCCTTATAATCCATAGTTAGCTTAATAAGAGAATCTTTGCTAATATCTGATTGATAAATGATAGACGTATCATGTGTAATACAAAACATTGTCAAAGTGGAATCCCCAATGAAATATTCAATCATTGCTGTTGAATTATCAAGTTTGCTTCTGAGAGTATCTAAAGGCACAATTGCACCGGAATATTTCAGATTATAATAATTGGGGAAGTCTTTTTCTAATGTTCCAATAAAATTCTGATATTCTCGATTGAGAATGAAAAGAGTATCTTGTAAGGTTTTCCCATTATAAACAACCTTGTAATTATCTTTACAATAAATGAGTTTGTATTTTAGTTGATTTTCCTTCCTTAATAAATCATCGGGAATCTCACAAGTTTTTTTGGCCTCCGATTCGTTAATAATAAACTGAAGAACTTGAGCTTTGCTTTTTTCAGTAAAATAAAAAGAATTATCTATGTCACCGGCTTCGTGTGCAATATTTTCTGAAGTTTTATAAAAATTATTAAAGTCTGTTCCAATTAATAATTTTAAATCATCATCTTTATAAAAATTTCGAACTTTATCAATCATTCCCGATGCAAGCAAACTCGTATTTAAGGCCATTTGATTATCTTTCGATGAATGTGTTATATTCACAAAATATTCATTTAAACACTTTGCTTTATTCAGCAATATTATGATACCAGCTTTATCAATGGGAAAATTTTTCATTTCGGGATTTGAATATATGCTTGTGTCATTTGAAGAGCTAATCACATTGAGTGCTTTTTGATAATAATTCAATGCAACATCATACTTTTTCTGTTCCTCATAAAGATACCCATAAGCATTGTAAACACTTGACAATGTTGAATATTTCTCATCCGAAAGATCTACTACAAAAATCTTATCGTTTTTTATAATAGTGTCAATTATCATTTGGGCGAAATCAAGTGTTGATTTGGCATCTGAATAGTTTTTATTTTTAATTAATATCCTTGCGTTAGTTACCAGGTTGTGAACATAGCATTGATCACATTTTTTTGAATTATATTCTCTGGCCAGTTTTAATAATGAATCAGCAACATTATTTTGTCCGTTGTCACAGCACATTATTCCTAAATTCGTATAAATCATAGAAATATCATTGCTGTCAGCAATTTTAAATGATTGCTCGTATGCTAGATTGTAGTAAAAGATTGAAGAATCATTTTTTCCGACATGATTATAAATACTTGCAATTTCAAAATAACATTCAGATAATCGTTTGAGGATATCATTAGTATCTTTATTAGTTTGAACTGTTGATAATGATTTTGAATAATTATCGGCGGATTTTTTAAATGAATAAATTGAATTCTGTGGATCTCCCAGTTCTTTTATATCTTTTCCATAATACAAGTAATACTCGGCCAAATCAAAAAAATCCATATTGTCAGATAAAGCAAGTTTATTTATAGAAAACAGCATGTTGTTAAGAATGTCATAAGATATTTTATATTCACCCAAGATGTAATAAATTTTACCTAATCCTAAAAACATTTGCATATAAGTCTCGTTTGAAATGCTACTAGGGATTTTAGTTAGCTTATTCAATATTGACTTAGCACCTACAATATCCCCTTTTAATAAATCCAATATCGCAACAAAATTGTATGCAACAATACTATATAGAGTATCTTTTTCATTTTGAAGGATATTCATATAATAAGCAGTTAAATATTCTATTTCGGAAATTTTTGCGGGATTGTCCCAAGTGTTTATTAAATACTTTTCCTTATCAGGAGCCATTTGATACAATACTATTTCCATTATCACTTTAATCTCATTAATCTTATTTTGTCCTTTTATGTTTTTTCCTGTGTTTTCATATATCGACAGTTCTTTTTTAAGACAATTATATGTGTTTGCATAATCATTCAACGCGGAGTAATTTAAATATAACATATCGAATAAGCCGAGGTAATCATCAAAAAGAGAATCATCCGATTTTATTATATTATTTTCATATTGCTCTATGGCAAGTTTTAAATTTACTACAGAAGCATTGTAATCCTTTAATTCATAATATGAATTTCCTATATTCCCATAAATCTTCGCAATTAAAAAATGAATATTTGAAAATATAGGCCCGTATGAAGGTGGTAATGCCTTAAAATCAGTAGCCTCAAACATTTTTATTGAACATTTGAAGCTTGATATTGCATCCGAATATTTTTTAATATAATTTAGTATTGATCCAAGTTCCATATAACAAATAGCCATATTTGTTGTGTCTTGCAAGGCCGAGTATAATACCAATGCTTTTTGGTAATTTACTGCCGATTCATAAAATCCGTTATTTATTTTTTCATTTTTATTAAAGGAAAAATCGTTTTCTAAATGTTCTCCCAGTGCTATTAAATCATATTGTGTCGCAATAAGGGTATAAATTTTTGCCAAATTCTGTTTCATTTGAATGTTACTTGTGTCTATAATATAAAGCTCATGATAAACCACTGATGCTTCTTTATAATATTCAATTGAAAGATCATGTTTTTCAGCCCCACCATAGAAATTACCCATTTGTTGATAACATTCTGCGAGATTAGCTTTCGACGAGTTATCATTTATAAATAAATATAGTTCTTTTGCATTCATAAAGTGATTAATAGCAATAATATTTTTATATACGGAGTATATGCTTCCGATGGCCATGTGATTCAATGCCATTAAAGAAGAATAGTATTTAATAGTAGTAGTATCCTTTGATAGCTGTATTTCTTTTTCATAGAAATCATTAGATAATTTATATGAGGAAATTCCCAGATCAAATCTGCTTTCAGGAATGTCAAATCCTGTCATTTTCTCTTTTAAAAGAGGCGCATTTTGTACAAGCCCAATCGAGGAATAGCAAAAGGCAATTTTTAAATAATTTTCTTTTTTAGTGCTATCTAAAATTTGCAGAACTTTATTATAGTAAAATTTTGCAGAATCATATTCTTCAATATTTTTAAAGTATTGGCCTTTATTAAATAAAATCTCATCCTCAACATTTTTCCCACAGTCTTTTAATGTGCTAAGTTTTATATCGTAATAATAATTCGCACTATCAATAAAACCATTGAAATAGAATCCTTGTGAAATCATGTAATAAAAATCCCCAATCCAGTTGCAGGAATCAATGGAATTATCCTTAAGTATTTTTAGCCCCTTTTTAGCATAACTTATAACCAAATCGTTTTTTTTATAATAATTCCCATTTATTGTGGCAATATCATAGTAATTTAATGCTGAATAAAAAAGGCCATTATCGATGATTTTCAGCTTTCTATTTGCAGAATCAAGAAATATCTTAGACGAATCTATTTCTCCCAACTTAGCATAAATTCTGGCAACACTAAAATAGTTTCTCGCAATAAGCTTATCGTTTTTTTCAATTTTTCTTTTAATTAAAGCTTTTTTATAATATTTTTTTGAATCCTGATAATGTTTTATTGCCAGGCTTTTATTTTCAGTGAAAAAACAAACATCCCCATAATCTTCATTTATTAAACACAGTCCTGAAAGATAATTGTAGGTCTTTGAGATCGCTAACGCTTTATCCAAATCTCTTTTAGCTATTTCAGGATCGTTATTATAAAACCCACACCAAAACAATTCTTGGATAAAGCGCACCATGTTCGTGTCCTCTTTGGCTATAGACAATGAATCTTTTAGATTTTTTATTCTTTCCTGATTATTATTTTGTGCAATTAAACTTGAAGGAATTGATAGCAGTATTAAACTTAAAATAATGAATAAATAATATTTTTTTTTCATAAGATTATTTTTTAAATCATTCTTTTTCCCAAAAAGTTTTATTCTTATCATTGTCTATAGTGGCAATATTAAAACAATTCAACACTTGGTATATATAGAACTTCCCATCACCATAGTCAGCAAGAAAAAAAGTTGTTGATAAGACATCCTTATTTTCCGGATGTGGCATCCTTAATGCATACATTGAAATATCTGGGTTTTTTAAATTTTGATAAACAAATCCGATCATATTCCCATCCTCCCAAAGATATTTAACATTAAAATAATTACCTGTCGTTATTGAATGCCACGTGCCTTCAATATTATAGTAATCTTTACCATCAACAAATTTTTTTTCTTGAGAGAAAACAAAATTATTTATCAGAAAAAATCCAATAAACAATAAAATAGCAATAGTTAATTTTTTCATATTATTTTAGTTTAGTTTATAAAGATATGACTTTTTTGTTTATAAATAAATTTTTTAAAAAGCATTTACAATCCAAAAAAAACATCATTCTGATAAGAAACACACCAAACTTATCACAATGAACTCAAAGAACCCCAACCCGATAATTGATCCCATAGAAAATCAGGATACAAATACTTTCTATTGGCAACCAACATATATGGACCATAAAGATAATGATAATTTTCTTCAAAAAGTAAACACAGATGAAGAAAAAATAATTCATGCTGAAGGTGAATTTCATCATAATTATGGCCGTCAGCAAAGATCTTCATCTGACCGTTCATCCTCGGCCGCCACTGGAATTCTATGGCTTATTGCGGGGCTTGTTATCACTATAGGAACATATTCCTTAGCAAAAGAAAATGGCGGTGGGTGTTACCTTATTGCTGTCGGCCCAATTGCCTGTGGTATTATCAAAATAATAAACGGATTGTTTAACTCTTAATCCATAAAAATCATGAACCAAATTATTAAAAACCTGACGATTTATACTGTTTTATTATTCGCTTTTATGATGAATAACAACAGTAGCGTTTTTGCTCAAACAACTAAAGCAAAAGAAACGAAAACCAACGTACAGCTTATCGCTGAAAAAGAGAAGGCGGTCGTGAAGATCCGCCAACATAAAGGTTTTTGGGGAGAAGACACAGATCTTGGTACTGGATTTTTTATCGAACAATCCGGTATCGTGGTAACAAACAACCATGTGGTAAAAGAAAGAGGGAGTGATGATCTGGTTGACTTTTTTGTACAGACAATAGATGGCAAGATATATGAAAGGGATTCGATCATTGGGTATAATGCTGTTGCTGATGTGTTTGTTTTCAGCATAAAAAACCTTGAAAACGTAAGCTTCCCTTTTTTGAGCGTCATTTATGAAAACTCTTCCAAGGGGGAGGATATCTTTCTTATTGGGCACCCTGCTGATTTTAACTGGCTGTATTCCCCTGGATTTATTACGGGTTATTATAACGATAAGGACAGCCTCAACGATTATGTTTTTGATGCTGAAATTATGCCTGGCAGTTCCGGCTCTCCGGTATTTAATTCAAAAGGAGATGTTATTGGTATTACAAAGGCCACTTACGGATATACAGGGAACTTTAACCTTGCGACCCGAAGTTCTTTTTTTACTAAGCTTAATCCTTATTCCATCCCGGATAAAAATGACATAGTTGAGAATTGGCTGAATGATGAAACATCGGAAAAAAATGATGATCAACAGGCCCGGTACTATTATGATTATGATAATGATGACAGCATGGATAATGGGTACACTCTCGACAACAGTAGTAGCGGTTATGCTCTTTATGAATATTTGTTTCAGGGTAAAAACCGTGAATTAGATGAAAAATACTACGCTGCACTTTATTATTACAAAAAAGCAATCCAGATAAGTTCTGCAGACGAGTCTCTGTTTCTGAAGGTCTCTAAACTATATTTTAAAACAGGTGATTATCAGAATGCCATTAATGCGGCAAACCAGGCTTTAAGCATCAATCCGGTCAGTTTAGATGCTATGAATATTATTGGAAAAAGCTGGTTTGAATTACGGGAATATAAAAAATCTAAAAAAATCTTCAAAAAAGTTTTTAAAAATGATTTACAAAATGAAACCGCACTTCATTATACAGGCAAACTTCAGGCAATCAAACAAAAATAAAACTTTTGTTATTTACGAAATTAAATAATCTTCATCACAACATCAAACCATCAATAATAAAAAACAAAAACATGAAAAAAATCCTTACAACAGAGACCATCTCAACCATCATGGCGATAGCCCTTTTCTCTCTAATCTTTGTCCTTTGCCTTATCATGACATTGCACAAATAATTAATAAACCTAATATAAACCAAAAAAAACAAAAAACATGAGAACAAAAATCACAACAGCTTTATTCATGGCGTTTTGCCTGATCATGCTGAACGGTAATGCACTGCCGTTTTACAAAATGGGTGCAGTAAATACTGTGCCGGATAATGATCCGACCATGATTTCAGGGTGTACATACAATTATTTTTTCAACTTAAATTATTTCGAAGGCCACTCTGCCGCAGATGTCCTGCCTGGAGCTTATTCTTATAATGATTGGTCTGTTGGTGAAGGCATGAGCTGTGGTATGGTATCTGGTTTTAAAAACCAATGGTATTCAAATCCGGAAAGCAAAGGAAAAACACCCGCCACCCCAGTAGTTTGTATTGACATGATTGAACACTATTTTATAGCACAGTTCTATAAAGTGGCACCAGGTACATTCGGAGCTATTATCCTTGGACAAGACGGGTACTTTCACAATGTAAATGCTTCGTTTGCTTATGCACTGTCTTCTTTGGCATTTAAATGTTATGGATTACCCATTGGTGATTCTGAAGAAAAAAACGCTGATGGATTACGCTATTATACACAAAAAGTGAAAGCCGATCCATGTATGGGTGGCGATGGATATACCCTTCATGTATTTCCGTTTGGAATGCCCACTTCATTAAAAGGCAAAATGAGATTGATAGATATCTGCGGTGTTCCAATATACGTGTTTGATGAATAATTAGTAACCCAATAAATCTAAAACAATGAAAACAATTCTTTTAATTTTAGTTATGAGTTTGACCTTTAACCCGGTTAATTTCAACTCGAAAGCTGCTGTTGCAGAAAAACTCAAAAGCCTTCCAAGGTATAGTAACGGATACCTTGTTCATGGTACTTTAGAAATTTTGTTTACCAGCGAGGCATATAAATGTCATGGGTATAAAGCTGTAAGCAATTACACAGATTATTCGTGCAGTTTATGCAAAAAAACCTATTACTCTCAGCGGTTCGAAGATGTTGAAGGGGAAGTTTATACTATTTATTCAAATTCTGAATGCAGTGTTTCTTCAACAAAGTACCATGACCATCTGGATCTGAGCGAGGTTGGCATTTGTGTTTGCAAGGATGTATTTGTAAAATAGGGAGGTCAAACAATGAAAACATTATTAATAATACTCTGGACGGTCATGCTGATACCTGCAGCTTGTAACAGTGCAGAACCCGTCAAAACAACGGAAAACAATATGGCCACTGATAATCACGGTGTGCAAAACCAACCTCCCTTACAGCCGGTTTATGAGGGAATAAAAACACCCGAAGTCTATTCGGCCAAAGGCCGGTTTTGTATTTTGCTATATGGCGACAGTCAAATGGAAAAAATCAAAAACATGAATGAACAGTTCATGAAGAAAATTGACAGAAACATCACAGATTACTACTTCATTGATTTATCCAGAATTTCTGAAACGGAACGCGCTGTTTATGATATAGATTTCCCTTCGCAGGAAGGTTTGATGGTGTTCTCCGCAAGCAGAAATCTTTTACTTAAATATAATAGTTTATCAAATGATCTTGTTGACACCTCTTTGAACCGCATTAAGGAAACATACCGGCTTTTCACAAAAAATAACATTACACTTTCTGATTTTAGTTCATTTGAACCAGCCGAAATTTTTATGTATAAAGACGAAAATCAAAATGAAAAGCCAAACTTCTATGAAATGGGAACATTTAACAACATCCTTAATCCTTCTGATTTTGTGAATAAGGGCAAGGTTTCTGTTCTGGTTTTCAGCACTATTGGTTGTAAACCATGTAAAATTCTCAAAAAAAGCTTGTTCGATGATGAAGGGATCAGTTCTGCTTCAGCGGATTTCTATTATGTTAATCATAATAATGATAATCATCTTCAGGAACACGGCTGGGATGAGTTAAAACAAACCAAAGCATTAAAAATATATGCTATTGAGGGGATGACAAATTTTCCAACTGTATGGATAGTATCGCCCACCGGAACGATATTCGATGTGGTGGACGCATACACGGCGGGCGGAACACCAACATCTTTGTACGAATATATTAAAAAAACCATTACTGAATTGTCTGCCGGCCGCCCTGTTGATTTGGCTGATAAGACAAAAAAAGTCCATGATAACAACAAATCATCAAATGATGTTGCTGAAAATACTGATAAAAAAACAAAAAATAGCTCTACAAATAAGGGGGATTATATACAACCACCTGTCTCTAAAAATGAAACATCAGCAGGATTCGTAAGTATTAATAAACTTGATTTAAGCAGTAATAATATCCAAATCTACTACAATACCGAAAAATTCATCCCGGAGCACACTGTGGAAATTATTATTGAGGATCCAAAAGGAAAACAACCTGCCATAAAATTATTACAGAAAATCACCCCCTCACAGGTGGTGGGTAACTCTTCATTAATAACATCAAACGCCCTGAATGGTTTAAAAAAGAAAACTCAATATTATGTTTCTCTTAAAATCTCTTTTGGCAAAAATAGTGAGTTTAAAATCTCCCAAAGAGAGGTTGTTACTGATAAAAATGTTTTTTTAACAATCATTATATAAAGAAAGGATTTATTATGAAAAAAATAATTTATAAATCATTGGCGTCAACGCTGGTTGTTCTCGTGTGGTTTTTATCGCTGCAAACCGTCAATGCACAAACCTCTGATAATAACTACAAAATTCATGGCGCATTCGCCTATATCCAAAACGATCCGGATTATGCAGGATGGGCGGCAAATGAGGATTATAAACAATACACCTGCAAATATTGCCATAAAACCATTACTCTTCAAAAATTCATTAAACCCGGAGGCAATGCGGTTATTCTGAAGAGTTCTTCCACTTGTCCGAACAACCATGATGGCGATCATGAGTTTATGACAGAAACCTATAATATTGATGGCAGCTTGAAAGAAAACAGCGGCCTGGCTCAAAATAACATAAAGGATCCTGTTGGGCCTGAGCTTAAACCGGAAAAAAAAATAAAACCGTCAAAGAATCTGCCGGAAGATACCATTCAAAAGAACAACCCTGTACCAGATGAACTCACAAGCAAACCTGTTGAACCGGAACCCAAACCAGAACTAATATTTAGTATTGATTCCTTATTTTTTGATAACTATTTCTCCTTTTACTTTTCTGCGGAAAATCTAATTTCTCCAATACCTGTGACAACAATAATCAGGGTGAATAATTCTTCGGGATCAACACCTGTGTATGAAGAAAAATTCACAATGACATTAACCCCCGGAACGAATTACTTTGTTTTGAAACCTGCACTGGAACTAAAAGGAAAGATCAAAAAAGATTTTGTTGTAAGCCTGTATTGTACAAGTACAGAGGATAATATTGTAAAATCATATTCCGCACAAATTAAAGATAGCAAAAAAGGGCTATTTAAGGTGTTTTTCTAAATATTTTCGTTTGATATTCTTATTAACCAGATGAATTAAATCAATATTTATCAATTTTCATTTACAAATGGTTTAATCAAACATTATAGGAATAAAATTAGTGCTATGGAAAAACAAATTGTAACATGTTTGGGTTGTCGGGCACAACTCAGGATTCCTTCAGATAAACATATCCGATTTGAATGTCCTCATTGCAAAAAAGAATATTATGCGATCAATGGGATGCTGATTAATAAACCTGGTGATGACGAAATGAAAAAACAAAACCCTGAAAAAATGAAAACAAAAAAAACAGTAAAAACTTTTGCAGCCATAGCTGCTGTTGTCGTAATTGTGGTTTTTTCGATCCGGTTCTGGCATGATTACCGGGATTATCAAATTTTTGATAAATCGAAAGACATAAAAGATTATTATTCTTATAAGGAAAATCATCCTCATGGCCTGTATATGGCAAAAGCCGGCCTGTTAAAAAATAATATCTGGGATAAAATGATTGCCCGTTACGATAGCATCTCCAGTACCGGTGAACGTGATGAAAAATCTGCTGATTTTTTCAGGACAATGCTTTATTTTATGAAAGAAAATGATGTCAACAATATTTATGTTAAGTTTGACAGTACAACTGTTTTGACAAACTTTTGCGATTACCCTGACAGCATCAAATCCGAATGCCTTAAATGCTATTCAAGAACGTATCCACATATTTATGATTATTCCCCTCCGAATGATTCAAACACCATAAATATTCGCGAGCATTTTACATCAGGTAAACTGGAACAATTACAGGAAATTATTTTTGAAGGGCTTACAATAACATTTCAAACCGTTTTCGGATCTGATTTTATCTCATTAAAATCTATTGAAAAAGAGAATGCCGATGCAAAAGTGATTATTGAAATAAAATATCTGATAAGTGATGCCTATCGTAAGGGATATGAAAGTATGGTTCCCAGAATATTACCATATGCAATAAATAACGTTTTTCAGAACAATGTTCCTGGCGTTTCTATTGAGTTCAAGGGTTCGAAAATATCTATTCCATCGTCAAAAAAATCATATGAATTCGGATCAAAAGAAGATTTTGAGCATAAGGTTTTTGAAGTTGAAGATATCTACGATGCTTATGGACAGTTGACCCGATCATGCTTTAAATCTTTCGTTGAGAAATTCTCTACACAGTTTGGACTTTTTAATTATGATAAATTCAATAAAAAAGCATCGGTAATGGTTTATAATATGTTTTTGCAATATGGTTTGATTAAGGAACCCTCACTACAAACCAATAGCAAAAATGCTATGGCTGAAAAAGAAAATATCGCTGCAAAAAAGCTTGAAGAGGTGAGAAATTCGCGGAATCTTTTTGTTGACCCACAGAAACTCGAAGAAGACAGCTTGGCATTATCTCAATTATTAATCAACAAAAAATAGACGTTTATAAAAATTGCTATTGCAATAAAGTCACTTATTTATTCATCGTCTTTGATTTTCATAAAAGCTAATGAAATCAAGTGTTTTCAAAAGTTACAGCATTAATTTTGCCCAATAATCCATTCTCAACGACTATTTTTCCCCGCCCCAAAGTCTGCCTGACTACCGAAATGCACGCAGGGGCGAAGCCGTTGAAAATCAGCCTCCGCCTTTGGTGGAATGGAGGAGGATGATTTTCAACATTGCCACATTATAGACAGATTCTAATTACACGACGACTTTAACAGTTGTTCAAAAATATCTACTGCAAAAAGGCTTTCTCTGTTGTAGCCTTACTGTTAAAAATCCATGGCTCTATTCTAAATTGTAGTTGATAAATTCATTCCTTAATTACTATTGCTGACACTTGTAGTCCATTTCCTTTTTACAGGACAGCGGTAGGTTCTTTCCGAATATGTTTTAATAAATTTCTTGTAATTCTTCTCTGTATTGGTAAAAGCGTCCCATG
>Ga0209099_1003573_pt1 | contig 12517 bp, 13 predicted proteins | sample AD_JPNHW2_MetaG_FD_184430 | JGI IMG/M metagenome (GOLD analysis project Ga0209099, IMG submission 184430) | Active sludge microbial communities of municipal wastewater-treating anaerobic digesters from Japan - AD_JPNHW2_MetaG (SPAdes) (version 2) | ecosystem: Engineered > Bioreactor > Anaerobic...
GTGGTGACCGACCCGATCCAGGCCGGGGTCTTTGCCGTGATGCACATCAGCTCAAAAGCGGTCTTCGACATCAACCGCGTCCGCGGGCGTGAGTTTTAGAATGGACGCCATCGGGAAGGCCGTTTCCATCCTGATGCACGACGGGATTATCGTTTATCCCACGGAGACGGTCTACGGGCTTGGCGCGGATGCCTTATCCGACGAGGCGATCCAGAAGGTGTACGAGGCGAAGAAGCGCCCGCTTGCCATGCCGGTCTCGATCGCGGTCTCTGATTTTGATATGCTCTCAGCGGTTGCCCGCGTTGATCCGAAGGTGGAACCGTTCCTCACGGCATTCCTGCCGGGACCGGTCACCGTCGTACTCCCGGCACGCAGGACAGTACCGGCGATCCTGACCGGGGGGACGGGTATGATCGGGATCCGGATGCCAGCCCACGACCTTGCCCTGCAGCTGATCGCGAAATTCGATTCGCCGATCACCGCAACGAGTGCCAACCTCCATGGGGCAAAGGACCCGGTCACGCCGGCCGAGTGCACGGTACCATACGAGTTCCTGATCGATGGCGGCCACCTGCCCGGGACCCCGAGCACAGTCGTCGATCTTTCGGCAAAGACGGTCCTCCGGGCCGGTGCGGATATCGACCGGGTGGCAAAGTTTCTCCTGACACTGTGAGGTTTTGTATGCTGCCGGTGCGCCTGCGTGATTTTATCGAGGACACGGATGGATGGCTGTATGCCGTTTCCACCTATGACAATACTGAGTCGGTCGGTTGCGTGCTCCGGTATGTGCCGGATGAGCACGGCGAACGGGTCCATGCATCGGGCCGCCGGTACACAAAGTATGATTTCGGGGAGGCCTATGCCCTCATTGCAGCAAAGAAACCTCAGTATGCCGGCCTCCTCCACCGTGTTCCTTTCGGTGACGTGATACGGGTGCTGAAACCCGACCTCGGGATTGACCGTATTGCAAAAGACCACCCCCGCGTGCAGAAACTTCTCGATATCTTCCGCCTTCCGGAGGGCACTATCGGCTGCACCGGTTCCCTCCTCTGCGGTCTCGAGAACGAGAGCTCGGATATCGATATGGTGGTGTACGGGAAGCACTGGTTCGCTGCCCAGAAACTCGTAATGCAGGGCATCCGGGACGGAAAGATCGAAGGCCTCTCGCCGGCAATGTGGCGCAAGGTGTACGAGAAGCGCAAGCCGGAGATCCCCTACGACCAGTTCGTGCTCCATGAGGAGCGGAAATACAACCGGGGCCAGATCGAAGGCACCTATTTCGACATCCTCTACACCCGTTCCTATGAGGAGATCAGGAATGCCCCTTCAGGAAAAGGGACCGTACTCGGGAAGCAGATTATCACAGCGAAGGTGAAGGATGCCTCGCTTGCGTTCGATAACCCCGCGATCTACGAAGTAGAACATGAGTCTGTATCCCGCGTCCTCTCGTTCACCCATACCTACAGCGGACAGGCACTCGCGGGTGAGACCATCGAGGCCTGCGGGGTACTGGAGCAGCACGGGAACGAACGCTGGCTGATCGTCGGAACCACCCGGGAAGCCCGGGGCGAATATATCGTATCGAAGACACTGCTCGGGGAATAACATTTAAGTTATTGGCTCGGAGAAATTCTTTGAATAATTCTGACGCTCTTTGGGGCATGCAAACATGCCCCCGCCGCTGTGGCATCCCCCGGTTGCGATTGTGCTGTATTACCCGTACGCGACCGTTGAGAATTTTCCAGATCAGGTAATACCGCGGCATTGCACCAGCCCTGCCCCCATTGGAGGCGGGGGCTGGGCTGGCGCAAGGGGGGCGATCATCACTTGAAAAGAGGATTTCCTATGAAAACGCTCACGATGCCTGCGGCCACAGGCACACAGAATGGAAATTTTGACGGCATTTCCATATTAAATCGAATCCTTTCAGACCGAACGATGGGGGTTGAGATCCACCATACCTCCAATTATGATATATTCCGCCGCCCGAGGGGCGCCCCCGCGGCGGATCAGTGACTGGATTCATATTTGAAAATATCTAACTGCTCTGCTGTGCCCCTAAGAGCACTGTGGCTGGGAACCGTCTCAAACCAGCGATTTTCCATGCTTCGGGTGCGAATTCCCGTTCATTTGCGTTTCTACAGAGCAGATCTATTGATTTTTCTGGTTACGCACATTATCTATCGTTTATGAAGTTAACCCCCTCTTTTCTACCATGAAGGAGATCGCCTTGGCGGATCGTCTCCTGCACCACCTCTGATTTATTTTTTTTTGCGTTTTGAGATTTTTCGCTGATTTTCTGAGTGGATATCACAATATGGAGGAATGCCCTAGCGGAGGGGGTAAAGCCAGATGGTGAAGCCCAAAAGAGCGTCTTAGGTAAAAAACCTGATAATTTCAACAAAATAAAAAGAGAATCAATTGATAGCAGTCCCGTTCATTACAGCACTCTCGGGCACGTCGAATGTTGCACCGGTGCTTTCAATCCGGTACTGCCCTTCGGCCTTTACACCATAGGGATTCCCGGTCGTGGAGTACGGGACGATGAATTCCCCGTTAATACTCTCCTGCCGGTAGATGAAGTGGCGGCCGGTATCGGTTACGACAGGAATGCTGATGATCCCGGATCCTTTGATACGGGCACCTTTCACGTACTCGAAGACCTTGACGAATTTCACGTTGAGTGTTGCCGAGTCGTAGACATTAGTAGGGGACTCGTGGACCAGACGGTAATGCCGGAGGGCGGGGACCGTATCCGCGGGACGGGAAAGCTCGTAACTGAACACGCCAGCATGAGTGCCGGAAGAAGCATTGGTATTGAACTGCTCCGCTTTCTGTTCCGCTTCCGTGGCGTTCATCTTGCCACCACCGGTGATAACCGGGTACTGTACACCGGTGCGGGCCGGATCGGCATACTCCGTGTAATAGACTATCGACGGTTCTGTCATCGAGCCGTCGAAATTATGCAGTCGCGAGACCATGGAGAGATAGTAGTCCTGTCGGATGAACACAGCCTGCTGGTACTGCGACCCGTTGGTACTGCTCGGGACAGCGAATATCGCGGTATAGGGATCAATGCCCGCTGTACTGTTGTACCAGGTCGTCATGGCATAGAACTTCCCGGTCATGATGTCGTCCATGAGAATATCGGTGATAACATACCGCGTGCCATCATGATCAAGGATCCGGTTGGCGGCATCCTCATCGGTCCCGACAAAATACGCGGCTGACCCGTCGGGGCCTGTAACACCCTGCTGGAACGGGTTTGCATTGGGGATCCGCTTTGCAATGAAGGTGATCATGTGGCCGTAATCCCACCAGGACATGACACCGTAGGACTGGGCCGGGTAGCTGAAGGACTGTTGATTGTGGATGGATAAGTAATCCACCCCGGTGTCCGGAGTGTTGTTCCCCATCCATTCAAGGGACTCTTTCCAGTCGCTGATCATCTGGGGGCCGGTACCGGACATATGGGCATAGGAAGTAGTTACCGAGGTGTAGATAAAGAGGACGGCAAGCCCGATGACGAGAACGGCGATGGCGATCCTGATATAGGTACCAGGGTGAGAGGACCCGGTTTTTTTGCGTGCCTGTTTTGCCGCTTTCTTACGGGAACGGGCACCGGCTTCCTGGCCGTCAGCATCTGGTGCCCCTTCATCCCGTAAGAGTCCCGGCGCCGGACCGAACGGAGATCGCCAGGGTATGTCAATAACAAAACTTACGCAGACGGCAGAGAGCAGGGCGATGCAGACAGCAAGGTAATACTCGTACCGGATATGCTGCCATGTCGCAAGGAGCATGACAAGCGCCCAGACAAGGGAAAAAATATGGTGGGGGTGTTCCTCGCGGATGTTGCGGTACAGGATGACCAGGATTCCCCCGGCCATCAGCAGGAGCCCGTAGTTGAAGGAGTCCCATGCATGGTCAACCGACCACCCCATGGCTTCCTGCACGGTATTTGTCACGGCCTCCTGCCCGAAGAACGCGTACAGGTCGTAGACAAAGAGGGTATACAGCGGCCGGCTGAGAATGAACATCAGGACGGCAATAAGGACCGCGGTGCCGGCAAGCACACCGGGATAGTAATACCATTTCTTGCCGCGGAGGATGTTTGCGAGGTACCAGAGCAGGATGGTCCCTCCGATGAGCCCGAGGTATGCATAGATATGACCGATGGAGTAAGTGGAGAGGTCAACGGCCGGGGTTTTCAGACCGAAAATGAGGAGACCGACGATTGCAACAAGGAATGTGGTGCTATTGATGACGAGAAGATAATCACCGGACCGGCTGCGGTAGAAATCGATGACAAACTGCACGAGCGTGAAGAGGGCCACGATCATGGCAAAGAGGATCATTGTCGGCATTACAAAGAGACCCAGCAGGTATGCGACACCGGAGAGGAGGGAGAGGAAGAGTGTCTGTTTGTAACTGTAAAAGTCCCTGATATCGATCTTCCGGTCCTTCTCAGAGACAAGGGCATAACCATATGCCACGCAAAAGATGGTCGAGAACAGGACTTCTGCAATATGGTGGTCGATGTAACCGAAAAACGAGATGGTAAGGAACTGTCCGCAGACGATCGCTGTAAAACCAGATGCGGCAAGGCCGGTCTTCCAGTCCCCGAATACCCTGCCGGCATAATACATGACAATGACCGTTGCCGCTGCCATGAGGGGCGGGATGAGGAGGCACACGGAGATGAACTCGGGGCGGGTAGTGGCGCCTGTTACAAGACAGGCTATCGTAAGGAGGATCGTAAAGAGGGGGCCCCAGTAGATGGTTGTCCCGGCCGGGTACATAGTCATCGGCTCGAACCATGCATACCCGTGCTGCGCAAGCATCACCTCGACCTGCCGCAGGTTGTACATCGGGTCGTCCATGGCTACCATATCAAGGATGTCCGTATGGCCCATTTGGAACATGGGAATGAGGCGGATCCAGAGGGCGAAGAGCGCAAACACTGCAACAAGGGCAGCAATACCATATTTCCCGTAATTTTTCCAGTAGGACTGAAGCATGATTCCACCAGGACCGGGCAGAATAAACCGGCCATTGTAAGTATAAGTTCCAGCAAAAAAATTGGTTTGTACCTACATAAACCCGCTGAACGGGTACCCGGCACCGGGCTTCCGTCAGCGGTCCCTGTTTTCAGGATCTCCGCATCAGGAGATACCAGCAGCAGCAGGTCTCATGGCATGAATACGCGAGACCTCGCTGCTGACCGGCCGGTACCACACCTCCACTTTGTCTTCGTACTGGTCCGGGAAATATTCGTGCAGGGGCACAAACCCGAACTTCGTTAAGATATGCTGCATAATGGGGCGGGGCATTACCACCCGGACATCGTAGCCCCGGTCCAGCCAGCCGCTGATCAGGGCCTGCGTGTTGCCCTCGTTCTGGTAGCGGGAGACGATATAATGGAGGTAGAGCCGGCTGCCGGTCTTCAGTTCCAGCCATCCGGAGAAGAGGTCTTCGGTAAATCCCAGTGCATCGCCATCCGCGGTTCCGGTCTCAATGCGTTGTGCTGTCAAGAGTTGTCACGTCCGTTTTTGCCTATCATGACGGTTGGAAAAACCATCTTAAAAGGAGAATGAGGGGACGTGGTGAAAGTGAACGGCGCGGACCTGCCGGACGGGTAGCCCGGGGGGGTCGGGTGATGTACTTTGGTGCATCCCCGGAACGGCTGGATCAAAAAAATATCGTCAGAGAAAAACAGTCTTTTCAGACCCGGCAGCACTACGAATTTTCAAATTATACCGCCCGACCCCCCTCAACATTTTGGGTTACGGACCGGTTATCCATTGTTTTTACGAGAGGAAACCGGCTGTTGTCCAGACAAAGCATGTGCTGGGGGTCGGACGGGTACTTCCGGTTTTCCCCAGTGATACCAGGTGCCCGCCCGATGATAGTTCCAGCAGTAAGGCACAGTACAGACCGCCACGTATTAACAGACCGGAAACCCACCTCCCTGTATGGCGGCGAAGAATGCGTTCATGGCCACCCTCATCGCACCCTGCGGCATGGACTGCGCCATCTGCATGGCCTACCTCCGAAAGAAAAACCATTGTGGGGGCTGTTATGCACCGGACAGATTGTGCAACATCAACTGCACGATCTCTGCCTGCAGGAAGGTCCAGGGCAGGTGCCACCCCGACTGCGGTGAGTTCCCGTGCCGTCGGCTGAAACAACTGGACAAGCGGTACCGCACGAAATATCACATGAGCATGCTCGAAAACCTTGAAGCCATCCGAAAAAATCGTATCCGTGCGTTCGTGAAATCCGAGCAGGAGCGCTGGACCTGCAAAGCCTGCGGGGGGACAATCGATGTCCACCACTACCGCTGCTCGGCGTGCGGGAAAGCGCCGTAATGAAGGGTTGATTTTTTTTCCGCAGAAAAAAGGAGTGTAGTTCATTCCGATTCCGGCGGGTATGTCCGGCGCTGGTGAATCCGCCGGCAGAACCCTGTACTGTTCCGGGAATACGACTGGTACCTTCCTCCTTTTTTCCCGTTCCCGGCAGATCCGCCTGTCCGTTCCTCCTCCCGGATAAGTGCAAAAAAAACTGCATTTAACGCCATATTTATCAAAATTCCCCCAGAAATGTGGTTATTCAAAACGTGAACACCATGAGAACAGCATTTGCAATTATTGTATCCGGCTGCCTCCTTATTCTCGCAGCAGGAATGATCGCAGGATGTACCGAAAGCAACGGTATAACTCCGGCACCACAGGCTGAAGTCGTGCACCCAAACCCCACGGCCATGTCCGTGACCACGGTCCCGTTCGTCCCGGGCCCGCAGCCAACCTCAGTGTCGGTTACCGGTGCTCCGGCTGCTGCCGGTGATTCACCCGAATCCGGTGCAACCTTCCGGACCGTCTTTGTGAACAGCACATCCAACGGGCAACTCATTACCGTCCCGTTCGGGGACCGTGTCCTTGTCCGGCTGATCGAGAACCCGACCACGGGATATACCTGGAATGCAACCACGTCAAAGGGCCTTGCAATCGTCACTGACACCTATACAGCCCCCGGCACTACCCTCATGGGTACACCAGGCTCGCATGAATGGATCCTCCTGCCCCAGGCTATTGACACCTACACGTTCACGGCAGTCTCCCACCGCCCGTGGGAAGAGGTAACGGGTGCCGATAAGTCATTTAGTATTGTAATCCAGGCAACGAATCCCGCCAACCATTGAGGCCCGGGATCTCCTTTCTTTTTATTTCATATGTACCAGCCCGGCATCCGGGCCAGTTACTATCAGAGCAGCTCCGAAAGGCGGTGCCCGCGGGTACTCTCGCACTTCTCCATGTATTTGCACCGGACGCAGGGCGCATTCAGCGGGTGGGACGGGAGTTCACCGTCACGGATGGAGCGTATCTTATGCAGGGTGGCGATGAGCTGCCGGCGGTCCCGGGGCTGGACCGTATGGTACCGCGAGATCCCGTCCGGGATATACTCCACATGGCCGCCGTTCACTTCCACGCCGGTCATTTCCTCGAGGCAGAGTGCGATTGCCGCAACCCGCAGCCGGTCGGCCGCGTAGGTGCCAAACGGCATTGCTCCCGCGGCCCGGACAACCGAGAAGGTGCCGTCAGGAGCAATGCGGTCGATCATCCCCGAAATCGCCTGCTTTTCAGAGCGGATACTGATATCGGTCTCCTCAGCAGGTTGCCATGTCCCTTTGTTGCAGGCATTGATGCAGAGATCGAGAAATACCCGCATTTCAGGATTGATGGTCGGGCGGACAACGAGCGTCTCGGCCCAGATAACCTCGGCATCGAGCGGGTCGCCGAGATGGTACGAGAGCTGCTTGCAGACCGCGTACCTGTCGGACTCAGCAAAAGGCTCGTCCCGCTCGTAATAATACCGGACCGGGCAGGTGTGGACACGGACAAGATCCGAGATAGCGAAATGCTTTGCAGGAGCCGGCATGGTATTTCCTGCAATAATGTTGGAAATAAAGGCTGATTATACTTACCGGGGGATGATTAGTTTGATATGAGGGTGACCTCCTCACTCCCCCAGAGGGGGAGGCAGCCCCACTGGAGCGCCCCCTTGACACCCTTTTTCGGTTTTCCATCAACCGTCTGAGTGGTTATCCCAATATGGGGAAGCCCCAGCGGCGGGGGTATGTTCACAGGAACCAAAGAACGTCGTCAATAATAATAACGATTTCTCAACGGCCGCATTTTCCAATCCTTTCCTGAGACCCGACAACATGAACTGTTTTCTACAACCACAACCAACAAATCACCATGACTGCTCAGGAAATATCGGTCAATATCCCCCCCACGCTCGATCCCGTGTACAGCAACATGATCCAGATCGCGTACAAGGACGACGAGTTCACGTTCATGTTCCTCCACCAGCTCCCTCAGGTAAACCAGGCCCGGGCCAAGGCCATCGTCTCCATTACCCCCTCGCATGCCAAGAACCTGCTCGGTGTCCTCACAAAGACCGTGGCGGACTATGAGTCCAAGTTCGGAACGATCTCCCCAAAGGAGACCCCGGAGAAACAGAACGTCACCGCACTCAGCGGGTATTCGTAATTTTTTTTATGAGCCACAGATTTTATTAACGCATAAGCCGATATTGTGAGGTATTACGCCGCCGTGGCTTAGCGGTATAGCGGCTGATTCGTAATCAGCAGGTCGAGGGTTCAAGTCCCTCCGGCGGCTCTCTAACCGATGGTTAAAGGTTAATTCTCTTTTAAGGCTCAAATTGGTCTTATTTCCCAAAGAATCTTTTACAGAGATAAAGATGACCACATTCTGCATGAGTACTCAAAAATGGGCTAATTTTCATTTGCTATATAGGTTAACCCCATTTGTATGGAAAAGTATCAACAGAAACACGCTGTGGGGTCTGTTGTGTTTATCTGTGGTTGCGTATCATGGGGGTCTGCCGGAGCGTCTCTTCAAGCCGTTTCCGTTCAGAAATATTTACAAGGGAGACAACGGTCTGTTTTCCGTTCCTTAACAGGGCGATTGACAGGAACATATTCAGGATGTTATTTCCCTTGTCCACAAACCGAAACTCGTAATTGTTCGGTATTCCTGTTGCACCCGGCTGTCTTCTTCTCTTGTGGTAATCCATCATCCAAACCGCATCTTCCGGAACCACAAGTTTGGGCCAGAACATTTTTCCTTCGACTTCCTCTTTTATATAGCCGGACATCTTTTCGAATTCGGCATTTACGAGGGATATTGTCATATCTTCTTCAAGGATAAACATGGCGGTTCCCGTGCTTTCGAACAAGGTACGGTACCGGCTTTCACTCTCGGAAAGGGCATCCGCACTTCTCTTGCGATCCGTAATATCCCGGATCGATTCAATCGCACCAACGAGGTTGTCTTTTGTATCATAGAGAGGTGATGCGATACCCCAGAGATGTGCACCTTTACCTTCGTTAAATGCCGGAATGAATATATCTGCAATGAACCTGTTGACCTTTTTCCGGATGTTCTGGTATTTTCTTTCAATCTCCGGATTCTCCCTGAAGAGAAGATCGATCAGGATCGGGTGTCGTTCCCCGTAAAAAGGAAGGGCATAGGAATAATTTCCCGTTCCAAGGATGGTATCTTTTGAAACCCCTGTCAACTCTTCCATTGCCCTGTTCCAGACAATGACCGTACCTGCAAGGTCAATGGCGAACGTTGCATCAGGGAGGAAATCAATAATTTCAGCCATTCGCCGCTGGTATTCTGCCAGTTCTGTTTTCATTCTTCGCTGTTCCACAACCAGCCGGACCTTATGTTCCAGCTCGGCAAACTGGGCTGCCGGATCGCCCCCCTTCTGTATATAAAAGTCCGCGCCATTGTTGAGCGCCTCGATGACAACCTCTTCCCTCCCACGCCCGGTGAACAGGATGAAAGGGACTAAATTCCCCTGAGATCTTAAGGTTTTTAAAAACGAGATTCCGTCCATTCCCGGCATCTGGTAATCGGATATGATGACATCATAGGTGGAAAATTTCAGGTTCTCCAGTGCTTTGGCTGCTCCGGTGAGAATATCAACATGAATTTGTCCGGTCTGTTCAAGGAATATCTTGCAGATATCGAGAAGACCAGGTTCATCATCCACATAAAGTGCCCTGAACATGTTCTTCTCCAGCCTTTGTGTGATTAGAGTTCCCCAGGTACACTAATCAGAGAGAGAATAGAATCAGCGTACTGAATTTGCCACAACGTATCTGTAGAGGGAGTATTCCGGACCATATTGATTTAGTTCCACCAACCGATTTATAAATATTCGCAATTTTTACGGGAATGCCGGTTTTAACTTAGAGAGAGATGCAATCCCTGTGCGACTAAAACCATGCAGGATTTTTTCCCCGGATATCTGTTGCGCCGGTCTCATCCACAAGTGTGCTAAAAAACAGGGAGCCGACCCTTACTCTCTCTTCCGCTCTGATATGTCCCGCACCGTGCTCATGACCGCGGACATACCGAAGTATTCCGTCATACGGCTGGAGATCTCGACCGGGATCTGCGTACCGTCTTTTTTCTTCTGGATACTCTCGAAGAGGATGTGCCCACGGGATATGACCTCCTGCACGATATCCGGAGTAAAGAGAGCCTCCGGGTGCAGGTCGATGTCCTGCATACGCATCTGCATGAACTCCTTCTTCGAGTAGCCCAGGTAGCGGCTGGCAATAACGTTGGTCTCGAAGATCCTGCCGTCAAGGTCGTGCAGGAATACCGCATCGCTTGCCCCGTCAAAGAGCGTGCGGTAGCGGAGCTCGGACTCGATGAGTTCGTCCTTGATCCGCTTGCTCCCGGTGATGTCCACGATCGAGCAGACGATCCATTCCTCGTTTGTCATCGCTGCTGTCATAAGGACCCAGATGACGGTCCGGTCCTTCTTCCGCAGCGCAACCTCCATGTCGGTGATATGCCCGTCCAGCCGGATCTTCCGGGTGAACCGGGTCTCCTGTTCGTCATCAAACCACAGGGTGGAAAAGAGCTGGTGGGCGAGGTTCTCCCGGGAATACCCGAGAATGGAAGCGGCCTGCGCATTGACTTCGCGGATCTGCTGGAGTTCAAGGTCGAACGTGAAGATCCCGGCCTGGGAATTCTCGAAGATCTCCCGGTACTTCCGTTCCTGCACCAGCTGGCCGGAGAAGGCGGATATGACAATCCCGATGGAGACGAAGACGTAAAAGAACGCAAAACTCGAGGTGTACAACCGAATATCGACGGGCCCGTAGAGGTAGACAAGACCAAGGAAGATCCACCCGAGCAGGATGGTGAGATAGACCGAATACCGGGGGTAAAAATACGCGAGCAGGATGATCGGCAGGATGTAGAAATACGGGTATATGTCATAGTACCCGTTTTTTAAAGAGAAAATGGAGACCAGGACAATACCAACCGTGAGCAGCGCGGTAACTGAAAGCCAGAGGGTTTTCTGGGGGGATATGGTTTTCATCTGCGATCATCTCTGCATCATGCACTGGATGGAGATTAGTCTGGCTGATTATTATTTATTGTATCCGGTTCCTCCCCGGGGAAGGACCCCTGCTTTTCCGGCATTTCTCCGATACCGTAAGAAGCGCGGTGTATCATCGTGACTTCGTCATGACGATGGTCGGATCATACCGGCCGGGGCAGGCTGTATGCTAAAAAGGTCCGGGATCTGAAAAACACGTGGCTTATACAACCCGGCTCTTCACGATGAGCCATGCGTTCTCCCCGCCTTTCCTGAAACGGATGAGATTGTACTTTCCGGTAAGATCTTTTCCATGGAGGACGACCTCGATCCGGCCTTCGTCCCAGACGAGAAGGACAAAGGTACCGGTATCCCGAATCCTGACTTCTCCGGCCCCGTATTCACCTTCGGGAATAGTGCCCTCAAACCCGATATACTCCATCGCGTGGTCATCGACCGCAATCGCCAGCCGGCGTTCGCCGCTCTGTTCCGGCAGGCCTTTCGGGACCGCCCAGCTTTTCAGGGCTCCGTCATGTTCGAGCCGGAGGTCGAAGTGGTGGTGCTGTGCGAAATGCTCGTGAAGCACGAAACGTGGTTCCGGGTCCGACATTACCGTCCCACGCTCCGCCTGCTCTTCCTGACAAGATCTTTGAGTTCCCGCGCTGCCGCCGTGATATCCGGGCTCGCAACAACCGCAGAGATCACGGCAATGCCATCAGCTCCGGCCGCGATCACATCCCCTGCATTCTGCCGGCTGATGCCGCCAATGGCAATCACGGGAATGGAGACCGCACACCGGATCTCACGGAGCCGGTCCAGCCCATGCCCGGGCCCCGCGTTATCTTTCGAAACTGTGGAGAAGGTGGGGCTGAGGGCAACGTAGTCCGCACCCTCCCGTTCCGCCTCTTCTGCCTCCTCAGCCGTACCGACAGAGACCCCGATGATGAAGCCGTGAGGGGCGAGCTGCCGGGCTGTATCGACCCGCATATCATCCTGGCCGAGATGGACACCATCAGCACCGCAGGTCATTGCCACGTCCAGCCTGTCGTTGACAATGAACATCGCACCGGCCTTCCGGGGGATC
>Ga0209099_1003574_pt1 | contig 12513 bp, 13 predicted proteins | sample AD_JPNHW2_MetaG_FD_184430 | JGI IMG/M metagenome (GOLD analysis project Ga0209099, IMG submission 184430) | Active sludge microbial communities of municipal wastewater-treating anaerobic digesters from Japan - AD_JPNHW2_MetaG (SPAdes) (version 2) | ecosystem: Engineered > Bioreactor > Anaerobic...
AGAACCCCGCACTGATACTCCCACTTCCTGTGTCCCGCATCAGGCTTTCTTGTAAAAAAATCAGCCATCCTGTTGTAAAAAGCAAAAGGCGCACCGTAAAGCGAGACCATAAAATTTTCCGTGCAGTAAAACTTTTCTGTGTTATGAAGAAGATCAACAAGCTCGCTTACAAGTTTAAGTTTCTCCATCTCTATTGAAGTTATCCATCTGTTCTCTATAATTTCATAAGGGGGGAGAGGATTGTACCTCAGGCCATACTCTTCAGTCTTATTCCTCATCTCTGTCCCTGGAAGAACTTTTAAAAAGCCTCCCTGGAAATGCTCAGCTCCGAGAGAATGTACTTTGTTAAATGATTCGGCATAACCGGAAAATCCTTCAAACGGCAGGCCGGCAATAAGATCCGTATGGAGATGGATGTTGCCCGTTTCTACAAGCCGCTTTATCTTTTTTTCCGCGTTGACCCATGACCCGGACCGGTTTATTTCTTTCAATGTATCGGCATTTGTGGATTGTATTCCCGTCTCAAACTGGAAAAGCCCTGACGGTACACCGGATAAAAACTTCATGTCATCGTCATCAAGCAGTTCGGGGAAAATTTCAAAATGAAAACAGGTTCCGCTCCCGCTGAATTTTTTCACAATGTACTCCCATACAGGAAGGTAATGCTCTTTCTTTAAATTAAAAGTTCTATCAACAAATTTAACAAGAGGGAGATTGTATAAAGAAAAAAAATCGAGTTCATCTTTTACCTGATCAATATTTCTAAACTCGACATTTTGGCCTTTCACAGAAGACAGGCAATATGAACAGTTAAAAGGGCATCCCCTGCTGCTCTCATAGTAGAGATACCTCCCTTTAAGATTTTTCATATCATCAGCAGTGTACGGAAACTTTATCTGACTGAAGTGGGGATTGCACCCTGGAATAATTTTATTATTTCTGTTCAGTCCGGAGAGGACAAGTTCCCTGAAAGCAGCTTCTCCTCCCCCTGTTATTATATAATCAATTTCGCTGAATCCGGCAGTCCACTCGCTGCTGTTGTAGCTTACTTCCGGCCCGCCGAGAACAATTTTAATTTCAGGGAGAGACGACTTTATGATTTTAAGAATTTTTTTTACATGAAATGAATTCCAGATATAAACTGAAACTGCAAGAAGATCGGGGCTGACGCGCTGAATTTCACCGGCAATCTTCTCAGGAGTCTCCCCCGTCGAAAATTCAATAACGGATACATGCACATCAATATCAGCTATGCTGCTTTTAAGATATAGTAATGCCGGATTTGAATGGGAGTAACGTGCATTAATTCCAAGAAGAAGTATTCTATTCATGAGGTGTGCTTTTATCTCCGCACCTCTCCAAACAGGCTTCAGAATTTTTTTCACACTTGTCGGTGCATGCGTATGGAGCCTGAAATCCCGATTCACCAAAATCAAAAGAAAAACCGAAATTATTAAATCCGCCGCATCCCTGAATACAGTCACGCCTTGAATACTCACACATCTCTTCACATTTTGTGTATTCGGGGTCTGTACTTTTGCAGGAGATAAAAAGAGGTAAAATTAAAATAGATAGATATAGAATCCCTCTAGCAGGAGGCGAGAGATTTAATTGCTTCTTCATCGCTGTCATAAACATCAATAATTTCATGGGCATCCAGTATTTGAATAACTTTTTTTACTGCCATATTGAGATTGGTTACTTTAAGATACCTGTTGCCGGATTCAAGTCTTTTTGTAGAAATAATAAGCACACCGAGTCCGGCGCTGTTCATAAACTCTACATTTCCCATATTCAGTATAAAATTGCAGCCGGGGAAATGGTTAATCAGAGTGCTGATATCTCTTTGAATTAATGGTGAATTTCCTATATCAAGAGGGGAATCAACATAAACAACTACAACATTTCCTTTCTTTTCATAATTCAGGTTCATAATCATTTAACTCTAATTTAGAATACTTCAATTACGGATTTTTGTCCAGAAAAAATTTATAGTGAAAAGAAAAAATGTTAATATAGTGCATTGCAAATAATAATTATTCAAGAAGCAGGTACATAAAACTGAAATTTATGACAGAATCAGGCTATTAATCATCATTATTGCCCCTGTTCTATCCACCGCCGGGCAACTTTTTCATGAACAAAAAAAGGGTGATATACGGAATTTTTCCTGTCATTTATGGGGGACTGCAAAAAGGATGTTTCTGGTGAACTGAATTACGGCATCATGTCGCCTGTTCACAGGCGGTCTCTCTACTCTGCCGATCGCGGACAGGACGTCCAAAAAGCACCGGCTGATGACAGAAGATGCAAAGCAGAATCAGAGCAAGGGACTGCAATCCCCTGCTCTTTCTGTGATTCTAATACATTGCATCAATCAGTTCTTTATATTTTTCCTGAACTACTTTTCTTTTAACTTTCATTGTCGGAGTAATTTCCCCGGTTTCCTGAGAAAACTCCTTTGAAAGAAGCGTAAACTTTTTAATATGCTCCACCTGACCCAGGTCTTTCTGCCTGTCTTCTATGATTGACTTATAGAACTCAATTACATCTGGATTTTTAATAAGATCTTCGCGTGAACTGAACGCAATTCCATTCTTCTTCGCCCAGTCTTCCAGATTTTCGAAAGACGGGACAACAAGCGCTGAAATATACTGTCTTGCATCACCCACAACAGCAATATATTCTATAAAATGATCTTCAGTCATCAAAAGTTCAATCATCTGGGGAGCAATATTTTTCCCGCCGGATGTAATAATAAGATCCTTGAGCCTGTCGGTAATCATCAGGTAACCATCTTCATCTAACTTGCCGATGTCACCTGTCCTGAACCATCCGTCAGATGTAAATGCTTCTTTTGTCTTGTCAGGTTTCTTATAGTATTCTTTAAAAATGTTAGGCCCCTTAGCCTGTATCTCGCCCGTGTCCTTATCAATCCTTACTTCAACAAGCGGCGATACAGGGCCAACTGTTCCGAACTTAAACGCCTCTGAACCGTTCATTGCAATAACAGGAGAAGTCTCGGTAAGACCATACCCGGATGTAACAAGGAGTCCGCAGTAGAAAAAGAATTTCTCGATCTCGGCATTTAGCGGTGCTCCTCCGTAATTAACGTGATCCATATTTTTACCGAACAGAGCGCGGACTTTATGAAGAACCAGTTTATCCGCCAGTTTTCTCTTTAGAAAGAGCACTAATCCCGGCTGTTTCCCCGCAAGCACCATGTCGCCATGTTCTTTCCCTATGCGCACAGCCCAATGAAACAGTTTCTGTTTTACAGGCGGCGCATCTTTAATTTTGGTATAAAGAGTGGAATAAATTTTTTCAAAAAGTCTTGGCGCGCTGTTCATGATAGAAGTGTTCGCCTCAAGCATATATTCCAGTATCTGGTTATGGTCCTCACAATACCAGATCTGCATACCCATTGAAAAAATTCCGTAATCCCAGGACCGTTCAAGTACATGACTCAGCGGAAGCATACATAGTGTTGAGTCTTTATCCGAAAATCCTCCCTGACTGTATCTCCCCACACCCCATGAATTCTGCATAAGAGTTCTGTGAGAGTGGACTGCCCCTTTCGGATCACCTGTTGTACCCGAAGTATATATAATTGTACACATATCTTCATAATGAGCACGGCTCATTATCTCTTCAATTTTGTCACGCTTACCTGCTTTTCTCCCGATATTCAGAAAATCGTCCCACATCACCACTCTTTTATCATCGTGAATTTTAGTTCCACGGTGAAATACGACAATCTTTTCAAGTGTCGGACATTTGTCGAGCAGCGCGTATGATCTGTCATAATGCATCTGCCTTCCGACAAAAAGCACTTTTATCTCTGCGTCATTTATTATATATTCAGATTCTTTTTCAGTATTAGTCGCATAAATCGGAACAGGAACACCCCTTATAAGCTGGGCACCAAGGTCGCATAAATGCCACTCTGCCCTGTTCGGTGCAAAAATTCCTGTTCTGTCGCCCTCATTAAAACCTGAATCGAGCAGAGCGGCCGCAACAGCGTACATCGCCTCTGAAACCTGGTTCCATGTAAGAGTCTCCCATGTGCCGTACGGTTTATGATGGAGCTGCTCTCTGTCCCCATACTTCTTCGCAAGATTCACAACCATGACTGCTGTCTGTTTCCATTCATCAAGATGCTTCTGAAAATCCGCCGCAAGAGTTTCTCTTTCACTGAGATATTTTTCAGTAAAATTTACACGCGGCGGTAATGCTTTTAAAGTATTGTAAGCCATATTCTTCCTCCGGATTATGGTCGCAAAAAACATTTTATTCTGCTTTTTGATCTTAATTTATTATTTTTTATGGTAATTATATAATTTAATGTCAGGCTCAATTGAAATAATCAAGTCTTTTATGAACAATATTCGCATAAAAGAACAGTAATTTAATATTAGATATATTGATTTTAATTACAATTTAAAGTATTTTCCAGTAGAACTGCCTCTCTTCAGGGTTCGAATAACTGTACTTTTAGTGATTCTACAGAAATCGGGTGACATGCAAAACAATGTTTTGACAGTGTTCAGAATAAATTCAAGTTGACATTATTAAAAAAAAATAAAAATTGTATATGTTGAATTAAGGAGATTAAATCATGGCATTAGTTAAATCAACCGGGGATTTATCAACCAACGTAATAGGTGAAAAATCTTATTTCACCGGTAATTTCAGTATAAACGGTTCTCTACGAATAGACGGCCGCTTTGAGGGGAAATCTCTTAAAGCAGACCAGCTGTATATAGGAAATGACGGTAAGGTTAAAACAAATATCGAAGCAGTTTCCGTAATAGTTGAAGGGCTTATTATGGGAAACATAAACGCCACAAGCCGGGTACTTCTCATGCCTACAGCAAAAGTATATGGAGATATCAGAACTCCTGAACTTATAATACAAAACGGAGTACTTCTTGAGGGAAGATGTACAATAGCAAACGATCTCAGAACTTCTGCAGGTGATGTGATAAAAGCGGAATATGAGAAAAACAAAATCATCCCCGAAGATATTTTTAAAAGCACCGAAAAGAAAAATTAAAATTCAAACGGCTATTAAGGAATAAATCCCTTGATAGCCGGAAAAAACGTCATTCCTGCTTCATCATTTTATGCTTAAAATCTTTCACAAGGGATGAGAGCATCTCTTCTTTACTGTTGCCTCCCCCTTCTATGAACCCGGCTTTTACAATTTTTTCCCCGTCCATTACTTTTACAAGAGCTTTTAATTTTCCTTTTCCGCTGACTGTTTTCAAGTCATCACCACCGGAAAAACTTATTGTTTCGGAACCGGACGAATAGCTGTAAAGCGTCACCACAATATAAAGAGGACTTGAAGGATCAGTTTTAACATATCCCAATGCTCTTTTCAGATCGTCCGCCTGTATGCTGATATGCGCGGGAATTTTATACTCTATCCTGTTGAAACTGACCGCAGGGGAATCGCAGGATAAAAAGAAACATAACAGCACAAATAATGATGTAAAATTTATTTTCAAATAATTCATTTCAACCCTTTAAATTTATTATCGCAAGTTCCTGGTATATCTGCCCGAAACAGGCAGCAAAAGGCATTCCGCCGGGCTATGATACCTGCTGTTTTTAAATAGATACCTCTTTATATCCGATATTTTTATTGCAATAATGCAATAAAAATTCGATAATAAATCAATGGCGGAAGTAAAATCTTTGTTTTTATATACAGAGAGCCAAACATGGAGTTTATAAAGGGAGTTTAACTTTACTCTCCGAAAAATAATATAGGGTGAATCTCATGGGTAATGATGTATTAATGATAAAATCTGTATTTCTATTTTTTTCAGTATGGGGAATCACCGTTTTACTTTTATGGTTCAGGCCCAGGATCGAACTGTTCTGGAAGCTGATTGCCACTCTCATTTTTATTTTTTATGTATGGTTCTTTTTTGCTGAAGTCAGTACAAGTTTTGCGGCATTCAAAACAGGATGGTACATCTCAATAGTTGAATTTCTTAAAGAACTGCTGATTATATTCTTTGCCGGCATGTTTATTATATGGCCTCTCGCTCTAATGATTATTTTTTATAAAGCTAACGATATCGGTGCTGAAAAACTGCTCCGTTTTCTATGCATGCTTACAATTGTTCTATGGATTGTTTTCATTATTTACTTCTTTTTCAGTTCCGGGATTGAAAAATTCTTTTACGAGAATCTGAAAAAAATGATACCGAAGGCCGGATGATTAATTGAAACTGTCTGCTTGTCTTTTTACCTTTCTATTAATGGTACAATCAGCCGTTTATGCGGAAAACTCAACGTTTTATTACAATAAAGGCGTTGAATCATTCAAAACCGGCGATCTGGCAGAGGCCAAAAAAAATTTTAAACAGGCAGTTGAAGTAAATCCCTCGTACACTCTCGGGCATTACGGACTCGGCAGAGTTTACATTATGCAGCAGGATAAAATTCCGGAGGCAATAAAACACTTCAAACTCTCTGTTTCGCTCGATTCAGGATTTGTCCGGGGCTGGTTTAAGCTGGGCCTGGCAGAATTTATTGCAGGCAGGTATGTGGAATCACTTCATTCTTTCAAAGAGGCATACGACAGGGACAAAACATGTGTCGAAGCGCTTTACAACATGGGTGTAATATATGATCTGCTCGGTGATGATTACAAAGCATTTTCATATTACCGCCTTTATTACAGAAAAGTACAGGGCAAAAAAGATGATTTTCTCTAGCCTAAATATTAAACAGGCTTTCTGCTTTCTTTTTACCGGTTACTCTCTCATAATCATCATAATCCACAAAGACAAGGTCTGGAAGCTTTTTTCTTGTTCTTACAACTATGTCAACTTTTCCGCCGCGTGCATCCTTTGAAGTCGCATATTTAAAAACTCTTCCGCAGCCGGGGCATTTTTTTAAATCTTTAAGTTCAATTCCAATCTGTTTGCATCCGGGACAATGGCCGTACTTATCTTCAACCATTATTATATGATTCTTCACTTCCTCAATATCAATCTCTTTCCATACTCTTATATATTCCATTAGTAAACCTCCAGACGGTTCTTAATTACTAATTAACTTGCTTTATTAACATTAAACCTGTTTAATCAGAGATTGGTTAAAACCTGAATTTCCAGTACTGTCATTCCGGTTTTGCATCTTCCGAACCTGCAAATACCGGAATCTCCTTATAGAACCAGTTCTATGAGATACCGGCATTCCGTTGCACTACAGCCGGTATGACAAAGAGTAAACTTTTAATCAGTCCCGATTTAAAATTATTCCAATTTAAAAACCTTCACTCTCTCGCCCGGATTCCTTAAAACATATTCATCAATAATTTCAATCATTAAATCTATCTCATCAACATTTCTGATTTTTTTAAATACTTCATGCGAAAAAACAAAATTTTTACAGAAATAGAATGAAAATCTATGCCCCCTGCTCTTATGCAGATGTTCTGGAAGATCATTGTTTATTCCAAGAAGAACCTCCCTGAAGACTTCAGGGAGATTTACTTCCAGCTTGTATCTTCCATCATTAATTAACTGCCTGGAAAGTGCAAAAATCCATGGAAAAGCTACGGCATTTCTGCCTATCATAATCCCGTCGCAGGAGGTTTCACTTAAACGTTTCTGCACATCTTCCGGAGTGGAAATATCCCCATTGCCTACAACCGGTATCTTTATAGTATCTTTCAGCAGCTTGACAAGCCCCCAGTCGGCGGTCCTCCTGAAAGACAGTTTTCCATGCCTGGGATGAAGCGTAATGTAATCAATTCCCTCCCCCTCCAGCATCATTGCGAAATCAGCAAGATATTTATTGTCACTCTGCTCAAATCCGCTTCTCATTTTCACAGACAACGTCCCGTTATATGCTTTTCTACATTTTTGTACTATCTCACGGGCTGCCGGCATATCAGAAAGCAGTCTTGACCCCTGAAACTTCTTTATAATATCGGGAGCGGAACAGCCCATATTTATATCTATTCCGGAACACTTTTTTTCAGACAGAATCCTGCACGCCTCTGCCATTGTATCAGGGTCTCCCCCAAGAATCTGAAAGACAAAAGGATCATCATTATCATTTATTATTGTAAGAGGTTCATTATGGAATGAACCGCAGGCTATTGCTGCACCGCTGAGCATTTCGGAATAAAGCACCGTCTCTGAATCAAATTTCCTGATACATCTTCTGAATGCTGGAGTGGTTATCTCGGCCATGGGAGCCATAAAAAACGTGTTGCCGGTAAAATTTATCATAAGCAAAATCATAATCTGCAGTTGAATGTGTCAAATATTTTAATCATATTTCAATAATGTAAAATATGGCACCCGGGAGATTTTATAATATCAAATTGTTTCAAAAATGAACCCATTCCCCATTATATAATTGACATATTCCTATAACAGACACAATAAGGTTAATTCACTGAAAAGTACTGGAATTTTGCTGATTATGATAGATCCTGATCCTTACCCCGTAGTATGTTTTATGCTGAGATTTTCAGTACTGAAATTTTTGATTTTATACATTATATTTAACCTCAGTATATTTCAGGCGTTCGCGCCTAATAATATAACCAACTAATTTTATGAAGGAGCGTTTATTATGAAAAAGTTACTCGCAGTTCTCTTTTCTCTCATGCTTCTTTCCTTATTTGCATGCGGAAAAGAATCTGACGTAATCAAGTCAGGTGAAACTATCAAAATCGGTTTTCTCGGACCAATGACCGGTGATGCAGGCAACTACGGCAAGCTTATGAGCCAGTCTGTCAAAATTGCTGTAGAAGAATTCAATGCTGCCGGCGGCGCGGAAGGCTTTAATGCTGAACTCATTGTTGAAGACACAGAAGGAAAAGTCGAAAAAGGAAACCCTGCCATAGAAAAACTTGCAGGCGTTGACAAAGTATTCGGTATAGTAGGTGCTGTATTCAGTTCAGTATCTCTTGCTGTTGCTCCAAAAGCGGAAGCTGCAAAAATAGTTATGATTTCCCCGTCCTCAACTCACAAAGATCTTCCCGACAAAGGAAAATTTATATTCAGAGATGTTATGAGTGATGCACTTCAGGCAATCGTTTTCGGTAAATATCTCGCCAAAATTGATAATGTAAAAACTGTAGCTATACTTTATGTTAAAAATGATTACAGTCAGGGTCTTGCAATGGATTTTAAAGCCCAGTATGAGAAAGAGGGCGGAAAAGTTGTTGCTGTTGAAACTGCTCTACAGGGCGACAAAGATTTCAAAACCCAGCTGACAAAAATAAAAGGCACAAATCCTGAAGCACTTTATATTCCAAACTATGTTGCTGAAATCGCCCAGATCCTTGAGCAGGCAAAACAGCTTGGACTTAAAACAAAAATTTACAGCGCAGACGGATTCTCGAATCCTCAGATTTTCGAACTTGCCGGCGATCTTTCTAATGGAGTAATTTACACACAGGCGGCAGAGCAGCCTGCAAGCCAGATAAAAAAAGATTTCGAAGCTAAATACCAGGCAAAATGGGGTGAAAAACCGGACGCATTCAGCCTCAACGCTTATGATGGAGCTAAAATAATCCTCAATGCAATCAAAACAACATCCAGCAAAGGTATGAGCGGAGTTCTTAAAGTTGACAGAGACAAAGTAAGAGACTTTGTAGCTAAAACAAAAGATTATGACGGCGCTTCCGGAAAAATCACTTTTACAGAGAATGGAGACCTTGTTGTTAATATAGGTATTTATACTGCAGAAAATAAAAAGTTTAAGCAGTTAAAAATGTTTAAACTCGACGGTGAAAAACTCGTTGAAATAAAATAATCATATTTAAAAACTGGACCGCGGATTTCCGCGGTTTAGTTTTTATGCATAGATCTAAAGGAAGTAAAACGGATGAATCTTTTCAACATACCATCGAACGAGCTGCTGCAGCACCTGATAAACGGACTGACCCTGGGAGCTATATATTCTCTAATTGCCCTGGGTTATACAATGGTATATGGTATACTTAAATTTATAAACTTTGCTCATGGTGAAATCCTTATGGCCGGTACCTATGCCGGATACTATTTCTACTTTTTCCTGTATGACCCATCGAAGGGTGCTACCTATACAATAGGAATATTTATCGCCGCGCTTCTTATTGCAATGACCGCCAGCGCACTCCTCGGGGTAATAATTGAAAAATTTGCATATAAACCACTAAGAAAAGCACCCCGGCTTGCACCGCTCCTCAGTGCTATAGGTGTTTCAATTATACTTGCAAATCTGGCAGCCCTGTTTTTCGGAACAAAATCTAAAAAATTTGAATACCCCTTTGATAACTCTTCAATGCAGATTGGAGGATCAAGTATCACCCCGAACCAGCTGATGATTCTTGCGGTAGGCCTCATAATGATGGCTGGACTTAAACTCTTTGTCGACAGATCAAGACTCGGCAAAGCGATGAGAGCAACAAGCCAGAATCAGCCCGTTGCGGCGCTGATGGGAATAAACGTAAATCTTATTATATCACTGACATTTGCGATCGGTTCAGCGCTTGCAGCTGTTGCCGGCGTACTTATGGCACTTGAATACAAAGTATACCCGACAATGGGAACCATGGCGGGACTTAAAGCATTTATAGCCGCTGTTGTAGGCGGAATCGGAAACGTAAATGGAGCCATGCTCGGCGGGATAATACTGGGACTTCTTGAAACTTTCGGTGTTGTTATTCTGGGAATACCGCAGGGATTAAAAGACACAATTGCGTTCACAGTGCTGATTTTAATACTCCTTCTAAGGCCAAGCGGCATCTTAATGAAGAATATAAGGGAAAAGGTATAAAGATGCTCAACTTTGTATTACTGATCTTTATCTATATAGGAATTTATGCCATTGCATCCCTGGGGCTTAACCTGATTGTAGGTTACACCGGACTTCTCTCTCTATGTCAGGCAGGATTTCTTGCAATCGGGGCGTATACTACTGCTGTACTGATGACTGCATGCCACATGGGATTCTGGGAATCAATGATCATCTCCGGTTTTCTTGCGTCGCTATTCGGTATTCTCATCGGTATACCGACATTGCGGCTTAAAGGTGACTACCTGGCTATTGCGACGTTGGGTTTCGGAGAGATTGTCAAGAACGTTATACTCAACTGGGACAGCGTTACAAAAGGGCCTATGGGTATTAACGGAATACCAGGCCCGTCCATATTCGGAACAACTCTTTCTTCAATGGATAAACCGGAATGGATAGTAATTATATGGGTCGGAGTCGTTGTGACGTATTATTTCATAAGGCGTATTGTAAGGTCACGGATCGGAAGGGCTCTTGAAGCAATAAGAGAAGATGAAATTGCGGCGTCATCAATGGGAATTAATACGGCTAAATATAAAATCGGAGCTTTTACCACAGGGGCTTTTCTCGCGGGAATTGCCGGGAGTTTTTTTGCAGCGTTTAACCAGTCTGTCGCGCCTTTGACTTTCGATTTTATGATGTCAATAATGATCCTCTGTATGGCTGTACTTGGCGGCCTGGGCAACAGTTTTGCGACAATAATCGGTACAATTATAATAGTACTCGCATCCGAGCTTCCAAGACTTTTGGGAATTTCACATATAATACCGCCTCAGCTCAACCAGATTCTCTTCGGGTTTATACTGGTATTGATAATGATATACAGGCCGCAGGGAATAATTGGAAGGATAAAACTTAATTATGCTAAAATTGTAAAAGAAGAAATATTTGACCTGGAGAAGTAAAGTGCCTTTATTATATACACAAAATTTAAGACGGGAGTTCGGCGGAGTAATAGCGGTTGCCGACGTTGATATTGAAATCTTTAAAGACTCGATAACAGGCCTGATCGGCCCCAACGGAGCAGGGAAGACTACACTCTTCAACACAATTACCGGACTCGATTTCCCCACAAGCGGGCATGTTTTTTTTAAGGGTGAGGATATCACTGAACTGCCTGCGTACAAAATAACGCGAAGCGGAATTGCCAGGACCTTTCAGAATATACGTCTTTTTAAAGAGATGACGGTATTTGAAAATGTCATGATCGGCCGGCACTTCAGAGGCAATCATCCGAGGATAGTAAACAATAAACTCGTTAATTTTATTCTTGGGCGCATATACGTTAAAACAGAAGAAAAAGATATTTACGAGAATTCTTTAAAATGGCTGAATTTTTTTGATCTTCTGGATATGCGGGATGAATACGCAAAAAATCTCCCATATGGAAAACAGAGAGAACTGGAAATTGCCAGGGCACTCGCAACAGAACCGGAAATACTATTCCTTGATGAACCTGCCGCAGGGATGAATCCGCAGGAAACTGAAAACCTGATGATTACAATAAAAAAAATCCGTGATATGGGTATCACAATAGTATTGATTGAACATGATATGAAACTTGTTATGAATATCTGCGACAAAATCTATGTATTAAACTACGGGAAAAAAATCGCCGAAGGTACGCCAGCCCAGGTGCAGAATAATAAAGAAGTAATAGAAGCATATTTAGGAAAAATAGATGAGTAATAA
>Ga0209099_1003575_pt1 | contig 12512 bp, 12 predicted proteins | sample AD_JPNHW2_MetaG_FD_184430 | JGI IMG/M metagenome (GOLD analysis project Ga0209099, IMG submission 184430) | Active sludge microbial communities of municipal wastewater-treating anaerobic digesters from Japan - AD_JPNHW2_MetaG (SPAdes) (version 2) | ecosystem: Engineered > Bioreactor > Anaerobic...
TTGCAGCGACCGATCAGAGAGTTCTCGCGCCTGCGCGTTCGTCAATGCGCCGGAGGCTAAACCTTCGGCGAGCAGCCGCTGGAAGACGCGGTCGGCGGTCATGATGGAAATGACCTGCCGCATGACGCGCGATGAGCCGGGCATTTGAATCGGGATGACGACTTTATCTTCATCGTCGAGCAGGTTATCGGCGCTGGTTACCCAGATCCGGAAAAGGTGAATCAGTTTGCCGTAAAAAAGACGGTGCTGCGGATCGCAACCCATCAGGTGGTACATGGACTGGAAGAGGGTGGAAAAGATATTTTTGCGCAAGGTGCAGAAGGAATCAGGAACGGGGGCCATTGAGACAGCGTATTCGGCCGGTGTACCTGCCGGAACGTGCAGAATATCGTCTGACGCAGCATAAACTGCTTTAATGGCGGTTTGCTGTTCTGCGAAGGCCGCTTTGAAAACGAGGCCGGCTTTCCAGAAGTTAGTCCATACATTCATGTGGTTTCTTTCGCTGACAAGAATACTCACATATAACCATAACCGCAAGCTTGCGGCAGGATTACCGTTTGGTAATTAGATGATTAACAGTTTGAACGGGAAGCCTCCGGCGCTCAGCCGTATAGCAGTTGAATCGCGAGGCCTGCAAGGGTGCTGATGAAGACGAGCATCGCTACGATCCGGAAGGTATCTTTCAGATCACGGTTTTCTCGCAACAGCACCAGCAGGCCGAGTCCGCCGCTGCAGCAGAGTCCGGCGACTGTCGAGCCGTAGCTGAGGCCGCCCTTCAGAAACAGTTCGGCAATGGCAACGGACGCCGCGCAGTTTGGTATCAGTCCGACCAGAGAAGCCATAAACGGCTGAAACAGGGAGTGACGGAATAATATACGGTCGAGGTTTTCCTGACCGACTGCGGCGATCAGGCCGTTGAGGCCGAGCGTTACAGCAAAAATAAAGAGGAAAATTTTCGCCGTATGGATGAGCGGATGCACCAGCAGCTGCCGCCGGGTGGCGCCGCCGGAAAGCTGATGATTGCAGCAGCCCAGTTCGTGTGTTTCTTCGGCGCGGGTAACGTGACCGGTTTCAGCGGGTTTGCGGCGGCGCAGCAGAAGGTCAACCAGGTATCCGGCGGTTATGCCGATGACCAGTTTTGTGAGCAGCAGTGTAATGACAATCCCGCTGCGGCCCGGTTGCGCCAGCAGAACCGGGACGGCTTCGTCGGAGGTTGAGAGAATAACGGCCAGCAGCGTACCGGTAGTAATCATGCGGCGCGAATAAAACGACGCGGCCACGACGGAGAATCCGCACTGAGGAACACAGCCGAAGAGCGCGCCCAGCGCCGGGCCGGCTTTGGCGGTTTTCTTCAGCCGGTGTTCGATGGTTTCGCCGAATTTTCGCTCAAACCATTCCACGACGAAATAAATGACCAGCAGGAACGGGATCATTCCGGCACTGTCGATCAGAGCATCAAGAAAAAGGTCTTTCATAAAAATCCAGAGGAGTGCCGCGATTCTATAACAACAGTCTGCGGCGCCGCAAAGTTTCAAAGGTTGAATTGTTTTAGCGAGTAATGGTTTCGGCGGTTACCAGCATTTTGGATCGTTGTTGTCGGCAGGAAACGAGAGTTCGTTGCCGAATGCATCTATCCTGCACCTGCAGTGCTCGCAAACAAACCCGCCCTCAGGAACTGTTTGACCGCGGGCTTCATTGCAGAGCTTCTGGAAATGGTGGCCGCATCGCGGACAGCGCGGACCGCTTTGATGGCAGCTTTCGTCGCGCCAGAGAGGAGTTTTTCCGATTATGTCTCGAAAAAAACAATTAAACCCAATCCCCCACATCAAGCCACTCCTTGTTTTTTTACGGGCGGTTCCTTGCCGAGTTTGGCGAGGACGGCTTTGAGGTCGTTCCATGCTTCACCTTTCCGGTCGGGGGAGCGCAGCAGAAAGGCGGGGTGATAGGTCGGCATCAGATCGATGCCTTCGTAGGAGCACCACGTTCCGCGGAATTTGGTAATGGCGACCTCTTCCTGCAGCAGTCCCTGCACGGCGGTTTTGCCCAGTGCGACGATGATTTTGGGTTTGATGAGCGCGATCTGTGCTTTGAGATACGGAACGCAGGCGTTCATTTCTTCCGGCAGCGGTACACGGTTGCCCGGCGGACGGCATTTGACGATATTGGCAATGAAGACCTCTTCGCGTTTATAGCCCATGCCCGCAATCATTTTGTCGAGCAGCTGACCGGCCGCGCCGACGAACGGACGGCCCTGCATATCTTCGTCCGCGCCGGGACCTTCGCCGATAAACATGATGTCCGGACGGTTCGGGTTGCCTTCGCCGGGGACGGTGTTTTTGCGCGAGGTGTGAAGCGGGCAGGATGTACAGATACGGATTTGTCCTGAAATTTCTTCAAGTGTTTTTCCGCGGACGGTAACTGTGCCCGGGGTAGGTTCTGCGGCCGGAGCTGTCCGCTGTGCCGCCGCCGGAGCGCGAGGTGCGGCCGGCCGTGCGGCCGGTTTGAGCGCCGGCGCGGGCTTCAACAGGGCGAAGGTTTCCGGAGAAACCTCCAGTGCCTGAACGCCTTCCTCTTTTTTATATTCGAGGAAGTTCTGCAGATTGCTGACAAACTGTTTGATATCCGCCATGGAATTTATTTTTTCTGCGTCTGCGACCCGATCGGATCGCCCGGTCTGTTTGTAAGTTGCTTCGGCATAAGGTGCGCGCATCTTCGTTTCTTTGCTCCCCATCGTCAAGACGTTAGCCGCGACAGGAGAGGCGGAGCTTTTCCGGAATCCATGTGGCATATTTGCTACACTTTTTTATTTATTTAAAGATTGCTTTAGAGCGGACGTTTCTTAGATTCCGGCATCTTGAAGACGGAGGGGAGATTATGAGGCTCTATAAAGCAGGGATATGGATTACGGTATGGATGCTCTGTGCGGCGGCGCAAGCCGATGTGATTACGCATGGCGGCATGGCCGTCGGCATGGAGTTTGTCGCCGTCGGCGGCGCCGGCAATGCGGCGGACACCGGCGGCTATGGAGCGGTAGGTTACAATTACCGGATCGGGCGGTATGAGGTCTCCGCAAATCAGTGGGGTGCGGTTGCCGCAGCAGCAGGGATCGGCGAAACCGGAGTCTGGAGCGGAAGCCAGCCGGTGGCATCGGTGTCGTGGTATGATGCGGCGCAGTTCTGCAACTGGCTGACCAGCGGGAATAAATACCTCGGCGCGTATCAGTTCAGCGGCAGCGGAACGCTGACGAATGTCAATCGGAGCTCGTCTGTCAGTATCTACGGAATGACGTATGTTCTGCCGACCGAGGATGAGTGGTATAAGGCCGCGTATTATACCGGCAGCGGTTATTCACTTTATGCCAACGGTACCGGCACCGAACCGGCGGCCGGAACAGATTCCCGCTACAAAGGGTATTCATCGCCCTGGACCGTCGGATCAGGAACCGTAGAGCAGAACGGGACGTTCGACATGATGGGCAACGTCTGGGAACTCAATGAGAGCGCGCTGGATGGAGTGCTGGACAGTATGAGCGAAACCCGGCTTGCGCGGGGCGGTTCGTTTGGAAGCACTGGAGACCGGTTGCTGCCGGATGAGCGCTGGGAAATCAGCCCGTCCGGCGAGACCGATTATATCGGGTTTCGTGTAGCGGCCGTTCCTAATCCGGCGGCGGTTCCCGAACCGGCGGCGGCGATGCTGATCTTTTTCGGCAGCGCGGCCGGATTCTGGGTTCGTCGCCGGTTTTATGATTAACGGGTAATTCAGAATGACAAAATCAGCCCGGCTGCCAGCAGTACGCCGAAGATCAGATAAAATGCGGCGGTCTGCTGCGGAGCGTCGGCAAGATCATGACTTGGCTCGGTGGCGGTCTGAACGGAATGAATCCGCCGCCATGCGAGCGGCAGGCTCAACAGCGGGAGGAATATGCCGGCGGCGCAGGTTGCTATAAGAGCCGTGACAACGAGCGCGGCGTAGAGGTTTTTTGTTCGCGTCGCGCCTATCCGTATCGGCAGTGTCGTGAAACCGGCCTGGCCATCCATTTGAATGTCGCGCAGATTATTCACCAGCAGGATCGCAGTCACCAGGCAGCCGCAGGCCAGTGCGGGCCAGACCGCGCCAAGGGTGATGGTTCCGGTTGCGGTATAAAATGCGCCGCCGAAAAGAAGCAGGCCCATCAGAACAAATACAAACGGTTCGCCGAGTCCTTTATATTTGTACCCTTTCCGGTGTGAATAAAACCACGCGCCGGCCAGACCGGCGATCCCCATGAGCAGCAGCGGCCAGCCGCGTGCCGCTGCCAGCAGCAGGCCTGCCGATGCGCCGGCGAAAATATAAAACCGGCCCCGGCGGCGCATGTATTCCGGACGGACGATTCCTTCTGTCAGCAGTCCGCTTGAGCCGCGCGCCTCGGCGGTGTCGAAGCCGAGAACGAAGTCGTAATAATCATTCAGCAAATTGACTCCGGCGTGCAGCAGCAGCGCGCAGAACAGCATCAGCGGCAGCAGCGTCCACGCAACCGGAAGCCCTTGCGCGCGGGCGGACAGAAAGGCGCAAAGCACCGGAATGACGGTGGCGGTAAAAGAATAGGCGCGCAGTGCGCGCGCCCAGTTCTGGAAGTCGCGGTTCACGTCCGGATTATTTCTTTCCCGTAACCATGAAGTCGATCGACCAGCGTCCGGCGCCTTTCAGCAGGAACATCAGTGCGGGGAAGAAATAGAGCCAGGCCAGTTCCTGCTTGGCGAACGGCTGTCCGCCGAGCGCGCCGAAAATGGCGACGCTCATGGTACATATGATCATAAAGGCCGCCGGACGGGTCAGCAGGCCGACCGCCAGAAATGCCGCGCCGAAGCTTTCCGAGAAAGCGGCCAGAAACGCCATGACGTGCGGAGCGGGTACGCCGAGACTGGCGACGAATCCCGTAAACTTTTCCATTCCGCCGGCCATTTTAGCGATGCCGTGTGTCATTAACGCCGCGCCGGTGAAGACGCGCAGGAGAAGGATGCCGATATTGGCATCTGGAGTTGTTCCGAAGAGAATCTGCTTAACCTTCATAATGAGCCTCTTTCTTGAACAGTTTCGCGGCGACTTTGGCAAATCCGGCAAAATTTGAAAAACAGTAATTGCGGAAACCGCACATCAAATAATGCAGCCGCAGTCCGTCCGTTCCTTTGATCCACAGGCGGCTGAAAAGCTGTCCGACGCTGTCGCCATGGAGCGGAATCACCCAGCCTGCGTCAAACGGACGGAAGGGTTTGGCGGGAAGTCCGCGCAGTTTTCGCGCAATGTTTTTCCCGGCATGCTTTCCTTCGTACCACGCGAAATTCACCGCTTTGCGCAGAATCCGGCCGTTGTGTTCGACCGCTGCGGCGTCGCCGGCGGCGAAAACTGTTGGATAGTTCGGAAGCGAAAGGTCGGAGCGCACATTCAGCCGTCCGTCGCCCAGCCGCGCAACAGCTCCTTTCAGCTCAGGAACGGCGAAGGTCGAACCGCCCGCCCAGCAGAAAAAAACATTTTCAAAGCGTGTTTCCCCGGCGGTTACAGTCTTTCCGTCAAAACCGGTGACACGCATGCCGGAAAGAACGGTTACGCCGGTCCGGGCGAGAAACGCTTTGATATACTTCTGATTTTCGGCCGGCAGGAACGGCAGAATGTCCGGAGCCGGATCGATTACTGTCACGCGGCAGGGGTTATTTGCGGCCAGAGCGCGGTAATAGAGACTCATCGCCAGTTCGAGGCCGGTGTAGCCGCCGCCCGCCATCACCACATGCGGCCGCTCGGTCTGCATCAGATACGATCCGAAATCGTCACGGATATGCCGCGCCGTTTCGAGCGAGTCGAGATGGTAAATCTGTTCGCGGTGCTGGTCGAAGCCCCGGAAATCGGTCACCGATCCGGATGCGATCAGCAGTGCATCAAAGGCAACCGTTTCGCCGCCGGCAACCAGCGTTCCGGCGTCGAGATCAATGGATTCAACCGATTTCTGAATATGCCGGACAGAAGCCGGAAGCAGTTCTGCCAGAGGAAAGTGCAGCAGTTTTTCATCCAGCCAGCCGCCGGCGAGATCGGGCAGGGCGGGCAGCATAACCGTTGAACTGCGCGGATCGAACAGGATAACTTCCGTGTCCGCACGGCGTAAAGCGCGGCAGGCCTGCCGTCCGGCGAAGCCGCCGCCAACAATGACCGTTTTGCTGTTCATCACGCGCTCAGAATAAGCCCGGAGCCGGTTCAATGCAAAAACTCAAATCAGAAATTACCGCTTTGCCGGAGCGTGCAGCGCCCGCAACTGCGTGAGCAGTGTTTCCATATCAGCGGGCAACGGCGCTTCAAAGGTCATGCGTTTGCCGGAGACCGGATGGTTCAGCGAAAGTTTTGCGGCGTGCAGCATCTGGCGGCCGGCCTTGATCGGCGAAGCCCGTCCGCGGCCATAGACTGTATCGCCAATGACGGGGTTTTTGATGTGCGCCATGTGGACGCGGATCTGATGCGTCCGGCCGGTTTCAATCTTCACCTGTACCAGCGCCGCTTCGCCGAGTGCTTCCAGCACTTCGTAATGCGAAACCGCTTCGCGGCCGTTCCGGACGTTTGCCGCCATTTTTTTGCGGTGCAGCGGATTGCGCCCGATCGTCGTTTCGACCGTGCCGCGCTTGCCGTACGGAACGCCCCAGACGATGGTCAGATATTCCTTGGCGGTTTCGCGTTCCTTAAACTGCCGCGCCAGCTCGGTCATCGCCTGTTCGTTTTTGGCGACCACCATTATGCCGCTGGTATCTTTGTCCAGCCGGTGGACGATGCCGGGGCGCTTTTCGCCGCCGATGCCGGTCAGGTCTTTGCAGTGGTGGAGCAGGGCGTTGACCAGCGTACCGGTTTCGTTGCCGACCGCCGGATGCACCACCAGCCCGGCGGGCTTGTTGATGACAATCATGTTGCGGTCTTCGTAGAGAATGTTCAGCGAAATATCTTCCGCCTGCGGTTGAGCGGGCGCTGCTTCGGGAACTGTCCACTCCGCGCGGTCGCCGGAACGGATTTTCTGGTTGGCTTTGCACGGTGCGCCGTTAACGGTGACGCGTCCGTCTTTAATCAGCGACTGCCAGCGCGACCGCGAATGTTCCGGTACAGCTTCCGCCAGCCATGCGTCCAGCCGCGCTTCCTGTTTTTCTGCAACTTTTTCCATGGCGCGGATGGTAACCGGCCGCCTTCGCTTTAGCAACACAAGCTACGGCTCTTCGGTAAACACATCCGGCCTTAAATTTGCTGCACCGGCAATTTGAAAGAAAAGGGACGGCCTAGTTTCCGGTTATGATGAACAGTTTGACCCGTTTGAATAACTCCGGGGAAAGCTGGACGGAGCTCAGGTTGTTCGTTGAATTATATGTAATCAAAAAATTCGTCGGCGAGAGTGTTCTGTTTTCGAAACGAATCAAGCCGTTTGTAATCAGGCCGACCATGTTGTTGGTTTGATTTCCGGTCCATTGGAAGACCCCTTTGCTGTCGGTCGCAAAGTCAATGTAATTGCTGCCGGTCAAATTATCGGAGCTCTTTGTCGCATTCGTGACGGTCAGAGTGCCCCCGTACAGATGATAGATACCGGTTCCGGCGCGGTTAATGTCGAGCTTATTGGCTGATACAGTACCGCCGTATTGGTAGAAGTTTCCGACGGAGCCTGCTGTTTCGCCCGACAGACGCAAAATCCCAAGCTCCAGCACAGCGTTATTGCTCACGTTCACGGTGGCGGCCTGGTTGAGGTTCAGGCTGTCGGTGCGATCCGGCACCGTAAAACGGGCGTTATCACGTACGGTCAGTGTAAAGTTGGTCAAATACATTGTGGACGCAGCGGTACCGGAGCCGCCCACTCTGTTTGTGAGAACCGCATTGCTCTCAAGGATCAAATGATATCCGGTAAAGTCCGTTATGTAAGTGCGCGCGGCAGTATATGAGCCGCCGATAATGCCGATTTTGTCTGGATCGTTAACGGGCAGTGTGTCGCCGGCCCAGTTGGTCGGGTTGCTCAGCGCAGTATTTGCGGCTCCGCCGCCGTCCCACATTACTGTCGCCTGTGCCTGCATCACGCCCGCGATCAACAGAGATCCTGCCATTACATGCCACCGTATCTTCATGAGGACTTCCTTTATTTCTGCTTGCTGAATAGTACGCTCAAACAGGCGTTAAAATAGAGGGTTTGGGGCAGGAATGGCGAGATATTTTTAGGTTTTTGTATCAGTTGACAGGCTGAAAGTTTAAACGCCGGACAACGGCAGGGGGTTCTGCCGGACGATAGCGGCGGAGAGCGGGCCGTCCCGGAAAGCGAAAGACCCCCGGAGGTCGCATTCGCCTGTAAAAATAAAGAGGGCGCCCGTCCGGTTAAAATTACTGGATTGCGGAACGGTGCCGTTTTTAGTTATCTGCCCGCAGAACTGCGGGAAGTTAAACCTGAAACGAAGGGGCATCATGAAATCTGTCTTCGCCGGAATCTGTCTGGTTCTCACATTCGCCGCGATGGCTCACGCTCTCCCTGCGCCCGCACCTGCCGTCCCTGTCGTGGCCGGACACTATCCGGCGGGTGCCGAAGGAATCAACGGCGCATCGCTTCCGCCGCCCGGCCTGTATGTCCGCGACTACAACATGTTTTATTCATCGGACACGTTTCAGAACGGCCCGCCGGACTTCGACATCAAAGCCTACATCAACGCGCCCCGGCTGATCTGGATGACGGACAAGAAAATTTTCGGCGCGCAGTACGGAATGGATGTAATCGTTCCTTTTGTTTACATGGACTGGACCGCCGGCGGAAACAGCGACCATTATTCAGGTGTGGGCGACATCCAGATCGAACCGCTGCTGCTCTCATGGCAGTTCAAACAGTTCGACCTCGCCGCCGGTTATGCAGTCTGGGTGCCGACCGGCGACTACGCGCCCGCCCGGCCCGATCTGGTCTCAAAAGGTTTCTGGTCGCACATGCTCACGCTCGGCGGCACCTGGTATCCGGACAAAGAAAAAACCTGGGCCGTGTCACTGCTCAACCGCTACGAATTCTGTCATGAACAGGAAGACACGCACACCGATCCCGGACAGGTATTCACCACCGAATGGGGTCTCAGCAAAAGTCTGCGCCCCGGTCTCGACATCGGCTTTATCGGCTATTACCAGCAGCAGGTCACCGAAGACTCCGGTCCGCTGGCCACCGACAAACTGGATCGCAAAATCGGCGCCGGCCCCGAAATCTCCGCCTTCTGGCCGAAGCTCGGTCTGTTCACATCGCTTCGCTACGCCCACGAGTTTTCCGTCGTCGAACGGCCCGAAGGCGATCTGATCACACTGACGCTGACCAAGCCGTTCTGATGCCAAAACCGTATGATATTCGGTTTATAAACAAGGCAACCGGGACGGTTGCGGTACGTACCGCCGCCGTCCCGGCGGCCTTGGCATAAATACCGAACCTCATGCGGTTTTGGTATGAGCTCATCGAAGGATCCGGCACGCTTTTTAAACGCGCCGGGACGGCGCGTTCCACCTCGACCGCTTAAAAAAGAAGACTGTTTCGGTCATTGAAAATTACTAGATTGCGAGGCCACTTGATCGTTCGCGGTTCCAAAATAACGAATTAGGCGGACTGACCCTTTTCCTTACAGCGAAACGGAGGGGTATTTTGTATTTGACCGGAACCTCTAATGGGTGACCCTTTTCATGTCTTTTCCGATATTTTGAGTTTCAGTCAGCTGCCTGTTGCTTTTTCGCTTCTAGAGCTTTTCGGATAGCAGAGAGATTTTTCTCGTTTGCTTCGCTTGGGTATAGTTCGTAGGCGCGGGTAAAATGAATCTTTGCATTTTCCATATCGCCCATCAGACGATAGATAGTTCCCAGATATCCTTCGCCATAATTGTCATTAGTTTGATTCCCGACCAACGTCTGAGCGATCTGTAGGGCTTTAGCGTAATCTTTTTTATCAAGAGCATATTTTACCTGCGGCCAAGACGGCGCAGGAGAAATTGACCGTGTTTTCTCTAAATACATTATCGTGCATGCTAGAAAGACAAGAATAACAAGCGATATCTTCCCTATTCTGCTTTGTTTTTGCAACTCTTCGAGAATTTGTCTGCTGGTGTAGTCTTCCATTGTGAACCTCCTCATCTTGAAAATTACGAATTACTCGTCACGCATTACGCCCGAATCTGGCCGGAGCCGGAGATGACGTATTTATAGGTGGTCAGTTCTTCGAGTCCCATGGGGCCGCGGGCGTGGAGCTTGTCGGTGCTGATGCCGATTTCCGCGCCCATGCCGAATTCGCCGCCGTCGGTGAAGCGCGTCGAGGCGTTGACGTAAACGGTGGCGGAATCAATCTGCTCCAGAAACTTTTTCGCGGCTTTTTCGTCGGTGGTGACGATGGCGTCGGAGTGCTTTGAACCGTAGGTGTTGATGTGGTCAATAGCGGCCTGCACGCTGTCGACGACGCGGACGGCGAGGATCATATCGAGATATTCGGCGTACCAGTCTTCTTCGGTGGCGGGTTTTACTGCGGCGTCAAATTTCTGGACGGTTTCGTCGCCGCGCAGTTCGACGCCGAGTTCTTTGAAACGCGCAATCATGCGGGGCAGAAAGGCATCCGCGACGTCTTTATGGACGAGCAGCGTTTCCATGGCGTTGCAGACGCCGGGGCGCTGGCACTTGGCGTTTTCGGCGATGGCGAGCGCCATGTCGATGTCGGCCTTGGCGTCCACGAAAGTATGGCAGACGCCTTTGTAGTGCTTGATGACAGGCACCCACGCCATTTCGGTGACGGCTTTGATGAGGCTTTCGCCGCCGCGCGGCATAATCAGATCAATCTTGCCGACCATCTGGGCCAGTTCGCGCACGGCGTCGCGGTCGGTGGTTTCGACCAGCTGAATCGCGTCGGCGGGCATCTTTTTCTTTTTGCCGCCGTCACGCAGCGCTTTGGCGATGGCCGCGTTGGAATACATCGCTTCCTTGCCGCCGCGCAGGATGACGGCGTTGGCGGTTTTAAAGCAGAGCGACGCCGCTTCGGCGGTAACGTTAGGGCGCGATTCAAAGATGATGGCGATCACGCCGATCGGCACGCGGACTTTTTTTATCTGCAGTCCGTTGGGGCGCTGGATGGTGCTGAGCTTTTTGCCGACAGGATCTTTCAGGGCGGCGACTTCGCGCAGACCTTTGATCATTCCGGCGATGCGGGCGTCGGTCAGCGTCAGCCGGTCGAGCATTGCGGCGGAAAGTCCGGCTTCGCGTCCGGCGGCGAGGTCCTTGGCGTTGGCTTCCTGAATCGCGGTTTTCTGCAAACCGATTTCATCGGCCATCGCTTCGAGGATGGCGTTTTTCTTTTTGGACGAAAGTTTCGCCAGTTCGCGCGACGCGTGAACGGCCTTTACGCCCATTGAAATCATTTCATCGTGTAAGGTCATCTTCGATTCCCGTTATTCGTTATTGGATATTTGTTATTCGGCGGAATTTAGAGCTTTTCGTCCTGCGGAGTCAAAGACCGATGATAAGCGTTCAGTTTAGGGCCGAGCGCTTCGATGATTGGAGAAAGCAGCTCGGCCTCTTCTTTTTTGATTAATTTCCGCTTATATGCCCGCCGGAGAAAATGTTGAGTTTCGTTCAACGAGCCCCAGGCAATTCGGACAAATCGGCGATTATCTCTGGTGTCGCGCCGCCCGTTTCCTTCGGCAATGTTGGCCCCGATGCTGTCGACGGCGCGAACCAACTGCTGGCCAACGGTGTTTTTAGCGAAACTGTCCCATGCGGCGACGATATTCCAGATGCGGTCAGAGAGCTCTTCGGCCAACTGATAAACCTGAAGATTTTCAAATTCACTTTTGGCCATGTATGAGCCTCTTGCGAATAACAAATATCCAATAACCAATATCTAGCCGTGAGCGATGAACGTTCCGGTATCTTCTCCGGAGAGAATCCGCTGAATGATCCCATCCTTTTGCCCGTCCGCAATAATCACGGCGATTCCTGCGGCGGCGGCTTTGCCGGCGGACATGAGTTTGGATTTCATGCCGCCGGTGGAGAGTTCGCCGTTTTTGCCTTTATCGAGCGCGAGGATGTCGTCGGAAACCTGTTCGACGAAGGGCACGCGCTGGCCGTCGTCGTCTTTGAGTCCGTCGGTGGTGGAAAGCAGGATCAGCGCGTCGGCGCTGACGAGAATCGAAACCAGCGCGGCGAGCAGGTCGTTGTCGCCGAATTTAATTTCTTCGGTGGCGACGGTGTCGTTTTCGTTAATGACGGGAACGATCCGGTGTTTGATCAGGTTCAGAAGCGTGTTCTGCGCGTTGGCGCGGCGGTCTTCATCCTGAAAGATGTCGTTGGTCAGCAGAATCTGGCCGACTTTGATGTGCTTCTGTCCGAAGAGGTGGCTGTAGAGACTCATCAGCCGGGTCTGTCCGACGGCGGCGGCCATCTGGAGGTCGGGCAGGGCGGTCGGCCGTTTGGTCATACCGAGCGCTTCAATGCCGGCGGCGATTGCGCCGGAAGAAACGAGGATCATTTCCAAATCGCTG
>Ga0209099_1003576_pt1 | contig 12511 bp, 11 predicted proteins | sample AD_JPNHW2_MetaG_FD_184430 | JGI IMG/M metagenome (GOLD analysis project Ga0209099, IMG submission 184430) | Active sludge microbial communities of municipal wastewater-treating anaerobic digesters from Japan - AD_JPNHW2_MetaG (SPAdes) (version 2) | ecosystem: Engineered > Bioreactor > Anaerobic...
CAGCGTTCTGCGGCCATTCACATTCGATGGAACGGTGCCGGAGCTGTTTGCGTGGATTCTGACAGCGCACAACGCGCAGGTGAATGAAAGCCAGAGACTGATGCTCGGGAACTGCGACATATCCGGGTCGGTTGGGGTTACGTCAAAGGACTATCTGTCGGCTTGGCAAGCACTGAAGACCTGCCTGCTTGATTCCTTCGGTGGTTACCTGATCGTTCGATATGGCGAAAACGAGAATCCGATCTTGGATTATCTCTCGGATGTACCGGATACAGCGACGCAGCGGATCGAGTTCGGCGAAAACCTGATCGATTTGGCGCTGAGCAGGAGCGCATCCGAAACCTACACCGCCTGCATACCACTCGGCGCCGCGCTGCGGGATATCGACCCGGAATCGGACAGCGACGCGCGGCTCACAATCGAAGACGTGAATGGAGGACAGGATTACCTGATTGATACGGCGCTGGCGGCCGAATACGGCCTGATATTCGCGCCGACCGGTTCGACCACATGGGACGAAATCACCGACGCGAACGTCCTTATGAACCAAGGTCGTGACTGGCTGAGCGGTACCGGCGCACGGTATAAGCAGACGATCAAGCTATCGGCGGTCGATCTGCACAATGCCGATGTGAATGTAGAATCGTTCCGATTCTTGGATAAGGTAGTCGTTTCTTGCGGCACACTATGCACGGAGGAAACGTATGTGTTGTCGGAACTGACGATTCCGCTGAACAACCCGGCGAGCACCGGCATCGTGCTCGGGGATTCGCGTCCGTCGTTGATCGGCGAGGAGATCAAGCAGAATACATCGGTGAGGAACCGCATTGAATCGATCGAAGCGGACTACACCACACACGGCGAGATCAAGGAAATCGTACAGGCGCAGATCTCACAGAATACTTCCATCCTGCAATCCGCGCAGCAGATCATACTGACCGCGCTGGAGGACTATGTGCGAACACAGGACTTTATCGCGCTGCAGGATACGATACAGACCTCTTTCTCGGTTATGGCGGGGACGATTGAAGCGAACTTTACGGAAACGGCGAGCCGCATCTCTACGCTCGGCGGGGATACGTCCCAGCAATTCGAGTCGGTGCGAAGTTTCATCCGGCTGATTTCGTCCGGTATCGTGATAGGGAAGAGCACGTCCGCGATCAAGCTCAAGCTGGAGAACGACGTGCTGTATTTCTTTACTGGTGGCGAAGACAGCGTGACCACCGACAGCGCGATCGCGTACTTTTCGGCGGGGAAGCTGTTCGTCAACGACGTGCAGGTGCTCTCGTCGTTACGCATCGGAAGCTTCACCTGGGTACCCGAGAGCGGGAATCTGAACTTCAAAAAGATCGCGGGGTGAGAATGTGGCAAACTGGCCGAACGCGTCGATCAACGACGGGTATACGATCGTCAACAGCTCGCTGACCGGAACTGCGGAGAGTAAGATTTCCTGTTGGCTGGAATATAAAATCGTATCGCAGTCGATTACGAACAACACCAGCACGATCCGCTACTATATGTATCTTGCTACCTCGGGGAACACCTCGCAATACGACGTGTACTGCAACAGCGGAACGGACAACTCGCGCGGTGCGGCGGCGGTTTCAATCGACGGAAGCTCGATCTATAACCGAAACGGCAGAGGCTTTGCGATCTCAAGGATTCCGTCCCGGGAAGATCATGTATCGCAGTATTCCGTCGCCTACGCTTCTTCGTCCGGTACAAAGTACCTGACAATCCTCACCGACAACGGCGCGTCGGAGAGCGCGGCGTATGGCGAAGTAACTATTGCGCATAATTCGGATGGAACCCGGCAGATAACGCTGACGATAGCGGCGAACTTTGGAATTTCCGCGTCGATCGGTACGGCGAGCGGCGGTATGGTAATCACGCTTCCGACGATCCCGAGAGCGACCACGCCGATCGTATCCGCCGTAACGCTCGGAAGCGCGGCGACGATCACGCTTTCACCCGCGTCAAGTGCGTTTCTGCATACCCTTAGGGCGAAATTCGGTTCGCGCGCCGATACGACGATTGCTGCGCAAACCTCGGCGACGAACATATCTTGGATGCCGTCGCTGGACGAGGCCAGCGCCGCGCCGAACGCGACGAGCGTGGTTGGCACACTCTATTGCGACACCTACTCCGGCGGTACGCTGATCGGTACGACGCAGGTCAGTGTGACCGCCGCAATCCCGGCTTCGGTCGTACCGACCGGCTCCGTCTCGTTCTCCGAAGCGGAGGATGGACTGCTCGCACAGTTCGGTTGTTTTGTGCAGCGCAAGAGCAAGCTGAACGTCGAGATTTCAGCCACGGGAGCATACAGTTCGTCGGTTTCCTCGATCTCGACCACGGTCAACGGCTCGACGTATTCGGGGAACTCGTTTTCGACAAACGAACTCACGACTGCCGGAACGAACACGATCCGAACGACGATCACGGATACGCGCGGACGAACTACAGCCCTTACAGGAACGTTCGAAGTGGTTTCATATGACGCGCCAGCCGTACAGTCCGTGTCGGTCTATCGCTGCGACGCTTCGGGGAATGCCAGTAATACGGGCGGTTACGCTATGGTAACGGTCGCTGGTTCGATTTCCGCAGTCAACATCGCGAACACGCGAACCCTCAAGATTGGTTACAAGCGCAAAAGCGAAACGACCTATACGGATGCATCGTTTTCCCTTACGGATTATACCGTCAACGGTTCGTTTCTGATCGGCGGCAGTTTGTCGAACCAGTTCACCTACGATATCCGTGTCACGCTTGGCGACTATTTCGGCGAAGCGTACGGATACGCCGATCTCAGCACGGCAGAGGTGATCCTTTCCGTGCGCAGCACCGGCATGGGGCTGGCGGTTGGGAAAGTAGCGGAACAAGATGGCTTCGACGTTGGCTGGCCGACGCGGTTTCGGGGAGACGTTCAATTCGATGAAGGGCTGCTATTCTCGAGCGCATTGTGGCTTCTCAACTTGATTTTCCCGGTGGGCAGCATTCGTATGACCGTATCGGCAGCGGACGGGAGCACGTTTCTCGGCGGGACATGGGTTCGCTGGGGAACGGGTCGGGTACCGGTGGGCGTGAATACGTCCGACACGAACTTCAATTCGGTGGAGAAGACGGGCGGCGCGAGCACGCATACGCTGGCGACAGCGGAACTGCCATCGCACAACCATTCGTTCAGCGGATCGGTGACGGTCAACGCGAACGGCGCGCATACCCATCAGGCTTCGTCGGGTTCTTACAAAGTGGGCAGCGGGTCGGGTTCGACCTATTACTATATGACGAACAACGGCAGCACGAGCGGACAGACGACCGGCTCCGGCGGGTCGCACGACCATACGGCGACGGTATCCGGCTCTGTCGGGAGCAACGGCGGCGGATCGGCGCACAACAACCTACAGCCCTACATCACCTGCTTTTTCTGGAAGAGAACCGCATAGGCATAAATTGATAGGGCACTCCTCTCGGAGCGCCCTTTGCGTCGCATGACTCGATAGCAAGAATGATGAAAATACAATTTCGATCGAACCACGCTCTTTACGAATTCACTGTAGCAAACGTTTATGAACTGAACATCAACGAATCATGTCAAATCTTGAAAGGATTTCGTATATAGGAGAATAAGATGGATTTTACACGCAACCTGAAAAAAGGCACGTCCGGCGAGGACGTGTTTTTTTGTAAACAAAAACTCTTGGAGCTTGGGTTCTACGGCGACCACATTACGACGGTCACCAAGAAGACGTTCGGCGCGGACACGCTGGAGGCTGTGAAGCGGTTTCAGTCGCAAGCCGGGCTGACTGTCGACGGGATCATTGGGAAGGAAACGTGGGCGGCGCTGTTCGGCGACACGGCGACGGAAGCGGAGCCGATCACAAAAGATACGGTATCGGATAAAGCAACCGAGATCTGCGCGCTGGCGCTGACTCGCATCGGCGATCTGTATGTTTGGGGTGGCAGCGGTATGACCGATCTCTCCGACAGCGCGATCCAGGCGAAGGATGAAGAATACGCGCGGGCGATCGCGTTCCGGGATAAGCAGTACAAATACGGTTTTTCCGACCTGCTGGGTCACGATTGTTCTGGTTTCATCTCGTGGCTCATGCGCGAGAAGGGAATTTGGGACGATCGTAAGAACTGCGACGGGCTATGGGCACTCTGCGAAGTGGTCTCCCGTAATGAGTTGATCGCGGGAGATTTCCTTTTCCGTAACAGCAGCACGAACATCGAGGATGAGACGCATATCGGCCTGTACCTTGGCTCCGGTAAAGTGATCCACGATAAGGGTCGCGACGTCGGCGTCGTACTTGAGGGAATCAATCAGGGTGGAAGCGGCTATTGGCACAAGTGTGGTCGCTGCAAACTGCTATATCAATAGAATTGGGGTAATGGAGTTGGATTACATTGGAGAGATCATATCGGGCGTATTCGCGCTGTTAGTTGTTTGGCTGGAAGTGCGCATGACGCGCGATCGAAAACAATCGGAGAAACGTGCCATTATTCGCGCAAAGGAATCGAAGCTCGCCATGAAGATGCAGGATGCGAGTTTATCGCTATCGCTGGCTACTGCGATTGCTGTGGAGCGAGGTGAAACAAACGGTGAGATGAAAACAGCGCGGGAAAAGGCGAAAACCGCGCAGGAAGAATACGAAGATTTTGTCCACGAGCTTGCTTCGGAGCAGGCTACATCTATCTAAAAAGGAGATAACACACATGAAAAAGAAACTGATCCTGGTACTGATCGCGCTTCTGATGCTCGCGCTGCCCGCCGTAGCGTTGGCGGACACCGGTGGAACAGCAGACACCACCGTCGCCGATATCCTGATCGAGAACGCCGTGAACATCGCCGCGGCGTTTTTTGTTGCGCTGATCGGTGTGTTTGGCGCGTGGCTAACCGCGAAGCTCGGGAAAGCGACCCAACTCGATACCGTAAACCATGCGCAGCAGGAGCTGATCAAGCTCGCGCAGATCACGGTCGGCGAGTTAAAACAGACGGTCGTGGACGGTATGAAGGCGGCTCACAAAGACGGCAAGCTGACCAAAGAAGAGATCGCGCAGCTTGGCCAATTGCTCTATGAAAAGACTACCGCGAAGCTTTCCGCTTCGGCGATGGATGTACTGACTGCCGCGCAGGTAGATGTTTCCGCGCTTATCACGGGCACGGCGGAACAGCTGATTGCGGGCATGAAGTAAAAACAACAGCATAACGACAAGGGGGAGCGTCTTTCGAGACGCTCCTTTTTTTGATGCGAGGAGGATGGAATATGGCGAAATATAGAACGATTCAACAGGCATTTGAGTGTATCAAGGCGCTTGATGCGGATACCGCTATTACCTACCATGCGCTGAGGCAGTTGGTGGTTTCCGGGCAGATACCGAGCATGCGCATCGGGAAGAAATATGTGATCGACCTTGATGTGCTCGCAGCCTTTATGGGGAAGCAAGTTTCACAGGATCACCCGCTTGACTTCACACCAGTTCTGAGTGATCTATAGTAGGCGAACGAAAGGAGAAGTACAATGGCTGCGATCAGAAAACGAACGGGAAAAACAGGCGATTCCTACCTGATAATTTCCAGCAATGGCAGGGACATGTACGGGAGACAGGTACGCAACAGCACAACATGGCGTCCGTCGCCAGATATGACTGCCGCGCAGATTAAGCGAGCTGTGAAAATTGCCGCTGCGGATTTCGATAAACAGTGTGAACAGGGCTTTAAGGTAGACGATAACCAGACGTTTGCGGAGTATGCCGAGTATGTTTTAAACCTGAAAGAAGCGAATGGGACGAAAAAAGGGACCCTTCGAGCTTCACGCCAGATGCTGGGGCGCATCAACGCGGTACTGGGCAATGTTAAGCTTAAGGATATCCGACCGCAGCATCTGAATCTTTTTTACACCGAACTGAGTAAGAAAGGTCAGCGCATTAGCGGTCATTATGCTTATGTGCTGGATGCGGAGAAGTTCAAAGAAGCAATTCGTAAGAAGTTTGGCTCGTTTGACAAGTATCATGAGAACGGCGGCCCTAGCTGCGCGACACTTGCGAAGATTTGCCGAGGTGAACATTGCGATTATGACCTAGCGATTCGATCTGCAAAGCATCTTGGAGCCAGATTTAACGCTTTGTTTCGGGAAGAGAAGCAAACGGAGCCGCTTTCCGCAAACACGATCCATCACTATCACAACATGATTTCCATGATCCTTGCGCAGGCAGAGCGTGAGATGATTATTCCCTACAATTCCGCGTCAAAGGCGAGTCCGCCGAAGGTCATCCGGAAAGAGCCGAATTTCATGCAGGTGGACGATGTGATGCGGATCATGGAATGCTTACAGCAGGAGCCGCTGATGTGGCAGGCCGTTATGATGCTCCTGATTGCTACAGGCGCGCGGCGTGGGGAGATCGCGGGACTGAAATGGAAGAATGTCGATTTTGGGAACGGGAGCATCCGAATTGATTGCGCCCTTCTATACGGCTCAAAAACAGGTGTCTACGAAGAAACGCCAAAAACAAGCGCCGGGTACCGCACAATCGGCATACCCGGCGAGGTGATGGATTTACTGCGTCGGTATAGGGTTGAGCAAAACAAGCAAAAACTACGGATGGGGGCAGAATGGGAGCAAACGGACTACGTTTTCACGAACGAAACAGGACGGTACATTCACCCTTGCACATTTTCAAGCTGGCCGAGCAACTTTGCCGAAAAGTACGGCCTTCCACACATCAATCCGCATGCGTTGCGGCACACGCAGGCTTCGGTGCTTTATCAGAACAATGTTGACCCAGTGACCATCTCGCGCAGGCTGGGGCACAGTCGCGTTTCAACCACGCAGGACATTTACTGCCACCTGCTTGAGCAGGCTGACGATACGGCGAGGGATGCAATTGGGAACGTGCTGTTTGGTGAAATGAAGAAACGGTCGCCGACACCGGGGAAGCAGAGTGCGCGGTGATTGTAGATAATATTGCCCTCCGCGAGGAGGGCACACATTTAGTGGCAATTGACATATTTGCTTCCTTTAGGCTGACAGTTTTTTATACTGCTATAAAACCACCACCTCAACTTTTCTGTACAGCATACTGCAGTTAATTCGCTAGTTAACCGAAGTCGGATAAATTTTACTGCTAAATATGAGTTTTCATTGTGAAAGACGGTTGCCAATAGCTTTTCCAACTAAAATTCCAGTATTCCAAGCCCAATGTAGGTTATATCCTCCGCATTCACCCACAACATCCAGTATCTCGCCTGCAAAATACAGATTAGGGCAAATTAGCGATTCACATGTCTCAGGATTAATTTCCGTAAGTGGAATGCCCCCTTTTGTCGCTTGCGCTTTATTCCATGCAAGATGCCTAGAAGGGGAAATTGGAAACCGTTTTAACCCCTTTGTGATGAATAGAATGTCCGATTCAGATAAATCTGAAATTCTTGCATACCGTTGGGACAAAGAACATAAGTGTTTTAACAAAAAAAGTGCAAGCCGATTATTTAACATGCCTACTAGAAAATTGATAAGTAGCTTATCATAACCACTCTTCCAGCGGATAGTGAGTTCCTGCCTTAGAGCCTCTAATGTGATTTCTGGGAAAAAATCCATGAATATTGTATACTCATTTGATTTGCTAGATGTTTCAAAAAATCTAGACAATTGGAAAATTGGAATGCCGGAAATGCCACCCTCAACAAATTGAACTTCTCCAATACCATCGAAAATTTGTGAATTACCCTTATACATACTAACTTTGCAATGTGTCCTAACACCTTTAAGGCTTTTATCAATAATATTACTTTCGATTGGAACTAAACAAGGACATAATGGAATTGTCGAATGCTGGAACATTCTAGAATAACTAAAGCCACTCCCATTAGAACCAAGATTAGGGGTGGCGCACCCTCCCGTTGAAATTAACACACTTTTTGCATAAATCGCCTCCTGATTTTCTATGTAAATAGTAAAACAATTTGGAGCTTTTGATAATGATGAAATATTCATAGAACACAGAACTGGGATGTTTGCTTCTAAAATGTAATTTCGCATAACATCAAGAACGACAGATGCTTGATTGCAATAAGGATAGATACGACCATCAACATCTGTTCGACAAAAAAGCCCTAATTGACTAAAAAAATCTAATGTCGCACTCGTTGGCATTTTTGAAATCATTTTTAAGAGAATGGCTGGCGATGTGCTAGTATATTTTCCAAGTGAAATATCAATATTTGATAAATTGCATCGACCATTACCAGTTGCAAGTATCTTTTTCCCGATTCGGTCTAGGCGCTCTATAATGATGACTGTTTTCTGTGGTTCACTGTTATGGAATGAAATTGCAGCAGATAGTCCAGCTGCGCCACCACCAATGACAGCAAAATCGAAAATCATGTACACTCACCCCCTTGATGATATAAATTTGTATCTCACAATAAATTCCATTCGTTCTTCCTAAAGAAGGCTGGCATCACTAAAAAGTATATAAAAAAAGGCAATAAATTAATAACTGTTGCAGCAAAATACTTAGGGAAATCAAGATTATTCATTGACAGATATCTTGCAATTGCAACATTTGCTGTTATTAGGCTATTTGAGGAGATGAATAACAATGCCATAGTATAATCTTTAAATAAGCTTAGTGAATTATAAAGCACTATGAAACAGATCTCAAATGAACAGATTTTTGGAATCTGTGTAAAGAATATCATATATATTGAAGCCCCATCAAGCATGTAACTCCAGTATAGATCTGGTGATATTTTCACCATGGATATGTAAAGAAATATGACAGTTGGAGGGAAAGAAGCTCTTATATACATAAGTATTATTGCCAGACTACCTTTGGTAGCTCCAATAGATGCAAATACCTTGTAAAGAGGTGCTATGAATATCACGTCAGGCAAAAAAAACAAGCTAGTTATAATAAAAATGGCTGGGATGGCTTTCGATTTGCTTTGTAGAGAAAGTGAAAATGCACAGAAAGAACCAATCAAAAGAGAAAAGGAGATGGCAATCGTGACCACTAATAACGTATTAAGCCAATATTTAAGTCCATGAAAGTAAATTATATAATTATAATAGTTATCTAATGTATAGGTTTCGGGAAACGAAAATGGAGAAAACAAATAATCGTGAGTAGTTTTTAAGGAGTTAGCAACTAGAAATAGCAAGGGAGACAGACTTATCAGTATGATAAGAATTTTGAGAAAATTAACTACAATTTGATTGCATTTTTTAGTATTCCGCATTTTTCCGCCTATAAAGAAAGTAAAAAGGAATTAGAACCAGACAGTATCCAATGAAAATAATTATGGAATATAATGTTGCTGAAGTCTCGCCCGTGATGCCGCTTACATTAAAATATTGGCGGATAATATAGTAATCGAAAGTGGTGGTCGCTAATCCAGGGCCACCTCCAGTGATAGGCTTTATCAATGCATAAGATGCAGTAGATATCCAAGATGCGAGTGAAAAAGCGTACAAAACAATACTCTCTGTGATGGAGGGTATAACAATGCGCCATAAAATAGTCGTATTGTTGGCCCCATCGCACTGTGCAGCCTCAACAATGGTGTACGAAAGTCTATTTAAACCCGCTAATAAGTAGATAATACATTCAGCAATGCTAGATATACAGATTAGAAAAATGAGCAAAGAGTAACAAAAAGTCACATTGGACAACCAATCAACTTTATTAAGGGATGGGATGCAGCTTGATAATACTACATGAATAGGCCCATCGTAAGCAAAAAAAAGGTAAGCCAATTTACCCAATAATGAACATGGGATTATAAAGGGAATCAACATAACCATAAGAAAACTTGATGTTCGCTTATGATGTAAAAACAGATTGTAGCAAATAAGCAGTGCTATTGCTAAAATAACAACAATGCTAATACATAAAACTAGAGTGTTTCTAAGTAATACCAACAAAATATCAATATCGACTAAACTTCGCGACGAGATTTGGATTCCATCGAAAAGCAAAACCACCAGAGGTATTGCATAGAAAAACAAGACAAACAATGAAATAAGAAGCAGTGACTTACGATAAAGATCAAGGAATGCTTTCATATAGTGCCGCATTCAGCTTGTCGAGATATTCATCATCAGATAGCTGATTGGTAAAATATAAAGGTGCATATTGGAACCAAACATCACAAACAGAACTTGGTAAAACATTATCAAGCCAAACAACATAACCATTTTCCTTTAAATCTGCATGCCGAATAAGTAACGCATTAGTTGATATTTCATGCACGTCAATGTCTTTTCGGTTTGGTATTGCTTTGTTGTTGAAGTTGCAGAATTCAATCATTTCATCACGGCTCATTAGAAATTTTATAAACTTAATTGCACTATCAGATTGAGTAGATGAAGCCGATATACCTAGAAGCAATCCTGGCCCACCAGTCCCAGTTCCGGTAATATTCGCATCGTTATTAATACTAGGCAGTGGAATAATCCCTACTTGATCGCCGAGTTCTTGTAGAGAATCAATATACCATGTGTTTCCAATTATCATAGCACCATCTCCCCTAATGAATCGAGACATTAAAGAAGACTCATCTGCTGACAATACGTCGGCGTTAGTATATCCGTTTATATAGAGATTTCGTTCCTTCTGTGCAGCATAAATAAACATACTTTGTTCACTAAAATCTGTTTTGCCTTCGGCAAGATCATAGAAAACATTGGAACTATCTACCATTTGCCCAAACCAGTAAGACATTGTGGCAGCATCCATCCCACCATTCTTATAACTAATCAGTAATGGCGTTTCTCCAGAGTTTTTAATCACTTCACAAGCGGCATAAAATTCGTCCATCGTTTTGGGGTAATCCGAGTCAAAATCAAGACCTACACGCTCAAGTACAGCTTTGTTATAATATATTACCTGAACGCCAGAATCATTGGTCGGATAGCCATAAGTGATGCCATCGAACATCACAGTATCCCATCCAGTAATGGTTTCACGCTCTTCTTGTGTAATATAGCTGTCCAGAGGTAGTAAAGCATCCTTTACATTTTTTGCATATGCTGATGACCAAAGAGTTACGATATCGGGACCTGTGCCACCCTCGCAAGCAAGCGAGAATTTTTTAATTGTTTCACTGGAGTGTTCAACAATAACATATTCAACTTGTATGTCTGGATAAATATCATTAAATCGAGATATAGCTTGCGTTATATACCAGTCACTTTCAGGTATATTTGCATCATTAACGCCGATATAATATGAATCCCAGAAAACAATCTTTTCTACATTATCTACATCGCTTTTTGTGCAAGACAACATAGGAATTATTACACAGCAAATTAGTAATACAATGGAGCCTCGAACAACATTTTTTTTCATAATTACTTCCCCACATATTATCTCGAAATTTCATATCTATGAAAACCGAGCTCGATTACGATGGACTTTCTGAACTTTGCTTTGCTGCTTAAGTAGTCTTTTGCTACTTCCAGCTACTAGTTGTTTACGTTCTACAGAGACTATCTCCCGATAAACCTCAAACAAGGTTAACCATTGTTTATAACTCCAACTCGATATAGGCATATCACTCATGGAGCAATTTCTCTTCACGCGTCTTTGTTGCTCGTATGAGAATAAACGTTTGAATTTCTCTGAGAAATTTTCTCCTGGTTCCAGATAAATAAAGGCGATAAAATCGAAATATTCATTTTTATATTTATCCTGCACATCAGGTGTACTTCTGCGTTGAAAGCGAGCTAAAACAATTCTTGCATGTGGAACGGGGGTAAAATCTGTTGGTTGAAAATGGTGTATGATTTCTGATCTAAACCATGGTTTATACATTAACGATCTCAAACCGTTGGCAGAGAATGGCTCGCCTGCATACTTATAAAAAGCCTCCTGTTGCATTATCAAATACATATCCTCAGGAGGTGGTGTTGCTGTGAATAGTTTATTCATAATGGCTGCAGTGATATTAAAAGGTATATTTGAGAAAATTTTATATTTAACACTTGGCAAATGAAATTTTAAAAAATCCGCGTGCACAACACTTATCTGTTCACTATCTAAATATCGGTCTTTCAATGCAGCAGATAATGAAAAATCCATTTCAATAGCAATAACCTTACAACCACGCTCGAGAAGAGCATCTGTGATGATACCTTTCCCGGGACCGATTTCAACTAATAAATCATCGGTGGTAATGTCGCTATTCGCTATAAGAGAACTTACGAGCCTTTGACTATGCAGATAGTTTTGCGAGTTTCGTATGTCATTCATAGAAGCACCTCTTTTTTAGTTTATCATATATAGCTAGCTTTGTCATAGAGTATTGAATATTTAACTTAAATTTTTGACGCATTTTTTGACGCATATGACCGCGAGAGGTCGCGATAGATTGCCTGAGATTACGAATTTTTTCGCATATTACTAGAGATATGAGTTCCGGATTATACGCGATTACGGGCGGATATTCGAGATTACGAATGATTATGCCAAAATAGTCAGTCAACTCCGACTCCAAAGGCCAGAGGTT
>Ga0209099_1003578_pt1 | contig 12505 bp, 7 predicted proteins | sample AD_JPNHW2_MetaG_FD_184430 | JGI IMG/M metagenome (GOLD analysis project Ga0209099, IMG submission 184430) | Active sludge microbial communities of municipal wastewater-treating anaerobic digesters from Japan - AD_JPNHW2_MetaG (SPAdes) (version 2) | ecosystem: Engineered > Bioreactor > Anaerobic >...
GAAAAGGAACAAAATCGAAACAATCGAAGCTAGCCGGCATGATGATTGGCATATCATTGGTAGTTCTCAAAGTAGGGCAAGCTACATTAGATCCGGCACTCCATCCAAGAAATGGGGTTCCCTCCATCACTTTTCTTCTGATGGATTCAATCAAACCATTATAATGAATTTCTGCTACTAGATGAAATGTATTTCCACCACCCACCATGATCGCTTCAGCTTGGTTAACGGCTTCAACAGGATCAAAAGCTTCATGAATCGATTCCACTTCAAAACCATGTTGTTTAAAAATGGAAGCTACTCTTTCAGTATAGGCGTCGTAACTTTCCGGATAGTTTTTTCCGGCCACTTTCACTCCGGCATAAGGTAAGAATAGAATTCTTTTGATGTTATTGGTCAAAAATTGATCAATAAGATCCATACACCAACCTAAATATGGCTCTTTATAATTTGTAGAATTGCTTAAAAGTAGTAATTTCATATTCTAAATTTTAAATGTTAGTGCAAAAATACAAAATAATGTGCTAATGTGCGAATATGCTAATGTGCTAATTTATTTTGCCTTTCGCCCTTTCGCCTATAGCCTTAAGATTTTTTTTTATTTTTTTTCATTTTGTAGTGTTTCATATTGAAAAAAGTTGTATTTTTGCAGCCTCAAACAAACGTTCTTTGAATGATGCCTTGGTGGTGGAATTGGTAGACACGCAGGACTTAAAATCCTGTGACCATCGCGGTCGTGCGGGTTCAAGTCCCGCCCGAGGTACAAACAAAAAACAAGCGGAAGTAGCTCAGTTGGTAGAGCATAACCTTGCCAAGGTTAGGGTCGCGAGTTCGAGTCTCGTTTTCCGCTCTAAAAGCAGATCATTTTATGGTCTGCTTTTTTTTGCTAAAGAAGAACTCCTCTATTACTCTTCTTTTGTTTTTTATCTGATAAAAAGTATCTCTTCTGCTTCTGATTTTCCATTATCAAATGTTACTTTTATAACAAAGATCCCTTGTACATTTGGAAAATATTTTACATTGATCTCTTTCCCATTCGTGACTTCTGTATATACTACTTTTCCCGATAAATCCAATACTTCAATACTATTGATAACATATAAAGCTTTTATTTTGAGATCTCCACTATTTGGATTTGGCCACATTATTACATTTTTAACTGTGTTTGTGTCAGGTGGATATATCGGATCCGGAGTTTTTAATCGATATATAATATTTTTACTTATTGCATACCCATTTTCCTCATCAAACATGACGATTTGATCCAGATTAAGTGTGGATGGAAAGGTGTCTTGACTCCATTCTAAGCCCCCATTGATACTTCTTAAAACTACACCATTGTTACCACATGCAAATATTATCTCTTCATTTACAACATCAATTTTGTTCAAAATTTTGTCAGAAGCATTATAAATAGTGTCCCATGAAATACCCCCATCTTTAGTTTTTATAATCATTCCGGGTTGAACAATAGCATAACCTGTATTTACTTCATCAAATAAAATATCTGAAATAGTATTTGATGTTTCATATATGGTTTCCCAAGTAAGTAAATCTTGGGAGCTTTTCAAAATTTTATTTGTATTTATGCCATTTTCTACTATTGACATATAGCCACAGTTAGTATAAGGAAAATCAATCTTTTGAGGTGCAAAAGTTGTGAAAGTATCAACAATTGCACCCACTTCATATATTTTTGTAAAGAAAATATGCTCTCCAAATTCATTCGTAAAAATGGAATAGATATGATTTAAATCAAATGCACTAAAACAAAGTGAATACCCCTGAGGATGAATTCCAATTGCAATAAAATTCCCTGTTGAATCTAAATAGTCGTTTACAGGATAACTTTGATAATTACCAAAATGAAATACTTTGCCCAATTTTTTCTCAGTAATCATGGCTCCTGCATTCACGCCATAGGCACTCATATTTCTAACAGTAGTAATAGTATCATTTATTTCATCAATTTTACAAACCCCCATTGATCTGGTTTGCGATTGATGAGACCAAATGGTTACACCATAAATTCCATAATTCATTGACGCATATCCAATTCCACTAAATGTATACTCTAAGGGTACTGAAGGAGGATACGTCGGTCCATAATTAATAGTTCTATGATGTGTCCACTGAGACTTGCCATTTACAGCGAATAATGTAAGCAAAATCAATATTATAATCTGTTTTTTCATCGAACTGAGTTTAATAAAAGAGATAATATATTGCTGCAAATATACAAAAATAAATAAGTAATTATTAATTATTTATCAAATGTTTAAATAAATTATTCTAATGTAAATCTAATTGGGATTTGGTAAAAAGTTCTTTGTGGAATTCCCCTAACTTCAGACGGTATCCATTTGGGCATATTCTTAATAACTCTAACTGCTTCAGCATCGAGATCGGGATGAACTTTAATTAAGGGTGATACGTCTGATATAGATCCATCTTTTTCAATTATAAATTCAATGAGAACTACTCCAGATATTGAATCCCTTCTACAGCTTTCAGGATATCTTAATTCTTTTGAAATATAATTGTTTAGTGAATCATTTCCTCCAGGAAATTTTGGCATTGATTCAATCATTCCTCGAGTTGGAGGAATATCTCCTAGAACTTCATCAATAATTAGTTCAGTAGTATCGAAAATAACATCATTTGCAAAAGGATCTTTTTCAACTCCTAAAAAACCTTAATAAATACCTAAATTTGTATTGTTTTTTGAAGAACGAGAAGAATCGTTAGGTGTTTTGTTCAATGAGTCCTTATATGAATAATCTCCACCAATCCGAATATCATCTTCAATGTCTTGTACATTATTTGTGGTATTATTTGTTACTTTTTTCTGAGTTTCATGTCCACACCCCGTCAAACCACTGATTAACCCAACCGATAACCCTGCTAATACAACCGCTTTCCCCAAATATTTTTTCTTGACAATCTCCGATTCTAAATAGTGAATTTCTGATTCACAAACCGGACAAGTTCCCCGACACTCCCCCTCAAAAGTACACTCACGTGTCTGATAATCAATCCCATTCTGATCCGCAATCTGCTTCCGAATCTCTTTTAAAACCTCACAAGTGACTTTCCCTTTGTTCATTGATATGTTAATTTTCAAATAGTAACGAAATAGTTCGCAAGTATAGTATTTTTATAAATTCGTAAATTATTAAAATGAACCATTTATAATTTTGCTTAAACTCAAAACTGAAACCTAACCTGGACAAGCCATAATCAAAATAGCACACTGATGACACAGATTTAACAGATTTCCACAGATAAATTTTGTTTAAGGGTTGAAAGGTTTATGAATTAAAGACTCTGTGGTTTTTTTTATTTCTAAGCCGCGAATGCGCATAATTTACGAATAATTTTCCCACAAAATTAGCTTTTTTGCTAATTATCTTGCAAACACAACCTTTTCAGTTCTTTTTTCTCCATCTGCAAAAGTTACCCGGATAAAATAGGTTCCTGGTACATGAGGATGGTATGTTAAGGTTGTATTAGGCTCATTTACTTCTTTTGAATATAAAATTTTGCCACTAACATCAATAATCTCAATATATTTCATGAAGCTATTTGAATTTATTGTAGTTTCGCCTATGCTTGGATTTGGACTTAACCCAAATAATGGAGTTTCAATGGTTGCAACAGGTACAGTGCCGGATGTTAACCGGTAACAAATATTATTGCTCATGGCATATCCATTGTTTTCATCAAACATGATGATCTGGTTGAGATTTGTTGTTGCCGGAAAAACATCTTGAGTCCATTCTAAACCACCATTGATGCTTCTTAAAATAACGCCATTGTCTCCACATACAAATACAACATCCTCATTTACAACATCTATCCGATTTAATAAATATGATGAGTTATTGTAAATAGTGTCCCATATTGCCCCTCCATCTATTGTTTTTATGATGATTCCGGGTTGAATAATGGCATATCCGGTATTTACTTCATCAAAAACAATATCTGAAATCATAGCTTCGTTTTCATAAACCGGATTCCATGATGATAAATCGCTGGTACATTTCATTATTTTTTTTAATCCGGTGCTGCTTTCAATGATTAACATATAGCCACAATTAGTAGCCGGAAAATCGATCTTTAAAGGTCCAAAAGTGGTAAAAGTATCTACCAGTACATTAACGCCATTGATCCTGGTGTTAAATATAAAATCATTATATTCATTCATAAAAATGGAATACAGATGATTTTCATCAACAGCACTGAAACAACTTGTAAATCCCTGAGGATGAATTCCAATAGCAGTAAAATTGCCATTAGTATCTAATACATGGGTGATTGGATACCCTTGATAGTTTCCAAATTGATACACTTTTCCCAGTTTTTTCTCAGTGAACATAAATCTTCCACTTACTCCATAATCACTTTCAGTATAAACACTGTTCAAATTACCAGTGGATTCATTAATCTTATATACAGTGACTGTTCTCGTTTGACTTTGGGTTGATCCAATTGTTTTACCACACAATCCATACGTCATCGATGCATAACCAACACCATCAAAAGTGCTGGGGTACTCTCCAGTTGGAAGAGAACGCAAATAAGTCCATTGGCATTGAACTGTTAATGCTGTGGAAATCAATAATAATAGGGTAAAAATTTGCTTTTTCATCTGTGTATTTTTTTAAATTAATAAAGGATGAATTATTTTGCAAATATAATAAAAATAATGTGCTAATGTGCTAATATGCTAATTAGCTAAAATTTAATAAGATACTCAAACCTGTCGATTTGCAATACCCCCATTTTTTGAAGTTTTTCAACACTCTTTTCGACATCTTCTTGGGTGTTGTATTTCGAAATCAGCGGAACCCGGACAATCATCTGCTCCGATAGTCCTTCAGCAAGTAAAAACCGGAGATTGTCCATTGATTTCCAAAAAGTTCATAATATTCTTTGATGAATGGAGTATAGAGTAGGGGCTCACCTCCACCAAACGTGATTCCGCCATTGGTAGCTAAGAAATATAAATTGTCGGTTTATACCAATAAATTTTGCAGTTTGGTACATGTTAAAATGAAAAGTGACCCCATTATGAGGTCACTTTATAATATAAAATACTGATAACTAGTAATTTTCGGCTCTTTGTTGCATGTAAGCTTTGTCGTGTAAGCAAGCAGGACATTTATCCAATGCTTTTTTGGATTCGTAAACATATCCACAGTTCACACATTCCCATTTTACTTTTTCTTCTTTTTCAAATACTTTATTTTCAGTGATATTAGCTAAAAGTTTCAAGTATCTTTTTTCGTGTTCAGCTTCCACTTTTGCGATCATTTCGTAAGCGATAGCGATCTCTTTAAAACCTTCTTCTCTGGCAACCTGAGCGAAATGAGGATAAAGATCTGTCCACTCTTCGTTTTCTCCTTCAGCTGCAGCTTTCAGGTTTTCAGCAGTAGTAGCGATAATGCCTGCTGGATACATAGCAGTGATTTCAACCATGCCACCTTCTAAGAATTTGAAGAATCTTTTAGCGTGTTCTTTTTCTTGTCTGGCAGTTTCCATAAAGATGGCAGAGATTTGCTCATAGCCCTCTTTTTTGGCTGTTTTTGCGAAGAATTCATATCTGTTGCGTGCTTGAGATTCTCCGGCAAACGATTTTAACAAGTTTTGTTCGGTTTGTGTACCTTTTAATGACTTTTCCATGGATAAATTGTTTTATAAAATTGTTATTTCAATATGCAAAGATATAATTTTTTTTAATATTTTTTTGGGCATTCCGGCACCCGCTTCCCACAATCCAACGCTGGTGCCGTCGGGCTTGTTCCGGGGTCCGCTTCGCTCCCGTGCTTCATTCCGCTGGCGCGTCATTTGCACCGCCTTCGGCGCCCTCCACATCCCTAATGCGAAGGACACGTTCCCGTCTCATTCAAATCCATCCAAACTACTAAAGATTGTTCAAGAAAAGATCACAGTGGAACACAATGGATGCACAATGGAACACAGGCAAAAGGCGAAAGACGCAAGGTGCAAGGCGAAGAGAGGGAAGAGGTAATACGTTTTTTATTAGCGCATTCGCGGCTAATTATATAAAATAGAAAAAGATGACACGAAATATACAGCTTTTTTTCTGTAAAATATAAAGCACGAATGATTGAATATTTATATTCTACTAAATGACGGGTGGAATATTTTGTAAATGATTTGTCTATTACGTTTTATAAATATGTTTGTTTTTACATTTTAACAGTACCCTGCTTTTATAAGAATATGAAATATTGGGGTCAAACGGGAAAGTTTGTGAGGCACTTCCTTCGCCTTAGGGATTTGAAGGGCGCAGAAATACAAAAAAAGGCTGCTCATTATAAGCAGCCTCTTTACAAATCATCATTTATTTAACCAATTCAATCTTTTTATGAAGCTCTTCTCGTAGTTCAGGGTTAATAATCCCTTCCCCATCCTTGAAGTTCTGATAAAACGATGGAAGTGAAAATGTAGCTAAAACATTCGCTCCATGATATGGAAACCTTTTTGCCGCTATATCCAATGAGATTTTTCCACCCATCGGTCCGGGTGAGGTGCTCATAAGAAACATCTTTTTGTTTGGAAAAGTTTGACGCTCCGGAATACGGGTCATCCAATCAAAAATGTTTTTGAATAATACTGTATAGGCTCCATTATGTTCGGCCATCGCCATAATGATCAAATCCGCTTCATCAATCTTATTTTGAAATTCAAATGCTTTTGCAGGGATCCCATCTTTAATCTCTTTATCGGCATTGTAAATGGTCATTTCATAATCATTGAGATCAACTAATTCGATATCACCGCTATTGAAATGATCTAATACGCTCATTAGTAACTGTTTGTTGATGGAAGTGGAACTTCCGCTTGTGGAAAATGCTAATATTTTCATAGTTTATTTTGTTTTTGGTTATTTTTTGTTTGTTTTCAAGTTCTATTTTGACTATTAACTTCTCTCAAAGTTTAATCTACCTTAACGATCTTAAAGACCTTCTGATAACTTTCTCCTTTGATTTTTAATGTATAAACCCCATTACTGAATGTCCTGATATCAATATTTATATGTTGTTCTCCTTCAGATAAGTTTGGATAAGTATTTATAAAAATTTGATTTCCAATAGAATTATAAATTTCTATAGTTAAACTTTCTGAAAAAATCAGGGTTACATCAACTGTAATATATTTTTGACAAGGATTTGGATATACTTTGGCTAAATGGATAGGTTCGTATAAAACGATACCGCTAGGTTCTAACCACACAGTTTCATCCGGTATGGAATAAATTTGTTCAATATTCCCCACAGAATCAATAGCTTGAGTGAAAAAGCTATAGGAATTGCCAAATTCACCAACAAACCACGCTTCTGTTTTGTTGGTTTTGGAGATCCATTCATACACAGGTCCACTATTTTTAGACACAAATATGGAGTAATTCAATAATCCACTTTCGTTATCATTTCCATTCCAAGAGACTAAAAAAGTGGTATCATAAATGGTGCTTTCAAGAGGATTTAAAGCACTGGATGGAGGATCAAGATCTATTTCATTACTCCAGATATTAGTCAGTATTTGAGGATTTAAGTCAAAAATGATCGTTGCCTGATTGTCGATAATGGTTCCATGTGTTAAACTTTCATTGACCCCAATGTTGAAAGATACAAATCCAACCCCTTCTGGATAATTGATGTTGGGAGGAAGAAAACCACCCATAGGATCTTCTGTTAAGTCCATAGTTAAAGGGTCAAGAGAGACAAAACTCCAGGAAATGATCCCGGTAATAGTATCAAAAACACCCGAAATTCTCGTGATTAAATTTTTGTTTGGTCTTAAATCTACATCCAAAGAGAACTCATATCCGTTTTGAATAGGATATAAAATAGTGTCTCCGAAACCCACATTTCCAAAGTTGAATTGTTCTTTATTGTATTTTGTGAGATCAAGTGTATCATAAACAAACACTTCCTGAGCGGGAGCAGAAGCAGTAGCCATGTTTTCAAAGTAAATCTGGTAGTTGTATGGAGTTTCTTTACCTGTATAGTGTTCGTTTTTAAATCCTTTAACTCCAATGATTTCATTGGGGTCAAAAGAGGAAACTGCATGTATGGGGTTGTCTGTAGGTTTGTCTTTCGGAAATTTTCTTTTGCACTCTTCAACAGCAGAATAATTGGAATATACATCATTGATCAATGAATAGATTCCGTAGGAAAGTTCCCAGGCTTTAATGACAGGAAGATTGCGTCCAATATCAAAAGCACAACTCAAACCGGCATTGGCAATAGCATGTAATCCGCTGCCAAGGCTTGTCTCATTATAGGTTAATCCATATAAAGTTTGTGAGACACTGGAAACACATTGGGCTCCGGGGACTAATGTTCCTAAAATATTCACAATTCCATTAGCTAAAGCTGTTGCTTGTGCCCACATTACACAAGTCTGATAATCATTAAGTTTACTTCCGGTTGCGTAAGGATCATTTACCCAGGTTAAGATTCTAATATCTGAAGGAGTTTTGATTCGAATTGTAAAGCTACCGGAATATGATGCCGGAATATTTGGAATAAACAATGGATACACTCTTGCTGCAAAAGGCTCACCATCTAAGGAATCAATAGTAAAGTAGGTTTCTGTTGAGTCTTGTAATTGTTGCCACCAGATATTGTTTGGAGGTGCCGGCATTCCAATTTGTTTGGATAAAAATTGAATATCCATGCCCGGAATATCAGAAATTAATAGGAAAAACGGGACTCCAATCATATCCACATTACCCAGGTTGCTGTAGTTAATAGTATAGGTTTGCCATCTGTTAAATAAAATTTTATTCCGTCCAGAAACATATAAATCAAATTCAGGCTCTACTATCGGTTCCACTGTATAACAGTTATTTAATGTATAAGGTGGAAATCCGGGTACTACTACTTCTACATTCCAAACTCCAACGGCAACACCCGTTAAGTCGAATGACGCTTTGATCGAAAATACATTTGGTTTTATGACCGTATCAGCTGGTATATCTGCATATCCTGATCTTTTCAAAGTTACTGTGGCGTTGGCAGTTAACCCACCTCCATAAATATAAAAGGATGCAATTCCATTATTTCCTCCTTTATTTCCATTGATTCCCTGAACGCCTAAAATGGTGATCTGCTTGATCATAGTATCTGGTCCACATTCGTTTTGAGCAATCAATTCCACAAAATACTCTCCCGGTTGAGTGAAAGTATGGGTGGGACTTACCAAATTTGATGTAATTCCATCTCCAAAATTCCAGGTGTATTGATCAGCACCGGTTGTATGATTTGTAAAACTTACAGTATGTAGATTTTGAATAAATGAATAATCAGCTACCGGAACCGGTTTGAATTCCGAAGTTAATTGGTAAGATCCATAACCGGTATATTGATTCAGTTTAAAGAAATAGGTACCCGGTTCAGTGATGATTGTATTGACACTTCCGCTGGTTCCCCAAGATCCATATCCGAGAAGGGAAGTCGTATCTGTACCAAAGATTAAAAGGTTGTTGAATTGTAAAGGTCCGACACCCAATGCATTAAAGGTTACCTTACCCCGTTCAGTTACTATAAAGTGATACCAATCGGAACCATCAAAAATATCGTTTCCATAAAATCCCAGATGACCGGTAACTGTATCGCCAATATTGAGGAGCATGCTGTTTTGAGCAATATTATTGGGTTCTGTATCGGTGGAAAAGACTGCAGGTGTAAATGTAGCAGTGATATAATAAGATCCGTATCCGGTATATCTAGGGACTTTAATAAAATAATCTCCTGCTGCCAGATTTGGATATTCAACAAATGCATCTATTCCCCAATTTCCTGAAATTAGGATACTTAAAGAATCACTATCAAAAATCAGTAAATTATTTGTTTGTAAAATATCAGTCGTAACAACTCTAAATCGGATTTTTCCATCAACGGGTGTTGTAAAGTGATAATAATCTGCAATATCGGTGTGACCACTGCCATAATAACCGAGCCGACCGGTGAGTGAATCATTTGGAAGTATGGGGATACTGTTCTGAATGATATCATTAAGTTCCTGATCATTTGGATAGGTTGCCGGAGTAAATGTGGAAGTAAGATAATAGGAGCCATAACCGGTATATCTTGGAACTTTTAGGTAATAAATTCCCGGAGATATATTATTGTAAACAACTTGAGCATCCTGTCCCCAGGAACCATTAATTATCAATGTGTTAGTATCCGTATCAAAAATAAGTAAATCACCTGTATATAAAGATTGTGTAGTAACGACATGAAATCTGATTTTTCCATCTTCCTGAATCGTAAATTTATAATAATCAGAAATATCTGTATAACCATTATTGTAATAACCTAAACGACCTGTTAATGAATCATTTATACCAATAACTTGTGCATTTTCAATTTGATCGTTTGTAAGATTATCATTCGGATAATACGCCGGAACAAATGTTGAAATGAACTGATAACCGCCATATCCTGTATAATGTGAGAGATTGATATAGTACGAACCGGGAGACAAATTGGGATGATTTACCGTTGCATCAGTTCCCCAGTTGCCACTTGCAATGATCGTATTAGTATCTGAATCAAAAAGATAAAGTGTATTAACGGTTAATGTCTGATTCGTAAGCACTCTCAAAGTCAAACTTCCATCCTCAACCAACGTAATTTTATACCAATCATTGTCATCTTGATAGCTTTGTCCAATGTACCCTAATATCCCAACCGCTGTATCTGTCGGCTGAATTTGAACTGCTTGATTCATGTAATTATTTGGCTCAATGTCACTTGGGAATGAGCTGGATGTAAATGTAGTTGAAATGGTATAGTTTCCGGCTCCTGAATAATTGGTTGCTTTGATGTAATAGTTCCCTGGTGCAAGATTGGGAACATTCATGGTCCTATTTGTATCAGAACAGGGACCTGACCAGGTATCTGCTAGAATGGTTGTTCCATCTGCCAGATACAGGTAGGAAACAACACAAACTTCGGAGCCTGAATTTGTGGTTATAGTTAAACTGCCTTGGGTCGTTAAGGTAACCACCCACCAATCCTGATTATCAATACTTGGATACACACCACCCCCAATATGCCCATTTGATGTACTGTTAATAGAAATAGGATTGGCTTCTGTTATACTGTTATTGGGCTCATTTTCAGCAAATGAGATAAATAGTACAAACATTAAAATTACGGAGGAAAATAACGCTTTCATAATCGTTTGTCTTTAATAAAAACGGGAATTAGTCATGATTCCCGTTTTTTGTTTTTAATGTCCAAATATACAATAACTTTAAATATAAGTCAAGTTATTTTTTATTTACTTTTTTTGATCTATAATTGTAATGAAATACCCGCTTTTACCCATCTACCTGGAGCTATGATGTTCGGATAATCAAAATATTCTACATTGAATAAATTAGAAACCTCTAAGAATACCTGATACTTTTCCTTTTCATAATTTACTTTTAAATGGCTGATCAAAACGTTAGGGTAGGGGTGCTCCTCTAATGTGATTTTGTCTGTGTATTTACCATTGCGATCATTGAAACTGAATAGCCATTGCGCACTAAATCGTTTGTAAATAGTATGATTTATATTCAGATTGACCTGATGTTTCAAGTAATCAGTCACATAAAGAGATTGATATTCTGATTCAATCGGGGTTATATCCAAATAAGTGTAATTGATATTTATTTTTTTAATAAAGCCCTTCAAAGGTGCATAAGTAAGCGATAGATCGTATCCTAAAGTGGAAATATTTTGCAGATTTTCACTATGCCATTTCTCTTCGGTAGGAAGTTTTACCCAATCAATCAACTGAAAACCGTACTTATAAAACACACCCCCTTCAAAAGTGAACCCTTTGATCGTTTGATGATAACTGATCTCAGTATTAAGACTCTGCTCCGGTTTCAAATTGGGATTCCCTATTTGGGAAGGACTTGAGTAGTACAAATCAGTGAAAGTGGGTAATCTGTAGGAATTGTTGATGTAAAAGTTGACAATCGCCTTCGGTTTGATCCGGTACTCGATGTTTGCTCCGCCATAAGTTTTAAATCCGTAATCATTATTGCCACTCTCCATGATCCCTAAGGTTAAGACCCATTTTTTGATAAAAAACCGATGAGATAAAGATACAGAGAAATGAATTCGGTTTTTCCCTTTCTTGAAAATGGTGTCTTGTGTATAAATATCAAACCGGGGATTTGTCAATAAATCTCCTAGATTAGTGCTTAAAATCGATTCAGACCGGGCATCAATACTGATGGTAGTTAATCCGATTTTTGAACCTTTGGCCAGTTGATAATTTCCTCCCAAAACATGGGTTAAATGGTTGTTATCTGCAGTGTACCAGGAGGGAGCATTATACCTGAAAAGCTGGAATCTGTCATGATGTTGCCGGTAATAAACGGAAGCAGTTGCTCTCCAGTTTTTCCAGTTCTTTTCGTAATGTAAACTGCTTATTAAGGCACGAGTCTCTTCATATTGATCTTTGT
>Ga0209099_1003582_pt1 | contig 12500 bp, 13 predicted proteins | sample AD_JPNHW2_MetaG_FD_184430 | JGI IMG/M metagenome (GOLD analysis project Ga0209099, IMG submission 184430) | Active sludge microbial communities of municipal wastewater-treating anaerobic digesters from Japan - AD_JPNHW2_MetaG (SPAdes) (version 2) | ecosystem: Engineered > Bioreactor > Anaerobic...
ATAATAAGAAAGTGAAAAATAGACTCTTAAAATCAGATAATAAAACTACAGGGTTTACCTTAATAGAATTACTTGTTGTCATCGCTATCATTGGAATTTTGTCTGCCGTAGTTGTAGCCTCGCTAAACAGTGCTCGAGAGAAAGGTAAGATAGCTACTATCAAATCAACTTTGAAACAACTATATAATCAAGCTTCACTTAATCAACTAGAAAATGGAAGTTTTATTTATTCAAATTTATCACTTACTGATTTGACGTGTACTGGTCCAAACAACAATTTAGCAAAAATAGTTCAACCACTAATTGACCAGGGAATAGCCGTTAAATGCTTTAGTTACTCAAGTTCAGGGCTTCAAGATGTTTATCAACGTTTCGGTGCCACTGCACTTATATATGATTCAGGTGAACTCAAAGCTTGGTCGGTTGATGAAAATGGAGTAGTTAAATGGGATACGCATGGTGTCAATTCAGATGGAACAACTAGATCTGATGATACTACTATGGTGTGGAAAGATGGAAGCAATGTAAAAATTGCTATGAGTGCTTGTGCTAAAAACGGAGGTCGACTTCCTTCTATGGAACAACAAAGAACCCTATCTCATGCTTGGTATATGAAAGCTCAACCAACAGGAGATTCGGATCCTTATGCCCCTATAACTTTTGTTGCTGATTTTTATTGGTCTTCTGTACCCGTTCCATCCTCACCTTCTTCTTCTTATGGTCAATATACTACTGATGGAACTTTGTCGTATGGCGGTCAAGGTAGCAGTCACTATGTTCGTTGTGTTCGGTAATTTTTCATACGGTCTCTTATTGTGATATAATAACTACAGGATGGAATCCCGTAGTAGATTTTTAATTAGATTATGTTCTATACTTATATTTTACAAAGCAATAAAAACGACCAATTATATATAGGCTATACATCTGACTTAAAGAGGAGAATAAATGAACATAATCAAGGGTTAAATTTTTCAACAAAGAGGTATATGCCCTGGACGCTAATTTATTATGAAGCGTGTACAGAAGAGAGTGATGCTAAGAGAAGAGAGAGATATTTAAAAAACTACACAGGGTAATAGGTTAATAAAAAGAAGAATAAAAGATTTTTTATATAAGTCGAAAAATTTAACAAATTAAAAATTCACTACAGGATGGAAGGATTAAATTTAAACAATGCACCGAAATTTAAAAGCCCAGAAGAAGAGCTAGCTTTTTTACGAGCGCATATTGCAGAAAGAGAAAAAGCATTGAGAGAAGCTGGAGAAAAAACAAACAAAGAATCTTTGGCAGAACAAGTTGTTTCTGAATATAAAAAATACGAACCGAAAGAAGTGCTAGAAAAAAAAGTTGTTATAAAAGAACTAGAGCTAGAAAAATTGGTTCTCAAACTCCACCCAGAAGAACATGATAAAAAAATAGAAGAACTTTTTGGAATTTTAACTGAGAAGGGTATCTCTAATACCTTAGCCTTGGTGATGAAGTTAAATAACCCTCATTTGGATGACGATTTTCATCGTTTCCTAGTTCAGTATCTAGCTACAACAAGTAATATACCCGGTTTGAAAGAAGGGACTCCGCTATTTAAAACTCTAGACATGAAATTGTTTGAAGTCTCATTACCAGAAATGGAAGATAAGGAAGGTAATAAAAAGTCCTTAAAAGAGTTATTGGGGGCCATGGAACAATTTTATGCTGGGATGCAATCTGTCGGTGATGACAGAGACAACAAGGAAGAAAGGCATTTTACGATAGAAATAGCACAGCCTGAAAATTCAGAGAATTTTGTTATTTATGTTGCAGTTCCTTCCAAGAAAGCAGATCTTTTTGAAAAACAACTTTTAGGGGTTCATTTAGATGCGAAAATTATAGAAGTTCCAGATGACTATAACATCTTTACAGAGAATGGTCATATTGAAGCTTCTAAAGCCAAGCTCTCATCCTACGAAGTCTTTCCTATAAAAACTTACGACTTCTTAGAATATGATCCTTTAAATATAATCTTAAATATTTTCTCAAAATTAAAAAGAAAAGGTGAGGGAGCCTCAATTCAATTTTTAATTTGTCCGAAAGATGATTCTACGATAAAGAGGTTTAATAGCATCAAAGAAGAAGTCAAAAAAGGTGTTTCTGTAAAAGATGCAACTGCTTCATTTGGGTATACCTTAAGAAAAGAAATGGGTTCTTTTGTGAAAGGTTTATTTTCTAGTTCAACAGAAGAAAAGGATAAAAAAGAAGATAAAAAAATAGACGAAAAAGCCCTCGAATCGATAGAAGAAAAAACAAAAGGTATGGTAATGGGGGTTAATATCAGGGTTGTTGTTTCAGCTGAAAATGAAGATCGGGCAAATCAGCTAATGTCTGAGCTAGAGTCTTCGTTTAATCAATTTAGCGAAGCCAATAAAAATGGTTTTAAATTTGAAAGAACCAAAGGATCTTCTTTAGCAAATCTAATCAGGTTGTATTCTTATCGAAGTTATTCAGAAGATGATTCAATGCCACTAAACCTAAAAGAGCTTTCAACAATCTTCCACTTTCCTTATGGAATTAAGTCCCCTCAATTAAAACAATCAAAAGCTGGTGACGGCCCTGCTCCTCTTGAAATGGGGGAAGATGGTTTGTTGCTTGGAATAAACTCATACAGAGGTAAGGATACTAAAATCTTCATAACCCCAGAGGATAGGCTAAGACACCTTTATGTGATAGGTCAAACTGGTACAGGTAAGACAACGATATTGAAGAACATGATAATTCAGGATATCAAAAACGGTAACGGTTGTTGTTTTATCGACCCACATGGAAGTGATGTCCAAGATATTTTAAGTCATATTCCAAAAGAAAGAATAGATGATGTTATCTATTTCGATCCTTCATATACAGCGAGACCTATGGGATTAAACATGCTTGAATATGATCCTAAATATCCAGAACAGAAAACTTTTGTGGTCAATGAACTAATGGGTATATTTAATAAATTATTTGATATGAAGACAACGGGAGGCCCGATGTTTGAGCAATACTTCAAAAATAGCGCCTTCTTAGCGATGGATGACCCAGAAAATCATGCTACTCTTCTCGATATTACTCGAGTTTTGGGTAATAAGGAATACAGAGATTCACTCCTAGCTAAATGTCGAAATCCAATAATTAGAGAATTTTGGACTAATGCTGAGAAAACAACAGGAGATCAATCAATCGCTAACTTTATTCCGTATATTACTTCAAAATTTGATAATTTTATATCGAACGATATTATGAGGCCTGTGGTTTTGCAAGAAAAGTCTGTATTTAATTTTAGAGAAATAATGGACAATAAAAAGATATTGTTAATCAACTTGGCTAAGGGGCGACTAGGAGAAATAAACGCAAACCTAATTGGGTTATTGCTTGTTGGTAAAATTCAAATGGCAGCGATGTCTCGTGTAGATATGTATGGTCAAAAAATGAATGATTTTTATTTATACATAGATGAATTCCAAAACGTAACAACTGATTCTATTGCCTCAATACTTTCTGAAGCTCGTAAATATCATCTTTCTCTAACAGTAGCTCACCAATACGTAGCACAATTAGAAGAATCTATTAAAAACGCTGTTTTTGGTAATGTCGGTTCTATGATCGTATATAGAATAAGTCAGGAGGATGCAAAAGTACTAGAGTCTCGACTAAGTCCAAACTTTACTTCATCTGATATTATGAAACTCGACAATTTCTGTTCGTATGTGAGCATGCTAATTAACGGTGTTCCCGTAAGACCATTTAGTATGAGATCTCACTACACACTTCTAGAAAGTGGCAATCCTGATATAGTAGAAAAAATTAAAGAATTATCCTATCTAAAATATGGAAGGCCAAGAGAAGAAGTGGAAGATGAGATACTCGACAAATACAGAAATTAAATTTTGTTTTTTAGTGTTTTTGTGCTATTTTTTACTTATTACTTAGTTAATCATGAATATATTTTTTATATGGCAAAAATAGAGAGAACATTGATTGTGTTTAAACCAGATTCAGTCCAGAGGGGTATTGTAGGAGAAATTTTAACTCGTTTCGAAAGAGCTGGTTTTAAAATTGTTGGAGCTAAAATGTTGCAACCTAGTCAGAAGCATTATTATCATCATTATGAAGAAATAGGCAAGATGATAACGAGAAGAGGTCAAGAAGCTTTTGACATGACAGTTAGAATGATGTGTGAAGGTCCTGTTATTGCTTTCGTTATAGAAGGAATAGAGGCTGTCGCTATGGTTAGAAAGATGGTAGGGGTCACAGAGCCAAAGGCTTCTTTACCTGGAACTATCAGAGGAGATTATGCACACATTAGTTTTGATTATGCAGATAGTGAAAAAGTTGGAATATGCAACATTATTCATGCTTCAGGTAGTCAAGAAGACGCAGAAAAGGAGATTGATTACTGGTTTTCAGAACCAGAATTGTATTCTTATGAGACGGTTTATGAGAAATTTACTCAAAGAAAAAATACTGATTCCAAAAGCCTTTAGCTTATAATCTTCGTTCAAAATTTTATTTGAATTTGTATCAAAAACGTGATGTTTTGATAAAATAGTCTTGCAGATAACTAGGCTTGGAGTATACTTTAGATAGGATTATTCAAGGTGTATTACCTAGAACAATTTAAAACGGGATGTCCGGTGGTTATGCGATGCTGTGACGTATTAATGTTAACAAATTCGTATCACTCCTATTCCCACCTAGCGTAAGAGCTAGGGTAATACATTATTTGATAGTCCTAATAAGGAATTCCCCATAAGATTTTTGCTCAAAAACATTATCTTGTGGGGGATTTTTTATTTCATTTTTTTAACACGATTGTGTATAATAGAGGAATGGAAAAAGATAAAAATCTAAAGCTAACGTTTTGCTCTGGAGCGGGAACAGTTACTGGGGCTAATTTTCTTTTAGAAGGGAATGGTAAGAAATTTTTGATTGATTGTGGATTAATTCAGGGGGAAAAATTTATTGATGAATTAAACTGGACAAAATTTCCATACGATGCCAGTGAGATTGATATTTTATTTGTAACCCACAGCCACGTTGATCATATTGGACGTATTCCCAAGCTTATTCATGAAGGTTTTAAGGGTAAAATAATCTCTGTAGAACCTACTAAATTTATTACAAGAGAAATGTTGTCCGATACCGCTCAGTTACTATTGAGAGATGAGGATCCTATTATTGAAGAAATTTTTACTCACAAGAATGTAGACAGGGCTTTTGAACTTTGGGAGACAGTTAAATATGGACAAGAGATTAATGTTGACCACGGTTTTAAATTTGTTTTTAGAGATGCTGGGCACATACTAGGATCAGGTATGCTAGAGCTTGTTTATAATGATAAAAAAATAGTTTTTACAGGAGACCTCGGAAATTCTCCATCTCCTCTTTTGCCAGATACAGAAGTTTTAAAAGATGTAAACTATTTAATTATGGAATCTGTTTATGGTGATCGAAATCACGAAGAGCGAGCTGAAAGAAAGCACAAGCTTGAAAAGATTATCAAAGATAATTATAAAAAAGGTGGAACATTAATTATCCCAACTTTTTCTTTGGAACGAACACAAGAATTGTTGTATGAAATAAACTCTCTAGTAGAGAATAAGATAGTCCCTCAAATGCCTATATATTTGGATTCTCCGCTCTCTATAAAATTAACCAATATATATTTAAAATACGGAGACTATTTCAACGAAACTGCCAAAAAATTAATTGCTTCAGGTGATCAACTTTTTGATTTTCCAGGTTTAAGAAAAACACCAGAAACTGAAGAGTCAAAGGGGATTTTAGAAGTACCTCCACCTAAGATAGTGATAGCTGGTAGTGGAATGTCTAACGGTGGAAGAATTTTGCATCACGAAAGAAACTATCTTCCAGATCGGAAAAACACCCTCTTGCTTACTGGTTATCAAACAATGGGGACTCTTGGAAGAACTATCCAAGATGGAGCTAAAAAGATACGCATAATGGGAGCGGAAGTGAAGGTAAAGGCTGGAGTTGTCTTTATAGATGGATATTCTGGACATAAAGATTCTGATAGACTGTTATCTTTTGTAGAAGAAAATTCTAAAACCCTAGAAAAGGTTTATGCAGTGATGGGAGAACCGAAATCAGCCATGTTTCTTGCACAGAGGATTAATGATTCTCTTGGTGTAAAGGCTAGAGCTCCTGTAGCAGGGGAGACAGTTTATCTCGAATGTTAATTTAAATAATAAAAACCCTTCGATTTGTGTCGAAGGGTTTTTATTTTTTTTAAATACTCTTTACTATTCTTTCGAAAGTTTCAGGATTGTTTTTTGCTAGGTCAGAAAGTATTTTTCGGTCAATGATACTGTTCTTTTTCTTAAGACCGTCAATGAATTTGCTGTAAGATATGTTTAGGGGTCTTAGAGCGGCGTTGATTCTAGTTGTCCAAAGTCTTCTTGCGTCAGCTTTTTTGTCTTTACGGTGTGCAAAAGCGTGACTACCAGCGTGTAATAATGCATCTTTGGCTTGGATAACTTTCTTGCTGCGACCAAAACGAAATCCTTTTGCTTGTGATAAGATGTTCTTTCTTCGCTTGTTTTTTATTACTCCTACTTTAACTCTTGTCATGGTATTTTATTAATTTATTATTAAGCGTTTGGTAAATAAGTTCTCTTGATTTTGTTAGAAAACTTCTTTTCTACAGATTTGCGACCGTTAAGTTGTTTTTTTCTTGATTGCTTAGCATTAAAATGGTTAAAACCAGGAGCTCTAGATAAAACCTTACCGTTTTTGGTAACTTTTAGTCTCTTGGTTAGTGATTTGTTAGTTTTGATAGACATAAAACTTATTTATTATCTTTTTCTATTGTAATTGTTGGACCTTTAGGACCCCTTTTGTAATCCTCTGCTATTTTAAAGTTTTCGGTAATTAAGTGAAGTACTCTGTCTAATCTTTCTTTTAAGAATGATTCTTGCATAAATTTAGAACGACCGGAAACAAATAGTTCTACTTTTATACGATGTCCTTCTTTAAGCCAAAGAGAAGCCTTTCTGGCCTTGAGAGCTAAATCATTATCACCTGTACCAATCTTTATTTGAATTGACTTGGTTTCGGTTGTTTTAGCGCCAGCTTTAGATTTCTGCAGTTTCTTTTTTTGTTCGTATTTGTACTTACCGTAATCTGCTATTTTTACTATTGGGGGATTAGTGTTGGGAGAGACTTCAATCAAATCCAAACCAGCAGAAACAGCTTTTTCTAGAGCTTCTTTAATATTAAAAACGCCTAGATTAACTCCTTCATTTGAGATCACTCTGACCTCACTTGCTCTTATTTGATTGTTGATTCGTTCTCTCAATTTATAATTCCGATAGAAATAAATAGATTACCTACCTAAGCCAAATACTAGCATATTTGATGGAATATAGCAAATGAGTTTTAGGGACTTGATTGTTAATAAAATAGATTATTTGGTATAATATATGTATTAGTAAAAATGAGTCGATATTTATTATAATAACTATTATTTTTAAAAAAATGAAAGATTTAGGCTTAATAACTTTTGTGCTTCTAATAATCGGAGGTCTTAACTGGCTTCTAGTAGGATTATTTGGAGTTGATGTTGGTTCTATCTTCGGAGGACAGGGTGCACTTGTTTCTAGAATAATATATATTCTAGTTGGAATATCTGCAATCTATAGCATTTTCTCTCTTTTTTCATGCAAAAAGTGTGATAAAAAAGTAGAAACCAAAGAAGCTCCAGTAACCCCAGCTCAAACACCAACAGAACCACAAATGTAATATACTGGGTTTGAAAAATAAAATGACCTGTCTTGCTTTAAGCAAAACAGGTCTTTTTATATACAGCTCTAGGCCATTCTGGCCAGGGTAATTTGGTTTCTAGGAACTACTATTGCGTAGTGATATCCAAAGAGTCCGCAGTCCTCGTATAACTCTAGATCAGGGCTCCTGTCTAGATCTCGGATTTCCTTGTTTTGGTTTTTTTTGACAAAAGAAAGAACAAAATTGTTGTTATCTTTTGCTGAAACCTCTATCCTTCCACGGATCACTATGCGCCCATCCTTTATTTCCCCTAAATCAGGAATAACTCCTTCTGGGGTAGAAAAGACAAATCCTACTTTCTTGAAGATACCTAAGCAATTCTTAGGTATATCTTCTTCGTCTTTTTCGTCCATGATTATATTGTTTTTAATTTGGTTTTGCTTATATCTTAAACCAGTTAATGTAGGGTGTCAAACAATTTAAAAATAAAAAACCGCCGAGAGTTGTAGGCGGTTTCTTAAACCAAAAACTCTTTACGGTCAGAAAAAATATCAATCCCTTGTTCTCTTGTAGAAGAGAAAGATAAAATTAAGTACCCTGGCAAATAGAAAAGTCCTCTGTGTGGTGGTAAGAAAAATCTTTGTCTTACCTGAGACGAAAAAAATGAATACCACGAGTCTGCTTTTTCTAAGGCAGTTGCAATCCTATCAGTTTCACGTTTTTCTTTCTTATTTCCACGAGTGAAAATTTCGAACAACTTTTCGTCTAGGTTTGCCACCTCGTCCATCTCTTGACCCCCAGATAAACTTTTGTAAATTTCCTCTGCTTCCTTTGTACATCTGACATATAAAGTATAAGATATTTTTTCTATCAGATTCATCTCTCCCAAGAATATCAAGTTGTATACTTGTAGTCCTATTGGATCAATGTCTGGAATTTCCTCATAAGGCCCCTTAAAAGTCCTTATGTCGTCAAGGTTTATCTCCATAATCTTTATATTTAAACTGTTTAATATCATATTATTCCTCAAAAACAATGAAGTCAAACAAAGAAAGAAAAATGTGATATTATTATATTTATGAAGAATAATATCAAGACAAACTGGAATTTTAAGCTTTTTTATAAAAACGACAATGATCCACAGATAGAGCAGGATTTTAATGATTTTGAGAAAGAGGCGATATCTTTTGAAAAAAAATATCGTAATAACTTTGGTTATACTACTAATCCAAGCAGGCTACTACAGGCTTGCAAGGATTATGAAAAATTAAACACTACACCTCGTTTTGCTAAACCTTATTTTTATTTTCACTTAAGAAAAGATGTTGATTCAGATAACAAGATTTTAAGTGCCAAAATTAATTTATTCCAGGAAAGATTAAATAAAATAAGCAACAAAACTTTATTTTTTGTTTTGGCTCTCGGTAAAATAGATCCCAAAAATCAAAAAATGTTTTTAAAAGATAAGTCTCTTAGTAAATATCACTATTTCTTAAAAAAAGTTTTTGAAGAATCAAGGTATTCACTTTCTGAAGCAGAAGAAAAGATGATTAATTTATTGAGTACCCCTGCAACTTCAATGTGGACAGACGGGGTGGGCAAGGTTTTAAACAAACAGGAAATAAAATTTAAAAATGAATTAATTCCTGTAAGCAAAGCTTCTGGGATATTGTCTAATCTTAAAACAGGGGATAGGAGGTCTTTAAACAGTTTGATTAATAAGAAACTAATGGAAGTGTCTGACTTTAGTGAAGCCGAAATTAATGCTGTATATACCACGAAGAAAATATCTGATGAATTAAGAGGTTTCAAAACACCTTATCAGGCCACCGTTAAAAGTTATGAGAACGATGAAGCGGTCGTTGAAAATTTAGTGAAGGTGGTAACTGATAATTTTAAAGTGGCTCACCGTTTTTACAAAATAAAAGCCAAGTTATTAAAAGAGAAAAGATTAAACTATGCCGATAGATCTGCTTCTATCGGAACAATTAATAAAAACTTTTCTTTTGAAGAAACTGTTAAAATACTTTCAAATACATATAAAAAAATTGATGAGAAATATTTAGAAATTTTTACCAGCTATTTAAAGAATGGGCAAATAGATGTTTATCCCAAAAAAGGAAAAAGGGGAGGAGCTTACTGTTGGGGAGGGTATGGTTTACCAACTTTTGTCTTGTTGAATCATGCAGACAACTATAATTCTGTTTTAACTATAGGACATGAAATGGGGCATGCCATCCACACAGAGATGTCACATACACAACCTGCTGTTTATGCTGACTACACAATATCTGTTGCAGAAACAGCTAGTACGTTGTTTGAAAATTTTGTTTTTGAAGAAATATATGAAAAACTTTCTGATAAAGAGAAAATAGTTGCCCTACACAATAGAATAAATGATAGTATTGCTACGATTTTCAGACAAATAGCTTGTTTTAATTTTGAGAAAGAATTGCACGAAACCATTAGAAAAGATGGTTATTGTGCCAAAGAAGATATAGTTAAAATAATGAATAAACATATGAAAAATTACTTGGGACCCTTATTTGATCTTACAGATGAGGATGGATATTTCTTTGTGTCGTGGATGCACATCCGGACATTCTTTTATGTCTATTCGTATGCTTATGGTTGTCTTATAAGTAATGCTTTGTATTATGAATACAAGAAAGATAAAAATTTTAAAGACAAAATAGAACAATTCCTAAAAGCAGGAGGTAGTAAAAGCCCTGAAGATATTTTTGGAGATATAGGTATAAACATAAGAGACCCTAAGTTTTTTGAAAATGGAATTAAAGCAATTGAGGAAGATATTAAAAAATTAGAAAAATTGGTGAAATAAAGAAGAGCGACCACGGATGGTCGCTCTCTCGTTTTTACTAGGGGAGGCTAGGTTCTTATTCTTGCTGTAATTATGACAGCAAATTACCCTTTTAGGGAGCCGAAGCTCGCACCTGTCCCTGTGAAAGAAAACTACTGTTTTTTAAAGCCAAGAAAACCTCTGACTTTATCTCCAACAGCTCTTAGAGGAGAGGGTTGTTTTGGCATTTCTTTCCCAAAAGTTACCTCTTCAGCTTTTGAGAGTAGCTCAGAAAAAAGCTCCCCGTAAATTTTTACCCAGAAGGATAACAATTCTTCGGGCGGAACTCCGAGTGATTTATAAGCATTTCCAAGGCTTCTTTTGAGATCATTCACGTCAGGGATACGATCATTCCTGGCTTTGTCTTTAAGAATAGCGAAAGCTATTTCGCCGATTCTCTTTTCTGTTAAACTTTCCATCTTATTACTTTTTGAAAGTTTCAAGGCAATATTACCTCTTAAATATATGATAGCATATTTTGACATAAAAGTCAAGGTTAAATTTTGATTTCTAAACGCGAGCAGGGCAGACGGGAACCTCGGATTATCGGTTTCGGAATGGCGGGAATCTCGCCCTACGGTCGCGGGTGCTTTTCCACCTCACTTCGTTCGTACGGAAAAGCCTTTCGATTCCCGCACGCGAGCAAAGCAGATTGCTCGCTCATCTCCACACAAGAAAAAAGGCCGTCTTACGACGGACTCTTTTTTCAACGTGTGGAGATGGCGGGATCGTTTTTGAACGGCCAAAATTGACAAAAATTACATCCAACACTAAAATTTAATAGTGTCTTCCTTAGACATACTCGATTTTCTTCATAGAAGAAAAATTAAAAGTCCCCATGGGGACTTTTAATTTGATGTGATATAATATTCCATATGAGTAAAACGACTCAAAATAATATTGCATTTATAGATGGCCAAAACTTATTTTTTGGAACCACTAAATGTAACGATTGTGCTGAAAAGCTCGGGTTACAGATAAAGGATATGAAGTATTCTAACTGCACTTGTGGTAAAGCTTGGATGATAAATCTGTCAAAATTTCGTATTTATTTGTCTGAAAATTATAGGGTGAAAGAAGCCTATTATTTTCTCGGTTATCTAAGTGAAAAACATGAAGAGTTATATAAGGAAATTCAAAAGGCTGGATTCATTGTCCTGTTCAAGGAGCATAACTGTAAATCTAAATCAGAGAAGAAAGGGAACGTAGATACAGATATTGTTTTTGAGGTTATGAAAAACTTAATTGAAAATAAAGAATTCAACAAAATCATACTTGTATCTGGAGATGGAGATTACAAGAAATTGGTTTATTATCTAGTAGGTAAAGACAAGTTTTGCAAAATACTATTCCCGAATAAAAAATACGCTTCTTCTTTATATGACGTTCTAGGAGCAGAATATTACGATTATTTAGAGAATATAAAGACTTATATAGGATAAATGAAAAAGGCTCCTAAGGCACTTACACCCTTCGGATCCTTTTTCGTATTGATGGGTATATTATACCGTGAATGCTTTAATAAAGTCAATACCACAAAATGCTATATAAAAACCTGTTTGTGTTATGTATAGAAATGTAAAAATATACGTTTATGCAAAAACTCACTACTTGTGGAGATGGCGGGAATCGAACCCGCGTGCAAATGAAACTCCTAAATAAATCTACATGTTTATTGTGTTCATTGGTTTTAAATATTTATCCTAGAGAACACACAAAAAAGATAAATATCGAGCTTAAATTTGTCAGGTCTTATGACAAGCACCCACAAGACCTTAACCCGATGAATGATGCCTACTCTTTATATCGGGTGTCAAAAGAGCAGACATCGCTCTGGCCGTTTAGGCGAAAGCGAAAGCAAAATTACCGAATGCTGAAGCAT
>Ga0209099_1003586_pt1 | contig 12489 bp, 10 predicted proteins | sample AD_JPNHW2_MetaG_FD_184430 | JGI IMG/M metagenome (GOLD analysis project Ga0209099, IMG submission 184430) | Active sludge microbial communities of municipal wastewater-treating anaerobic digesters from Japan - AD_JPNHW2_MetaG (SPAdes) (version 2) | ecosystem: Engineered > Bioreactor > Anaerobic...
TAGATTCAGCTTCTTGGATGCCAGTCCTTCCAAGGCATTCTGGCAGATTGCCCGGAAGCGGTCTTCATCCACATTTTCAAGTATCCTGAGTTCCAGGTCCGCATCTCCCAGCTTCCCCGCATAATAATCTCTTAAAATGCGCTCGATCTGGTCAGAGGGCATCACTTCACCCACTACATTGAATACGGCATCATCATCCAAAGCATCCCGGATATTTTGGAGTTTTTCCAGCAGCTTCTTCAGGACCATGCCTTCGATGGTGTTTTCAGCCACAAAGTTGAAGATCAGGCAATCCTTTTTCTGTCCATAGCGGTGGATACGCCCCATCCTCTGTTCCAGACGGTTGGGATTCCAGGGGATGTCGTAATTGAACATGATGTTACAGACTTGGAGATTGATGCCTTCTCCAGCAGCCTCAGTGGCGAGCAGTATCTGGATCTGCCCTTCTCGGAACATCTGCTCTGAGTGAAGCCTGGTCCCGGGCTCATTACGGGACCCCGGTTTCATGCTGCCATGGATACAGCCTACCGCAAATCCCCAGGATTTGAGCTTTTCCTCCAGGTAATAGAGGGTATCCTTGAACTCGGTGAAGATCAGAAGGCGTCTGTCCTTATGCTCAAAGAATCCCTCTTGTTGGAGCAGAGACCTTAGCTTGGCCAGCTTTGCTTCCTGATTGGATAGCTCCACAGCCTCAGCTTCCTTGGCAAAAGCGCGTAAATCGGCAATCTCTGCCTTCACCAGTTCTTTATTCTCAACCAGAGACATCGCCTCCAAAATCTGCTCCAGTTTCTCTCTTTCATACTCCTCCATCTCTTCCCATTCTTCTTCATCTGGAATTGAGGGAGGTGCTTGATTAGCCAGTTTATAGGCATCCTTCAAGGCATCTTCAAGGCGGTTTGCTCTGTTGATCAGGCTCTTGCGCATGGCAAAGGTGCTGGAAGCCAGTCTCCTTTGATACATGGACATCAGAAAGCCGATGGCTTTTGCTCTTGGGTTACTACCATCTGCGGCAGCCAAAGCGCTTTGTCGTTTAACGTAGTTGGTGATATTTCGATAGAGGTCAAATTCCGCGCCGTCTATCTGGAAGGCAATTGTCTTAGGGATTCTCTTAGTAAAAATTTTTGCTTGCAGCCAGTTACCGGCGCTGTCTCTCTCTGGAAAATAGACCATGGCTTCCTTGGTCCTGCGCAGGTAAAATGGGGCTCTTTGGTTTTCCATGGCGTGGCGGATAGACTTTACATCTGCAAATACATCTTTATCCAGAAGTTGCAGGAAATATGTGAAGTTCTCAGGATCTCCCTTGTGCGGAGTGGCTGTCAAAAGCACCAGATGATCGGTAATGTCTCGCAAGTATTCACCGAGCTGATACCTGGCTGTCTTGCCACCCGTAGAGCAGGACATTCGGTGTGCTTCGTCAACGATTACCAGATCCCAATGAGATTGTTTCAGGCCGGGCAGGATATCTTCCCGCTTTGCCAGATCCAAGGAGGTAATGATCCTATGGTGCTCCAGCCATTGGTTTGATCCAAATTGGTTACGGATATTCGAGCCCTTGAGTACTGTGAATTTTTCGTCGAACTTTTCCAAGAGCTCGCGCTGCCACTGGAAGGAGAGATTGGATGGACAGACTATCAGAATTCTATCAGCCAAGCCGCGAAGTTTTAGCTCTTTGATCAACAAGCCTGCCATGATTGTCTTTCCAGCCCCGGCATCGTCTGCTAAAAGAAACCTTATCCTAGCTAGTTTGAGAAAGTAATCGTACACTGCTTCAAGCTGATGGGGCAGGGGATCAACTTTGGATATGGATAGGCCAAAATAGGGGTCGAACTCGTATGCGATACCAAGCATATATGCTTGCAACCCGAGCCTGAGGAGATTGGCATTCCCAGCGTATGTGTATGCGCTATCTATGATATCAAGTTCTTCAATCTGGGATATAGTAATATTAACCTGCCTAAATCTTTGGCTCTTTGTCCCTACCAAGCCCAAGACGTATACTTCGTTGCCCCCCGGAGTAATGGTTACAACCCTCATGGGTTCGTTGAAGAGGGGGCTGGATATGATTTGATTAACGTATACTTTCATATTTACCCTCTAACTCATCATATTCACACTGTGAGGCTCGCTCAGTGTGCATAGAACTCCAAGAAGTCAATCACAACTCCCGGTTCAATGCCCTGAATCAGGGCTCCTGCCTTAATGTCTTCTAATTTCATCATCCTGATTCCTAAAAAGAACTAGATGATCCGCCTAACACTCCCAAGGTATGATCAGTTGCCTCTTCTAAGCGTTTAGTCGCATCATTAATTTCGGCCATTCCACGCCAAAAGTCAAACAATCATATGAGCTTCTTCTGTCAATGAGAAAATCCTTTTCCACCCTAGCAGAAAGGATCATTCGTGTTTGATTCTCATTGAACTTTGAATTGTGTTAGATATTGGTTTCTGATCCAGACCAGCGATTCTCCGATGATGAATACATTACCAAACTATGTTTTTTTAGCGATCAGATAGCCTAACAAAATGCTTCATGAAAGACGATGTGAGCTCAAAAATAAACTCAATCTCAAGCTCCATGACCCTGTCGTCATGCTTGATATAGGTGTTTTGATACTTGGTATAGTACTCCACGAGTTTCTGAAACATATTGGCGAATTCTTTCGATCCTTTCTTCGAGATAACCATTGACCCAACTTCATTGATTTGGTTCTCCAATGACTTAGAATTTCCAAAGATTTCTTGCAGTAGCAATTCAAGAGACAGCCTTAGGTCATCAAGAGAATTCCTAAGAAACACGCCATTATTGAATTTGTTCAAGGCATACAAGTAGTTTTGCTTTGACTTTGCATAAGGTTCCAGCCAGTGCTTGGTTTCTTCAATCAGTATCTTGTTGATGCACTCAGAACCCTGAAACAAACTGCCAAATCGTGTTATTAGTTTGATTTTCAGGTCTTTGATTTTGGATTCGTCAGACCACTTTTCTAATTCACACAACTCCTTGATGATTGCGTACTGCTGCTCTGGTTTGAAAGCCTGGAGATTCTTAAGGAGTGCTGTTCGCTTGTTTGGACTATCGAAAAAAGGATAGGTACCATAAGGTATATCAACGTTGTAGTCTACAGCGTATGCTGCGCAGTATTCTGCAATCTTTGAACCGGTCAAACCTGCATTTGTGTCTGCGAGAATATCGCAAGCGTGGGACAAGAATGTGATTGGTATCATAGTCTCCTCATTATTACTAACCTTGATGACAGATTCAATCGCAGAATAGATATTGCGGGACGATAGTTCTCATCATTCCGCATCCTTTGGCGGATAAATCTTAACGATAGTTGGTGTTGATTGGATGTCAGCAGCTCTGTAAATTGGGTAAATAGGAGTACTGCCAACCATAATTGGAGATCCGTTCCAAGCTGCTTCTGGGATGATTCCCCTTGAATGCGCTAGCAGATTGATCATCCAGACTTCATCATCTTGAAAATAGTCTCCCATTTCCTTGGCATTGATGAAGCCAAGATACATCAATATCACGGGTATTCCTAGAGAAGCGAGTTTCCAGGCAAAGGCAAAACGATTAGACAACTGATAGCATTGGTTGATGCTAATAGCAAAGCCTTTGGAGGTATAAGCAGCGTTAAGACCATCATTAGCATCGATTATTGCTTTCTCAATGCTTTGATGATTTGCAGTACTATTATCATTTGCTCCTTTTTTTAACGTTTTGCCGGCACTATCCAACTCGCTTATGTGAGCTTTAGCTTCTACAATGATAAGAGCTTTTGCTTGATTGTTTAGTGTACAAGAACTAACTATATCCCAATTAGGGGTATTTCCGCCTAGCTTTGGTTTCAACCACCACTCATCTTTGACAATGGTTTTTACATGTTCAAAGCCGAGATCTGGAAAGTGTTTATCAAAGAAAGGCTTCGCTACCTGGCTTGTAAGAATAAGTTCTTTTGGACATGAGAATCCCTTCGGGAAGTACTCATCTTCGGCTGTAATCTCTACTTGCAACGGCCGACAAATATCCTCCAAAAGTTTACGTGCTTTTCCCGACTCCAACTCAGTAGCAAGTAAGCATCTATACCTGCTGCCCTTCATCCTCTTAGAATTTTCGGACACGTCAATCTCCTTGGTATCTATTATGGTTATGGTTGCATTTCAATGGTAACAAATCCTGCCTCTTCCATACGCCTGATATCATACTGGCATCGTGGCTGCCCGTCAATATCCTGAACAACCGGAACCGGTATGCCCTTCGGGATCAAAGCGTAATTGTGTCTTGATGTTATTTCTTCTTTGAAGGTATTGATCAAGGTATCGCCTATCTCTGCTGCTAACGAACACATGTAGTCCTCGCTGGAGAGGCACGAGAAATCTACATTCATCAAGATGGCTTCACGTAGGGTCTTTGCCCCAGCCGGGATCAATCCACAGAGTTCCCTGATCTTCTCTTCCGGCACTTTCATTGTGTTCAGAACTGCGGAATAGATACTTCTTGGTGTCCAGGGATCATACTCAGTGAAGTGAATCAACTCATAATCGAGAAGTTGCTGGCGAAGATGCTCCAACACATCTGCAGACTTATGATCCATCAAAGAGACCGTTATGTGCCTGCTACGGAGATTGAATTTGATCCTCAATGTGGGAGAGTAACTGCTTAGCAAACCAACCACACTGGGAACTGATAAATCGATCTCAGAAACAGGTATATAACCATCCGTCACATCGATTTTATTGGCAATATCCAGGGTGTTCTTGATAAGCTGAGGTGGGAATCCTATGAGCGCTTTCATCTCTTTGGGCGACTTGAAATAGTACTCGTTGCAGGCAAAGCGCTTGGCTTCCGGATGAGCTAAATCCAAGCCATTTCTGATGCAATTCAGGGCATCGATAGCGCTGGAGTCCTTTCGATCCATATAGTGACAGTCGTTGGTGAGAACCACGGGTATCTTGGTTTGATAAGCCAGATTAAGGAGCTTGTTCATGGCAACAGTTTCCGAAGGTAGCCCATGGTTCTGGATTTCGTAGTAGTAATCCTCGCCAAAGACTTCATGATACCAATCCGAAACCTGCCTTGCCTGTTCGTCTTTTCCTTCCACTAGCAAGGTGCAGAGCTCCCCCACCACACTAAAGGAAAGGCAGATCAGATCCCGTGAATGCTCCCACAACCGAGTTTTAGTTATTCTTGGGGCAAGGCGATCATTCTCATAAGCCAGAGTAACGAGACGGCAGAGATTCTCATAGCCGGAGCCATTCTTGGCTAGCAGGATCACCGAAAATACTCTGCCATCTCCGGGATCGTTTTGAATTGCTATCTCCAGACCGATGATCGGCTTGATGCCTGCCTTGATGCACTGATGCCATAAGCGGGAAGCCCCAGCCACACTATTGCGATCCGTGATCGTCACAGCCGGCATCTTGTACTGCACCGCTTTCTGCACCAAATCATCGATTATGCAAGCTCCATCCATCCAACTGAACTCACTGTGTACGTGTAAGTGAACGAAACTCATCTATCCTCCTGAATCAATACACGACTTAATCAACAAAGACTTGCGTCCAATGCTGCTATTATATTCCTTGCCTCAGAAGAGACTACTTCACCCTCGGCAGTACTTGGCTTACTTTCCAAGATGTTCTTGATCCGATTGATCCTCTGTTCATCATGATCATCACAGTATTCTAAGGCTACAATTGCCCACAACAGGCCCTGCTTGTAGTCTCTAAAGTTGATTGTATAGAGCCTGGATAACTCGAACATCGCTTTAAAATGGCCATTGAATGATGCTTTTCTGAGGTATTTCTCGGCAGTGGCATAGTTTGGCTCAGGTAGATTTGAATAGGCCAAGCCGAGATTGTATTGAGCATCTTTGTTTCCTTGCTCGGCCGAGAGGACCAGAAAGCTTATTCCTTTGTTCACATCGGGCACAACAATCTTGCCCTCAAGGTAGATTGTGCCTAGATCATATTGAGCGAGGTCTAAGCCCTGATTTGAGGCCTTATGCAGCAAATCCAGACCTTTGGTAAGGTCTTGTTCTAGGTACTGCCCGCCTATAAACATCTTTGCCAGAACATATTCAGCTAGAGCTATTCCCTGGTCTGCTGATTTGCCATACCATTTGATAGCTTCAGATGTGTTCTTCTGAGTTCCAATTCCATTGGCATAAGCATAGGCTACGTTGTATTGAGCCTTCCCGTGCCCCTGTTCAGCTGCTCGGAGATACCATTCAAATGCTTGTATGTAATCCTGCTCTACTCCGATACCATCGTAGTAAGCATCTCCTAACTGGTTTTGGGCGTCGGCATTGCCTTCCTCAGCCGCGGCGATTAGATCATCAATACTTTTTCTCATTGAAGAGCCTCCACTGCTTACACGAAATTCCTGAACTCGCCCGCATCTTGATTGTCCCGATACCGAATCATCAGAGTGCGAAGCCTTTCATGGTCTTGTTCACCATTGAACCAGTCTTGATACCAAGTGTAAGGATGAGTTTGCTTCGCTCTAAGCTTTTCAAACGCAATTCTGAATCCAGAATTTACGGGCTCAAACTGTCTGCATATGGCATCGGTATAATACTGTGCTAATCCCTCAGTGATATCTCTTTCCCATCTTTGAGTTAAATATCCATCTATGGCTCGAGAGCCATTGATATTATATCCAGCAATTGTGTAGGCATGTGCAAGCTCATGAGTAAGCACTACAAATGCCAAATTTTCAGCGGATACTCCCTGTTTAATCGAATAGTAGGCTATCACTTGGGCATAGATTTTGATTGTGTGCCCCCTAGGCGAGAATATGCCCAGCACATCCACAATCCCAATTTCTTCATGTCTTCTAATCTCATTAAGAATGCGTTTTAGCTGCTTGTCCGCTTCCATTCCAATAAAGTCTGTCTCAATCTGCTCTTCCGCCTCAAGCAACACTTGATCCGTCCAAATCTGGCTCAGGATAAACTGCCAAACATGGTACATATCAATCGTGCCAAGACCTTCAGCTATCCTATTTGTTGGGAAGGAAACTACCGTCTTCTTGCCAGTGTTAATTGCTTTTGTATCTACATTATCCTTTGATCGGGGGTAAGAATATGTGTTGTCAAAAGCGAGCTTAAATCCGGTCAGATCATGCAACCTGGGTTCGATACGCCCTATCCAATTGTTTCTGCATTCATAGACCGCTTTTACTCTTTGTTCAAAATCACTAATACTCATTTTATGCCCCTTTTTTAGGCTTATTATGAATACTAAGTGAGACGATTTTTTCACCAGTAGCCTTCTCCACCAGATCATCAACATTTTCTTTGCCATAGAAGTAACAGAATAAGATATCTGATTCTTTATAGGTTTTCCATGGGTTCTTATCGTAGTATTCTCTTGAAGCTAAAATGATCTTTTTTACCTTCCTTGTTAACTGAAATTCAGCAAGAAAGAGCTTTTCCCTGATCTCGGTTTCGATGTTGCTCAGATGTGGGATTAGCATTGTTTCATAATCATTTATCTGCTTGATTATCTTGGGTAAATCGTCCCCTGAAACTCCTGTCTTCAGTTCAATGATGTATGGATTGTGTTCTTCATCATAACCGAACAGGTCAATGCAATTACCTCTCTTTTGCCCTGTTTGTAAGGGTACTTCGTAACCTACTAGTCTGACATCCTCATGTAATACACGAGAATACATGAGCTTAACGGCTCCAACCAGATACAAATCGTTCCTTATTCGAGCTTCGCTTCCTGCTCTGGGTCGTACTACTCCATGCATTGTTAACAGCCTGAATTGATTCAGTCTTTGTGCCATGATTCACCTCTCATTTCTTTATTTTATGATGATTGAGTACTTCTGTTTTAACGATTTTACATGATCTTGGACCTCGGGATTATTCGTCAAGCTCCATTTATCCCATAACTCATTGAAGCTCATATAGTGGAAATGCACGTCAGTCGCCAGTGAGACAAGCCCCGAAAACTCCTTCAGTTCTTTCATGTGCAGATCAAAGGGGTGGATATCCCTCCAGTCCTCGTTTGCCGGATGCCAATATAGATACAGCAGATGTTTCTCTTTCTGTCCGGAGTTCAACACACCAAAGTAGTGACGGATTATTTGGACCGCATCAAAGAACCTGTATTTACATTCGCCCTTCTCGTTTGTAACAAGATCAATCGCCTTCACCCAAGGACTGTTACGGTCCATAGATGAGGCAAGTCTCTTGTATGCTGGGTGAAGACTTGCTTTCTCAGTTCTCTCGCCTAAAAACTCACAAAACTTACACTCAATAGCAAGAATTGCATCATCAGATTCTAACCAGACATCCAGATTGGGATGCTTCTTGGCTTTGGGGATGGCAGTGTGGGCAATATGCTCAAATTCCAATTTGTCAAATCCCGTCATTTGCTTAGTTCCGAGATCAACTATTAGCTCACCCAGGCGGGTTTTCCATGGTGCAAATGTGCTAACCGCTAGTGATGCTGAGGAAGAGATTGAATTGAATTTTGGGGCTGATCCTGATGAATTGCTCAGTTCTCCTCCATCTCCACGGATAAGATCGCAGCAGAACATATCAGTAGTGATGCCGTCTATCACGCTGTTTGCAAAGTTGGCGCAATATAGGTGTTTCAAATCGACGTCATGTGGGATGGTTTGGATCATCTCGCCATTGATCTGTTTCATGACCAAGGCAGCCTCCACCATCTTCCGATTTATCGTTCTTTCAGGTTTCATTTTACCTCCTAAAACCCTATACTTTTATTCACTTGATTTGCCCAAGGCTGTTCCATATCTGAGTACTTCAGAAGATCATGCAGACAGAGGCGCTTGGATTTACCTGTCCGGCCAATCGCTTCAACACAGGCGTTTTGCACCACTAGTGCGATCTGCGCACCGCTGAACTGAAATTTCTGCGCCAATTGCTCAACATCGATATCCGCTGATCCTGGAATCTCTTTCCTCAGATACATTCTCCACAGTTTTCGCCTGCTTTCGATATCCGGGAGTCCAAATCTGAACTTGAGATCAAAGCGGCGAAAGAAGGCCTCATCGAGGTTAGTCTCAAGGTTCGTGGTTAGGATCAGGATGCCCGGGAAAGTTTCCATTTCCTCCAATATAATGCTCTGGATGGAGTTCTCGATAGTGCTGCAGGTTGATGGGCTGGCTATCCTTTCATGGATCAATTGATCTGCTTCATTGAGCAGAAACACAGGGGCAATCTCTTCCTTAGTAGCCATATCCCGCATCTCGCTAAAAGCTTTCTTGATCAGCTTTTCAGTCTCGCCATAATACTTGTTCCTGAGTTCTGGCACATTGAGCGTGATCAAGTCTTTGCGAAGCTCTTTGGCTATTGCACCTGCCGTATAAGTCTTGCCGGTTCCGGGAGCACCATAGAGCAAAAGCACCACACCTTGTTTACTGCTTTCAACCTTGAATCCCCATTTTTCCAGGTCTCTGCGTTTATAAGACTTGCACTTTGTGATAATCTGGGATATCAGCTGCTTATCCGATGCGGGAATAATCACATCATCAAGGGTCTGCTTGGGTTGACACTTTTGAAAGTATGGGCTAAGCTTTATCGCCACATCTTCAGAGGTTTTTGACCTATACCCCAGCGTTTTAAGTGTTTCATGCGGAATACCTATAGTGTTTACCTGGGCTCGGTGGAAGCGTTGTTCTCTGCTGATAAGCCCAGAAGATATCAAGACGGAATCATCGCTAAGGAGTTGTTGCTGTAGCCACCTGAATCTGGGATCTGGGGCCAGGGAGATAGCCAGATCAGCCTCCGTTATTCTGTCATCACAACATAGTTGGTGATACATAACCAAAAGTACGATGTACAACTGGTCTTCGCTTAGGCTATGTTGGCGTATGAGTTCTTTTATGCCCAGGGTGTCAGGAGCAGCCAGTATTCTGTCTTTGAGCAGATGCAAGCATGCCGATAGAATCGGATATTCCAGCTCAGGTGACCTGCTGCCCAATTCGCCAAAGCTATTGTAGCAGAGATTAAAAACCAGTCTCAGATCGTTCATGAAGTCCTTATCATCCTGCCAGTTTTCTTTGATGACCAGCTCCAGGTCTTCTCTTATATCTCGCCCCATTATTCTAAGGACAAGGTCTTTGCTGAGAGTGTATTCGGCAGATTGCAGGATCATAGGGTTAAGATAGTAGTTCCCCTCAATCCTCTCATCAAAGCAGATGATATTGCGTTCTAAGAGCCCGGTAATGTATTTCAGGCATGCAGTCACCTGATAACGCCTAATCTTGGCACTGGCGCAGATACTTGCCCAGCTACTGCCCCTGCCAGGCAGTTCGAGTTGGAACTGCCAAAGATCGGCTATGACCATTACATCCTGTTGAGCGAGGCTGTAACTCTCAAACAGGGGATGCTTTATCAACTGGTGTATATGTTTGTTTAGTAGCTTCGCCTTGGGCTTTGCTATGGGAGCCATGTCTTGAGCTTGAGTTGAATCTATCTGATCATCTTGGTCAAAGACTTGCTCCGGTGCTTTCAATTCAATCAGCTTGTGCAGAATTTCTACTGGTTCTATACCCTCGATCTTCATCTTGTTTCTCCCTACAATGATTCCCAGTTCGTCAAGCCATCTATATTGTAAACTTTCTGGTATTCGGTCTGTCCCGCGATTATCAAATCAGTAATAGCTGTAAAATGCCGCTTCACGTCTTCATTCTTAATTTGATCCAGGAAGGCATCCCGATCAGATATGGTCATCTTAGTATATCGGGTGGCCGATTTGAAATAATTTGTTCTTCTGTAACTTGACTCCGCACCAGGTCTATTAGTATCGATCTGCATCCTACCGCGTGATGTTGTGTAACCGAAACACTCCATTATAATCTTGATCATATAACCGATCATCTGTTTACGGGGCCTTTTAACATCAATGCTGTCTTGTGGATAAATTTCTTGAAACTGAGGTCCCAAGATTTCTGCTGCAGTCCTTTTGATACTCGTAATGGAGATCATCCTTATGATGTTCTCTCTGGCAGTAATAACCTGCCATACATCCTGGGCATCAGGATAATCGGCATCCCCTCCCAGCATGGTCGTTAGACGCGGACTAAACAAATGTAGAGGGTAGGGATATTCCGCACTGATCACGAAAGGATAGCGTTTACCTAAGTACAACTGCTCCGCTCTTTGTTTTACCTCAGTTAGATCTCCGTTTGCATACGCTTCTGCGGCTCTTCCGATCACACTCAACTTATCAAGCTTAATATCATAATTCATAAACTCACCTCTTGATTGTCATGTTAGAATAACACGCTTTTTCTGTCAATGATAATTTTTATTCTCGCCTATTAAATTACTAACAGATAAGGATTATTCTCTATTAGACCCAATCCGTTTTTGATGTCAGTATTATACATTTATTCCTAAACTCAATTGAGCTGTATCAAGCCTTGTTAGGTTAACTCAATAATGCATAACTTATTATCATACATTTATCGAGGCATTGCTATGACGTGAAAAAAAATTAAACTTGACCGGATTGACAAGTTGATATGAAGTGCAATAGATTTAATTTCTTGATAACTGATTGAGTTGGCGAGGATGACTTATATCACTTGTGAACCCTCGGTTAAATATGAATTAAATCCAAGTCCAGTCACCTTTATGATTAATGGAGGAATTTTGCCAGCTATACCAAAGACCTCTTTAGAGCAAATCAAGAGCATAGTGGAAGACATTGTTGCCGAAATTGAAAAGGCTCACGGCAACTACCCAAAAGACATCATTGACCGCGTTTTTCTGGAAATTGAGAATAACTACAAGCAAGAATACGACTCGTGGATCACTTTACCAGATGGGGCACTTAACGAACATAAAGTCAATCCTTACATTGGCAGTCTCGTTCGCCGTATTACTGGCCTCAAAGTTATAGCCTATCCCGTAAAACCCAAAAGCGGATTGATCAAGGGCTATAGTACCTTGGGACACTAATATTAGGATATCTTAACGACTTTTGCCATGATAGAGCCTGTAATATCTGGATCGTAGGCTCCTGTTTGTTTTGTATTCAATATCCCCTTCTTGATACTCGTCCCAATAGCCCAGGCTCTGTCTATTGAGATCAGATTGTAGTATCCGTTTACCTTCTCAATTGCTCCGATCGAAGCCATGGCTTCCAGATACACATAGGCCCACTGCCTGGACTTACCGATGGCCTTGGCAATGGTTCGGACGTTCCTATGTTTGTTGGCTTCGACTTCCTTCAGTAAGATCATCGCCTTGTCTTGATCGAAGTTCCAGCGATTATGATCATGCGTCTTCTCGTATATCCCCATGTAGCGATTGGCTTTCACATAGATCTGCTCAGGATCAATAGATGCTACCTTGATCTGTTGTTCTGCGATAAGCTTGCAAACGATTGGCTTCAGACGTTTGATGGATATGCCAGTATAGCTTGCGATAGTATCTGTTGAGAACGGCCTCCGATACTGGCTCACGAAGTTGCGAACCAGTATCTCGGCTTTTCTTGCTTG
>Ga0209099_1003589_pt1 | contig 12481 bp, 8 predicted proteins | sample AD_JPNHW2_MetaG_FD_184430 | JGI IMG/M metagenome (GOLD analysis project Ga0209099, IMG submission 184430) | Active sludge microbial communities of municipal wastewater-treating anaerobic digesters from Japan - AD_JPNHW2_MetaG (SPAdes) (version 2) | ecosystem: Engineered > Bioreactor > Anaerobic >...
TGCCGTAATAGGTATTCTTCTTGCTCTCTTCCATCGCACCAGGAGCGGCAAAGGCCAGCTCTGCGATATTGCGATGATGGATGGAGCGTTGAGTCTCCTCTCTTATACTATTGGTGAATGGTGCGGCAAGGGGAGTGTTCCGGAAACAGGGCGGGAGTTTCTTACCGGAGGATTCGCCATGTACAATACCTACAAGTGCGGTGACGGCAGGTACGTCGGGCTTGGCGCAATAGAGGGTAAATTCTGGAAGGGATTCTGTACAAAGATCGGGCGGGATGATCTAATCAATTGCCAGTATGATCTCTCGAAGCAGGAGGAGATGATTTCCGATATAGGCGCTGTAATGTCAGGCAGATCACGGGATGAGTGGGTGGAATTTTTCGCTGGTTCAGATATCTGTTTTACTCCGGTTCTTGATCTTGATGAGGTTTCCGAACATGAACAGGTAAAGGCGAGAGAGATGCTTCATAAAATAATGAATTTCCGCGGGAGCGGTGAGGATCTTTATGTGACAGGAAACCCCGTCAAACTGTCTGAAACTCCATGCGAAATAATTCTGGAATTTCCTGACACAGGCGCTGATGCAATGAAAGTACTGAACGATGCAGGCTACACCGAAGATGAGGTGAAGGAATTTATTAGAGAAAAGATAATAGCTCTCTGACTTTATACCTCTTCTCGCGCAGACGAAAAATTGAGGCAGAGACATTTTATGACACGAAAATTTTCTCCTTGAGGAGATGGCATTCGGCAGTGCGGGCGAGGGCGGAACGGTCTGCTGTATCACTGTGATCTTAAAGTTAAAAAGTAAATCCGACATTAACGCTGAATTCATTGTTCACTGTTTTTAAATTACGCGCATAATTGAATCCTACAGCAGGAAACGCTACACGCTTCAGGTAAAATAATACTCCGCAGCCCGGGCCGTAGTAGTTAACGTATGGAGAATGGTCTTTGTTATAGGTCCCCTGTTCCCACAAACCGAGAAGTGTAACAGCTCCCCAGTTCAGTCTTAAAAAAGGGTACTCGTAGACTGCACTGTAATTAATATAGTTGTCGGCGGATATAATATCAGCCGGCAGTGTTCTTGTCCCTGTTTTTCCGCTTATCCTGTCTTCAAGAACTGAAGGCTTGTTCCCTGCGGATCCGGCTGAAAAAAAAGTGATCCTGTGAAAATTAAATAATTTATGGGAATAATCTATTTTGTAGTCAGCAGTGTTATACTCCTTTCCTTCATCTGCCGGTATATGAGAATAATATTTTACTTCACCCTTTAAACCATAATACAGATATTCATAATATTTCAGAAAATCAAACCTGAACACCGCGCCGCTTAAATAGAACTTTTCAGAGTCAGGAGCATTCAGTGAATCGCTGTAGGTATAGTCAACTGCAGCTTCATTATACCCGCCCGACAGAAATAGCCTGATTTCCTTTGAGATTGCATATCCCGCATCAACATGGGCTATTTTCTGTCTGGAACTGTATTCACTGAAAATTACTTTTTCCATGGTTCCGTTCTGAAGGATGCTGTCTTTATATATGAAGAAAATATTGGCAATAAAATCAGATCCGAGAATCGATGGATCCATGAAACCGAAAATTGCGCTTTTACTTTTTTCTGAATATGTCCCTCCGGCAAATACTGTTTTGCCATAGCCTAAAAAGTTGGATTCCAGAATATACAGCCCGTACTGCATGGTTTCACCGTTGCTGTAGAACATCGGTAAAGGTATGATTGTCCATTTTTCATTCAGCGAAAGTTCTATTATAACAGATTCTGATTCTTTGATGTAGTTAATATGTATGTCCGTAAAAATGTTTTTTTTCTTTAACCTGTTAATGAACTGATGAGGGTTAAACGCGGAGAGTTTAACCCCGGCTGATATCTCTGACTCGTTAAGGATTACACTCTCCTTTGTTCTTGTCAGTCCCCTTATCGTAATCTGTTTAACAGGAAGGTCTCCGTTTTCCGCTATAAAATTATCTCTTGCCTGAATAAGCAGTTCGCGGTCATACCGGAGGTCATCGCCGTTCTCCACATTTTCAGTTATCTCGGAATATGATATGCTGCTGAACGTAAAAAAAATCAGTATAAGCAATAGTGCGGGTTTTATTTTTTTCATATATGAATATTAATGAATTTTTATATATGGTTATTTTGATGTGCCGCGGGAGGAAAGTCTTGCAGAAAGCTCTTCGCCTGCTTTGCCGTATATTGTTATTTTTTTATCTTCAACTGTGAATGAAGCGTAAGTGGAAAACACCTTTCCTGTGTGCAGATCTGAAATTTTATTGTATGGGATAAATATCGGTCTGTGCATAACTGAAAAAATTTTCAGTGTTTCAATTAATATTCCGGTTCCAGTGAAAGTTATATTGATACATAATCTGTAATTAACAAATCCCATTTTCATGCTGCTCATGTGATACTTTACATCATTGTTCTTTATACAGGAGGATGCTGAAGGGTAAATCCGGCTCAGTTTTTTCCAGCCTCCGATGAATGACATCAGCGACAGAACCGCGATCCATATAGACGAAAACCAGATAATAAACGCAGTGATTATAACCAGAGTCAGCATCATAAATAATCTCCTGAATACTAAGGGTAATCGGGACAGTCCTGTCTGCTACAGAGTTTCAGAGTCTGGAGACGCTATTGTCCCGGTAAGGATATTTTTACTGTCATTGTATACAGTGGTTATTTTAAAGAAACTGTTTTTCGGAAGTTTTTCATAAATTTCCACGGGTATATAATGTTCGTTAAAGCCGGAGGTAACACTTCGGCTGAACTTCTCACTGAGGAAAACTCCGGCCCGCCCCGAGAATCTTTTATAGTAGTCAGTTTTCTGCTCGTTGAATAATTGTATCAGCTCGCGGCTTCTTTCTGTTTTAACAATTTCAGGTACGGCATTCTCCATCTCTGCCGCTTTTGTACCCGGGCGTGCCGAGTAACGGAATGTGTGTACATGCGAGAATCCTACCTGCTTCACGAGTGAGAGGGTTTCATTAAATTCACTTTCAGTTTCACCTGGGAAACCGACGATAATGTCTGTGGTAAAGTTGAAATCTTTATCTATTTGTTTTAACTGTTCCGAAACAGCAATATACTCATACCTGTTATACGGCCTGTTCATTCTTTTAAGAACTGTATCACTTCCGCTCTGAAGAGAAAGGTGGAGATGCTTTACCATCCGCTCTTCATGGAACAGTGAGAGAAGCCTCTCGGAGGCACTATCCGGGTCAAGAGATGTCATATGCAGCCGGAACTCCCCGTTTAATGACAGTATTCTTTCAGCAAGCTCCGCAAGACCGGTCTCCCCGTCACCATACTTTCCGATATTTACACCGGTGAGTATAATCTCCTTGTAACCGTTATCAAGAAGTTCCCGGAACTCATTTATCACAGATTCGGCCGGCTTACTGACCGGAATTCCCCTCGTATGAGGGATAATGCAGTATGAGCAGAAGTTGTCGCATCCGTCCTGAATTTTAAGATTTACCCTGTTTGTAGAACACTTTACCGGGACATCAAATTTAAAACGGGAGGGGATCATTTTAGATTTATCTGCAGCTAAACCATCTATGACTTCGGGGATCATATATTTGTGGTCATTTGATAAGTATGTTATGCGGATATCACTTGAGATATCCTCCGGAGCGCAGCCTGTCACTATAATTTTTTCTTTTCCGCTATATCCGGTTTTTGCCAGTGCCTGGTAAATAAGCTGCCTGGTTTTTCTCTCGCTTCTTGCAGTTACTGCGCATGAATTAATAATATAAATATCAGCGTTGTCGCCCTGTGTTATTTCATGGCCGGAATTCTGCAGAGTCGTAGAAACACTTTCAATTTCCGACTGGTTGAGCCTGCATCCGAGTGAAACTATTTTTATTTTCATTTAAGGAAACCTGTTATATTTACGTGTAATTCTTTATTTCAGGAATTTTGTGTCAATATAAGTTTTAAAATTTTTTTAAAAGTGACGCACCCCGTCCGGTTTTGTATTATATTTAACAAAAGGAGAAATTAAATGGAATATATAAAATGGACAGATAATCTAAGTGTGGGTGTAAATATTCTTGATGATGAGCACAAGCGTCTTTTTGAACTGGTCAATAATCTGAATCAGCTAATTATTGTAGGTGATAAGTCGGCGGCTCTTGAGAAGGCTCTCACCGGGCTGATTGATTATACCAAGTATCACTTTACAAACGAAGAGAGCATGATGAAGAAACATGGATATCCCGCTTTTGAAAAACATAAGACTGAACATGATAAACTCACGGCAACGGTGACGGATTTTCATACAAGGTTAAAAGAAGGAAAAGTAAATTTTTCACTTGAACTGATTAAGTTCCTTCAGGATTGGCTGGTCAATCACATTCAGGGTACTGATAAAGCATATAAATCATTTTTCGCGGAGAAAGGAGTAAACTGATTATTTATTTTAACGCCTGCTTCGCCCGGCGCAGTACTGAGTCTGCTGAAGTATGGTTACAGATGAAAGATTTGTTTATATCAGGAACAATCCGGGTTAGTCCTGTTATTTATCTGTATCCGTCCGGGGCAGGCTTTTGTATTGAAAACCGGATATTATGAAATCAGTGAGAACCGGGCCTCACGGGAGTTTTACTCCATATATCCATCGATTATTTTTTCAGCCTCTGCCGGATCATTACCTTCAACCCATTGAATTTTTAATCCTCTGCGTTCCATTCCGCGAAGCCATGTCATCTGCCTCTTGGAAAATTTGTGAATCTCGATTTTAAGTCTTTCTGTCATCTCTTCATAAGACATTTCATTTTTAAGATACATTGCGCAGTATCTGTATTCAAGGCCGAGTTTAATAAGCCTCTCAGGAGTAACACCGTTTTTGAGAAGCATTTTTACCTCATCAATCATTCCGTTTTTAAGACGCGCATCGAGTCTTGAATCTATCCTTTTAAGCAGCTCATCCCGCGGGAAGGCCACGCCAATTATCAGAGGCAGAATTAAAGCTTCTTTGTTTTTTTTCACATCTGCAGGATTGTTTTTAATGTACCGCGCAATTTCTATCCCTCGTATGATTCTTCTTTTACTTGAGATATCTGTTTTTTCCAGTATCGCGGCAGATTCGGTTTTCAGTATTTTCAACAGTTCATCTTTTGTTTTATCATCAAGCGAATCACGGAGTACCGGATCTTCCGGTGCAGGATATAAATCGTAATCCCTGAGCACGGCCTCGATATAAAGGCCTGACCCTCCGGCGAGTACAGGAAGTTTTCCACGGGCTGTTATTGAATTGAATGAGTTACGAAAATCGGCGATATACCTGTAGAGATTGTATTCCTCCATCGGATCGGCGATATCTATAAGATGGTGATTTACTTCTCCGGAAGCGGTCTTGTATTCCTGAAGATCTTTTCCTGTCCCAATATCCATCCCGCGGAAAACCTGGCGTGAATCGCCGGAAATTATCTCGCCATTGTATTTTAAAGCAAGATTTACCGCCAGTAAAGTTTTACCGCTGGCAGTGGGGCCGCAAATTACAAGTATATTAAATCTTTTCATGCAGTCAGTCTGACCGAAAGTATGCTGTCTGGCAATAAAATTTCTTGGCGGCCTGCTGATCTGAAAACTGCAGATTTTATTGAGCTTCATTAAATATTCGCAGGAAATACTTCAACTTTCCGGTATAAATGGATGAAGGGTGATGTTTTTTTTACCGATAATATATAAAAACTTCCGGAATGATGAGTATTTTTTGGAAAGGTATGAACTTTTGCAGAATATAAATAGAAGAGCATTGGCCAAATATGGAATATGAAAAAATTATATTATCGTTTATCCCTGTAATCATTTTTCTTTTAATCTATAAAAGATACTTTTTGTCGAGAGGGTCCGTAACCAAGTACATTACATCCCTGCTTACAGGTATCTGTTATGCGCTTTTCCTGCTTCTCTCCGGGGGCCTTGTTGCTGATTTAATGTATATTATGAATCCGCTTGTAAGGGGATTCATCATGGCGGGCCTTCTGGAAAAGGCCGGTGCAGTTATAGCAATATATGTTTTACTGAAAAAATTTCCCGGATTCACGATTTCGGAAGGCATAATAACAGCTATGTTTTTCGGGCTTGGTTTTTCATGCATTGAAAATTTCTTTTACGCCCTGGAAATGAACAGCTCAATTATTGTAATTAGAATGATTTTTTCAGTTCCGCTGCACATAACAACGTGCGGTATTGCCGGATTCTATCTCGGAATTTCAAAACTTTCATGGTCACCGGCTAAAATATTCAGGTTCAGGCTGAAGAGTATTTTAATTCCTCTTCTGTTTCACGGGATGTTTGACGCGGCTCTTATGAAGGGGGAGGTTTATTCATATATCGCGGCGCCTATTCTGATTATTTCAGTTGTATATCTTGAAATTATTCTTGCACGGTCCCAGTCTTTTTTTTCGGAAAAAAAATTAAAGGTTATGGGAATCAATTTTGAGGAGTGGCGCATTAAAGACAGGCAGCCGAGATATGACCGCTGGGTTAAGCGTTATACGGGAATTCTGAAGTCAAGTCCCGCGCCGTTTTTCAACTGGAATCCGGGTATTATAAAATTTACACTGGTTGTTGTAATGATAACTCTGGCCGGAACCGGAATGGCCCTCTACCGTGAACTTTCCGGTTCATATAGCCTGATACTGGCAAAGGAGGAGGCTATAGCGGTATTTGTACTCTTCCCTTTATGTGTCGCTCTTGTGCTTATTATAACCGGAGCAGTAAACCCGATGTTTTTTGTAAAAAGCATGCTCAGCCTTCCTATTATATCTGATGTTGAAATAATTAAAAATGGAACAGTTGAGGAGTACCTTGGCACCAATGATATTTCAACCGGTAACTGTTTTCTCCAGACAACAGAACCTCTTGGATTAGGTAAAGTTATAAATCTGCGCTTTAAACTGGGAGAACTTCAATCCGTGATAATGACCGGAAGAGTTATGTGGGAGAATCATATAATAAGGCATGATGCTTTCGGTTCGATAGTACGGTTTGATTCTGTTAACGCGGGATTTTATATCTATTACCTGAAATACTTTCTCCTGAGATACTGGAAAGGGGCTGTATTTTTATTAAGGCTTCCCGGGTTCGATGCTATTAAAGGCTTCTTTTACAAACCGCTTGTGATGACAGATGATGAGGATTTTTTCCCGGCAGGTTCTATCGTATTCAGAGAGGGCGATACCGGCGATAAATTTTATCTTATAAAGAAAGGGCGTATAATATTTTTTAAAAACATGGGGGGAGAGAATATCATTACAGTAAATACCGCTGTGGCAGGCGAATTTTTCGGAGAGCTTGCTGCACTTGGAGACCACAAAAACAGAAATGCTACAGCAATATGTGCTGATGATACCATACTCGCGGTAGCCTCGAAGGATAATCTTGATATACTGATAGCAAATAATCCTGACTTTGCCATGGATCTTATTGAGACTTTAACTAACAGGGTTGTGCTGTCTGAAAAAGTTTTCTTCGAAAGCATGAAGGAGATTGAACAGATAAAACATGAAAGGGAAAATCTGGCTCATGCAGCAGTTATGCTTGTTATGATTGGACTCGGATTTGATCCTGGAAGAAGAGGACTTGACATGGATGTGGATGCAAAAAAAATAATGAAACTTGTTAAAACTATGGACGACATTACTGCAGCTCAATTATCCAGCCTTTTCATTAAAAGACAGACCATATTGACGGGAGGAGGAGATCCCCGTCATGATGAAGATTTTTTAGCATCGATTAATGCTATTTTCGCGAATATAAATGATGAAGATGAACTGGATTAATATCACCGCCGCTTCCGGCAGCGGTGATATTATCTGCTTATTATGCGTTGTGTGAAGTTTTGTTCTTCAGATATATCCCGAAGATCAGCCCTGAAAGCATCAGGAATGCTCCGAGAATAAATACTTTATTTCCCGGTTTTGTCCTTAACAGAAAAGCTGTAAGTGAAGATTTCTGAACTTTCTTAATGCTTATTGTTTTAATCATTATGTTGGAATCATATTCACCTTCTTTATATGAATCATTTGTCCATGTAACAAAAAGTGTCGTGTCTCCTTCCGCAAAGTTCATTGTAACTTTTTCATGATTCCAGTTTTTGTCATCCGCCCTGATATTCATTGTAGCGGAGTCATAATCGGAATCTACTTCTACATTAAATTCTTTGTAATTTTTATCAAGAGGGAGAGAATCATAGTTTTTTGCTGTTATTGTTACTTCATATTCCCCTTCCTCAAGGTTTTTAAATGTGTAGCCTATGACCTGATTTGACCAGAAAGTGTAAGCTGATTTATTTTCAAAAAACCATCTTCCATCCATAGATGAAAATTCATCGCCGTTGAAATGTTTTACGTTAACGGTTTTTGTTCCGGGTTCTTTAATTTTTTTCAAAACTACTTTCTTAATGTTGATATTTGTATCGTATACGCTTTTTGCTGCATTTGAATTTTTTTTGCCGTTGGAATTATCTTTATTTTCAATATAAGCATCATTTGTCCACAACAGGTTAAGCTGTGCGCCTGAAGGATTTTCAAGGTAAACGTCAGCGCTTCCTCTGAAATAAACGTTATCAGATGCTTTAACTGAAATTCCGGCTACAGTATCATTGCTGCTGTTGTTTACACTGAAAGTAAATCTGCTGTAATCTTCGGGAAGAGTTCCGCCTCTGTTTTTCGCAACGATTATAATTCTATACCAGCCCGGTTCTCCTTTTTTAATGTTAAGATAGAGATTTTCATTTGCCCAGTTGGTATATATACCCTGCTGAACCCGTCCGCCGTTACCGATTTGTGATCGAAGTGCTGCTATTTTTTCTCTTATCTGTTTTATTCTCGCTTTGCCATTCTGCTTATCAGTGTTTCCGTTTTTGTATGAGGCAAGTACGGTTTTGATCTCTTCGCGTAATGCTTTAATTTCCGCTTTAACAGACTTTGTGTCAGATTCCGAAAACAGATCAGTTTTAGTTTCTTCGAACCATCTCCCTTTAGATGAATCAATCGAGTAATCGAGACCGGTTTGATTGACAGCTTCATCATTTTCAAGCGGGTTAACTGCATCGCCGCTTACTACCGGTTCGCCTGTAACAGTTGTTCCTGTACCGGATGTACTGCCCGATGCCGCAGTGTCAGTGCTAGTTGTAGATGTAGTATCTGAAGCTGTAGTGCCGGTTGCAGTTGAAGAGGTACTGCCTGAATCTGTGGTACCGGTTGCAGTTGAAGAAGTACTGCCTGAATCTGTGGTACCGGTTGCAGTTGAAGAAGTACCGCCTGAATCTGTAGTGCCGGTTGCAGTTGAAGAAGTACTGCCTGAATCTGTAGTGCCAGTTGCAGTTGAAGAAGTACTGCCTGAATCTGTAGTGCCGGTTGCAGTTGAAGAAGTACTGCCTGAATCTGTAGTGCCGGTTGCAGTTGAAGAAGTACTGCCTGAATCTGTGGTACCAGTAGTAGTTGAAGAAGTAGTGTTTGAAGCTGTGGTATCAGTACCTGCGGCGGCTACTCCATCAAGAATAGTTTCTGCATCTGCAAGTCCTGTATCTCCGGTAGAAGTATCAAGGCTCCCTTCAATTTTAGTTTCTACGATTGGTTCTACAACTGTACCTTCTTCAGCTGTTGTTGTTCCTGTAATTTCAGTATTTGCAGTATCAACGGCAGGTGTATTTGTATCTGTATACTGATCCGGAGAAATATCCGGACCCCCCTGTCCTGTGTTTGAAGATCCTCCTCCACCGCATGAGGAGATTATTATTGCTGCTGAAAATGCAAGCAGAGCAATCAGTGAATTTCTTTTATTTAACATATTTATCGCTCCTTATTACTTAGTATGTATAGAGTCAATATAATACCGCGGAAAGAAAAGTCAACTTAAAAAAAGCCTAACTGGGCTTTTTTGTAAAAAAGGGAATAATTTAAAACATTTTTAACAATAAATGGTATGTATAACATTTTTTATTGTAAAAAATTTATCTATAACATAAATAGTAAACGTATATGTATATACATTTAGAATCAAAAAGTGACAGCTCAATCTGCATGGAACTGTAAAAAATGTGTTTTAATGTGAGTCGTTTTTTGACTGGATTTTATCATCTGTCACTTTGTAAAACTGCATAATAGATTTGCCTTGTAAAATCAGGTTTTGAAAGAGGTTATATGGATAGTACATTGCTTGTTGCAATAATTGTTGCTCTTGTAACAATTATTGTCATCCCGGTGCTTATTTTTGCGTTTATGACATATCAGAAACTAAAAAAGTTCGAGTCTGCAGCGAATAGTAATGAAGTAATGGTTACCCTTTTAAGCTCACTTAAACAGGAGCTTTCCGATACAACACATAAAAGCAGAATGGAGATGCAGCAGAGACTAGACTCTATCTCTACCCTTATGAGCAGAAGCCAGCAGGAGACAACTGTAAATATGCAGAAGCAGTTTGGACAATCCGCAGCAATTATAAAAGATGTAACGGAACGCCTTACAAAACTTGATGAGACGAATAAACAGGTTCTGGATTTTTCTAAGCAGATGCAGAGTCTTGAGAATATTCTGAAAAATCCGAAGCAGCGGGGGATTCTCGGCGAATATTTCCTTGATACTCTCCTCGGGAATGTACTTCAGCCGGCGCAGTATAAAATGCAGTATAAGTTCAGTGATGGAACAATTGTAGATGCAGCAATTTTCTACAGGGATAAAATTATTCCGGTAGATGCGAAATTCTCCCTCGAAAAGTACAACAAACTGATGCAGGAAACAAACAGCGATATAAGATCACAGATTGAGAAGGAATTTAAATCTGACTTAAAGAACAGAATTGATGAAACCTCCAAATACATAAAACACGGAGAGAATACAACCGACTTTGCTTTTATGTTTATTCCCGCTGAAGGAGTATACTACAATCTTCTTATATATAATGTCGGTGCAGTAAACCTGAGTACGCAGGACCTGATAGAATACGCATTCGGCAAACATGTAATTATCGTCTCGCCGTCATCTTTCTACGCGTACCTGGAAACAGTAATGCAGGGACTTAAGCAGCAGAAGGTGGAGGAGAACATCAAGGTTATTCTTAACAGGATTAAAGATCTGAACAGGCACCTTAATCATTACGAGGAGTACATGGACAGGCTCGGAAAGAACCTCTCAACAACAGTGAACAGCTACAATACCGCATCGAGAGAATTCAAAAAAGTTGATAAAGATATCTACCGCATAACCGACGGCGAAGACGGCGGGGAGTTTGACCCTTTGCTGATAGACAAACCTGCGGAGGATTGAGAGATTGTGAAGCCGCCGATCTGCAGGTAATTACAAATATTTTATTTTCTGCTCTATAAAACCGCAATAACACATTTTATTCGTAAAAAATTATGATTTTTAAAAAATTAAATTGATTATTATATAATTCTCTGAAAATCATAATATGTATAATAAAATAGATAAAAAAAACAAGTGACAATGGGTAATTCCCGAGTTGCTCCGGTTCTGCTGTTAATGTTTGCCGATAAAATCATGGGGATGGTACAATATGGAAGATAAAAAGTATTCAAAAGATATTAAGCATTTTTTTGTTCTTCTTTTTCTGAAAACAGACTCTATAAGTTATTTTTTTCTGATACCTCTTATGGTTCTCTATGTTTTTTCCAATCTTGAATTTAATCCTGTTCAGCTTAAGGTCTTTCTGATTGCAGCTCTTTTTACCGCAACACTTTCTTTTTTAACAACGCTTCTCAATAGTTATCTGGTGCTTCGGCCGATACTTAAATACTTTGGAATGCTTGTAAGGGGCGAGGAGTATGATGAGGATACTTATAATGCTGCTTTCACAAGGTACAGGAAGCTGCCGTTCTATCACAGCATAGGCGCCATGTTCAGGTGGCTGCTGGGAATGGCCTGTGTTAATTTACTCACAATGTATTTTGCCGAGATCGGCACCGTCCAGGCGATCAACATGTGGCTTCTTATGCTGATCAGCGGTTCATTTTCAGTAGTTCTGTTTTTTCTTCTCAGCGAGATTTATCTGCAGAATGTTTTTGAGCAGGGTGTGTTCCCGGCATGGCGTGATGTTCACCCGTTTTTCAGTATAAGTATCTATCAGAAAGTGCTTTCTTCAATTATTGTCATAATGCTTGTCCCGTTTCTTTCTATTTTAACATATCTTTTAATACTAAGCACAAAAATGAATATTGATAAAGGTACAATGTATATGAGGCTTGCGGTCATAGCCGCAATCGGAATTTTTCTTGCAGTGTATGTTTCGTATATTCTGGCTAAAACATTAATAATACGCGTAGACCGTATAAACAGGGTACTCAAAGAGATGGGAAAGGGTAATCTTTCAGCATACTCATCCAAGATAGTTGTAATGGATGAACTTTCTACAATAAACAAATCTGTTTATAAGGTTAAGGAACGCCTGAAAAGAATTGTTGGTACACTTTCCAATAGTGTA
>Ga0209099_1003590_pt1 | contig 12481 bp, 18 predicted proteins | sample AD_JPNHW2_MetaG_FD_184430 | JGI IMG/M metagenome (GOLD analysis project Ga0209099, IMG submission 184430) | Active sludge microbial communities of municipal wastewater-treating anaerobic digesters from Japan - AD_JPNHW2_MetaG (SPAdes) (version 2) | ecosystem: Engineered > Bioreactor > Anaerobic...
AATTTTCTTTCCCGTTAAAAATTAACTTGATTTTCTCAAGCAAAGTCATATAATTATTGAAAGAACAGGCTGCATCAAGCAGCAAAAAGGAGGAAGCATGGCTTATCAACAAGGTGGTGGGTTTGGCGGGGCTCCGCGGGAAATGCATAAGGCAATCTGTGGGGAATGCAAAAAAGAATGTGAAGTGCCTTTTAAACCCAGAGAGGACCGTCCGATATATTGTAAAGAATGTTATACTAAGCGTAAAAACGAAGGCCGTTAATAATAGCATAAAAAGAAAAGGGGGCGTTTCTATTTTTCTCAAAATGATTAAAATAGCGGCGTCCCCTGATTTTTAATGGGAGGGCAAGGCGATGGCAATTAAAGGAAAAGATAAAAAATGCGGCTCGGCGGTATCGTTCGGTGAAAGTGTTTCGGATAAAATCCGTAAACGCGCCCAGGAACTTTTTGAAAAACGCGGGAATCGCCCGGGAGATGCTCTGACGGATTGGCTGGAAGCTGAAAAGCAAATTAAAGCCGAATTAAGAAAATAATTGTTAAAAAATTTATATTTAAACAACAATAAAGGACTACGCATTGGCTATAGTCCTTTATTGTTTTGGGTGAGTTAAAAGTTACTCAACTTTAAGCTTAACCTTTTTTTTGGGGGGATAACCATGAAAAGCCGTGTGTATTTTATTCCCGTAAATAACACAGATGACCAGCAAGCGATCAATCAGAAGCTTAAATATTTGATCGATGAAAGTAATGTCCTGGATTTTATCCAAAAAAAAGACAAGATCATCCTTAAACTGCATTTTGGTGAAGAGGGCAATACCGGTTTTGTCCGTCCGGAGCATGTGGGAGTAATTGCCCGTGAAGCGACCGCTAAGGGAGCCGAAGTTTTGTTGTCGGATGCCAATACTCTTTATCGCGGCCGGCGTCTTAACAGCTGCCAACACCGGCAATTAGCTTATGAACATGGTTTTACTAAAGAGGCTACTGGTGCCGATGTGTTTATCCCGGATGATGATCAGGATGGAAATACGGCTTATCTGGAAATCAACCAAAAATTTATCAAAGGCGCCAAGGTCGCCCGGATCTTTATTGAAAATGACGGTTTGATCGTGGTTAGCCACTTCAAGGGACATGCTTTAACCGGCTTTGGCGGGGCATTAAAGAATGTGGGGATGGGATGCGCAACCCGCCAGGGGAAGTTAGCCCAACATTGTAATGTGGCTCCGGTGGTCCATATCGATAACTGTATTGGCTGCGGTGAATGTAAAAAGATCTGCCCTGTGGGAGCAATTAAGCTGGTCAATAAAAAATCTGTCGTTGATAGTTTAAAATGTATCGGTTGCGCCAGCTGCCTGGCGGCCTGTCCTACCATGGCGATGTTTATCGATTTTAAGGCCGGCAGCCAGGTGCAGGATAAAATGGTTGAATACTGCCTGGCGGTACTTAAGGATAAAAAAAATAAAAGCGGATTTATTAATTTTGCGATTAAAATCAACAAAGAATGCGATTGCTGGGGCATGGAGAATCCGCGGATCGCCCCGGATGTCGGGATACTGGCATCGGCTGATCCGGTAAGTGTGGACCGGGCAAGCCTGGATTTAGTTAACCGGGCAAGCGGCAAAGATATTTTTAAAGATGTCCACCCGGATCAGGATGCCACAATACAATTGCGGTATGCTCAGGATATCGGCCTGGGCAGCCTGGATTATGAATTGATCACATTGTAAGTAAAGAAAGGAAGGAAGGGATGAATAAAATTAAGGTTAATTTCGGCGGTGAAGAAGTTGAGGCACTGCCTATTGATATTAATCAAACCAGTGAGAACTGGAATCAGTATTTATTAGATGACGGGACGGTAATCAAAATGAAGTTAGTGGCGACTAAAGTGTTGCGGGTGGATAGCAAATTTGACCCGGAAGGCAATCCATTATATATCATCCAATCGACCAATATTACTTCTGTTAATGCGCCCGACAATTTGAAGAAAAAAACTGATTAAAAACCCTATGGAAGATAAACCGGAAGGTAAAAATCGCAGGAGCGCTGAGCGTAAGGAGGTTGCCTATACGCTTAGCTACGGGATAGAGAAGCCTTATGATTTACGGGTGCGTTCCGGACTCAAGGATGATTTAGAAGCTTTAATGCTGGATTTGAGTGTTTCGGGGATGTCAATGATCAGCGAGTTTGAACTCCCCCGGGGATCGCAACTGCGCATTAAATTTACTTTTATAGATTTATTCTTATCCGGAGAGGACCGCATTCGCCGCGTGGAGATTACCGGAAAAGTAATTTCGCATACTCAATTAAGCAACGGGAGCTACCGGATAGGAATTTATTTTAATGAGATTTCGGAGGAGGACAAAGCGGCGATCACTTATTTTATCAGGCGGAATAAATAAAATAATTCGGGAGGGTTTAAATGTTCAGAGAAAAGATTAAAGTTTTAGATTGTACGATCAGGGACGGCGGTTTAATGAATAACCATAATTTTGACCTGCGTTTTGTGCGTGAAGTTTACAAAGCGGTTTCGGAGGCGGGAATAGATTATATGGAAATCGGCTACAAAAATTCTAAACGGCTTTTTAGCGCCAAAGAATATGGCAAATGGAAATTCTGCTCTGACCAGGATATCCGGGAGGTTATCGAAGGGATCCAGTCTCAGACTAAGATCTCCGTGATGGTCGATGTGGACCGGGTAGACGCGGAGGATATTCTACCTAAAAAAGATAGCCCGGTGGATATGATCAGGGTGGCTACTTATGTTAAAGACGTGGATAAGGCGATTTCATTAGTTAACCATTTCGCTGATAAAGGGTACGAGACCACCGTAAATATCATGGCTATTTCACGGGCTCTGGATAATGAGCTTACGGAGTGCCTGGAACAGCTGGAGCGGGAGTCTAAAGCGCAGATCATCTATATCGTAGATAGCTTTGGTTCTTTGTACCAGGAGACTACGGAGTTTCTGATCAAGAAAGCAAAAAACATTTTAAAGACCAAAGAGATCGGAATGCATGCCCATAACAATCAACAGCTGGCATTTTCCAATACCATTGAAGCGATCATCCATAATGCTAATTACGTGGATGGCTCGATTTTCGGCCTGGGCAGAGCAGCGGGGAATTGCCCCACTGAACTGATCCTGGGTTTTTTGAAAAACCCCAAATATGATATCCGGCCGATCCTGGATGTTATTTCTAAAGAGTTTATCCCTTTGCAAAAAAAGATTGAATGGGGGTATTTTATTCCTTACGCCATAACCGGGATCCTGGATGAACATCCGCGCACCGCGATCGCTTTGCGGGGGAGTGATAAAAAAGAAAACTACCGTGAATATTACGAGAGCTTAGTGGGGGAAGAGGAAGATTAATATGGATATCGCGGTTTTTAAGAAAAAACCTGTTTTGGGTATTCTTAGGGGAGCCCAGGCCAATCAAATTGAACCGTTGGTTGAGGCGGTTATTGATGCGGGCCTGGAAACTTTAGAGATCACTATGAATACTCCGAGTGCTTCGGATTTAATTAAAAAAGCAAAACAGGCTGCCGCCGGCCGGCTTACTTTAGGTGCCGGGACTGTGCTTTCAATGCAAGATTTGGAATTAGCGCTTAAAAGCGGGGCTAGTTTTATTGTGATGCCGGTTTTGATCAAGGATGTCACTGAATTTTGCGTAAAAAATAAAATTCCCGTATTCCCCGGAGCGCTTACGCCGCAGGAAATTTATCAGGCTTATGAATCGGGAGCTGCGATGGTTAAGGTTTTTCCGGCAGGATTTTTCGGCCCGGAATATTTCCGGGAGATCAAAGGGCCTTTTAATAAAATCGAACTCTTGGCTTGCGGCGGGGTAACTGCCGGGAATTTAGCGGATTATTTTACCTGCGGGGCAAGTGGCGTAACTTTTGGCGGAAGTATTTTTAGGAAAGACTGGCTGGATAATAAAGATTTTAAGGCGATCAGCCAGGCGGTTAAAAATTTTGTGGGCGCCTGGAAAGATTTAGCTAAAGCCAAAAACCGGGGGATTTAAGAAAAGGGTTACGATATTTATATATAAATATATGAGCAGGTATAAAATTTCTATTTGGATCGCGATCGGGTTGCTGCTATTTGGAGGGCAGATGGAAGCTTTTTCGAGTACACCGGGGAAAATTAAAATTTTTAATGCCGCCAGCGGCCAAATCGAAGAATTAGATAAAGTCAGTAAAACCGATGCGCAGTGGAAGAGTATGCTTACCCCGGAGCAATACAATGTTATGCGGCTTAAAGGGACGGAAATACCATTTGCTCAAAGTTGCGCTCTACCTAAAAAGAATGAAACGGGGGTTTACCGGTGCGCAGGTTGCGGCACGGATTTATTTCTGGTTCAGACAAAATTTGAATCCGGTACCGGTTGGCCGAGTTTTTGGCAGCCGGTTTCAGAATTAAATATTAGAACCCAGTTAGATTATAGCGCGGGCCAGGCCAGGGCTGAAGTGCTTTGCGCCCGCTGCCAGTCGCATCTGGGCCATGTTTTTGATGACGGCCCGCCGCCATCCGGTAAACGTTATTGCATGAATGCGGTAGCGCTTAAATTTGCTAAAATTAATTTACCTGAGATCAAACAGTTTCAAAAAGCTGCTTTTGCCGCCGGATGTTTTTGGGGGGTGCAATCAGCTTTCGGTAATATTAAAGGCGTACTTAAGGTTACGGCGGGTTACTCCGGAGGAAATCTAAAAAACCCCAGCTATGAAGAGGTTTGCACCGGTAAAACCGGCCATGCGGAAACCGTAGAACTGGAATTTAATCCGGAGGTTGTTACATATGAGAAACTTTTGGATTTATTCTGGAGCCTAGCGGATCCGGCTTCTTTGAATATGAAGAAGATCGATCCATCCGGACAGTATCGTTTTATAATATTTTATTATACTCCCCAACAGAAAGAAGCAGCGCTGGCTTCTAAAAAGAAGTTTGAAACAGCTACCGGATATCATGATCTGGCTGTTCAAATTATGGAGGCTAAAGATTTCTACAAAGCTGAAAGCTACCACCAGGATTATTATGCCAAGCATGGTTTAAAACCGTTTTGTAATTTGCCTAAGGCTAACGGCAGGCGCTAGCCTTAAATTTCAGGGATAAGCAGGGGATGGTTGACCAGTTGATCAATAAAATGGAAGTTAAAATAATCCGCAGTCAAAGACGCCGCCGGACGGTGAGCGCCCGGTTGGTTAAAGATGTACTTTTAGTTAATGCTCCCCTGATGATCTCCCAGCAACGGTTAGCAGAGATAATTGACGGTTTTAAATTAAAATTCGCCAGGAAAAAGATTAAGTCGGAGTTAGATAAGAGCCATAGCCTGGCGGATCTGGCCCGGGAACTAAATATCAAGTATTTTGATAATAAACTTAAAATTGAATCAATTGAATATGTGACTACCCAGAATAGCCGGTTTGGCTGTTGTAATTACCGTACCGCTAAGATCCGTATTTCGCATAAAGTAGGCCTCTTGCCGAAGTGGGTAAAAAACTATGTACTTATCCATGAAATGGCGCATTTGATCCAACCTAATCATAGCCGGGCATTCTGGGAGATTGTCGGCCGCTACAGATTAACGGAAAGAGCCAGGGGTTACTTAATGGCTGCCGGACAATTCGATTCTCTTAATTAGAATATTAAAATGATTAAACTGATTGCCTGTTTTGCCGTAAGCATATTGCCGGTTATCTTCTTGGGATGCGCCAATGACCAACCGCCTGCCGGGCCTTATCCTAAAGCCGGATTAGCTTCCTGGTATGACCCCAGCTTGACTTCTCCGGAATTATTTAAAAAATGGGGGGTAACTTGTGCCATGCGTAAGACGGATTATGGAAAATATTACCAAGTTTGTAATTTAGCTAACAATAAATGTATTTTTGTCCGGCATAATGATTTTGGGCCTTCAGCGGGTATGTACAGGAAAGGCAGGATTATTGATTTAAGCAAATCTGCTTTTAGAAAGATCGCCGATCTTGATCGCGGGATAATTAAGGTTTCGGTTAATCCGGTATACGAGGCGAGTGTGGATTAAGGCGGCTGCTTTGTGCGGATTTGGTTCTTTCTTTACAGGGTTTGAATTTTGTGCTACATTATTTTTAAGACATAACATTTCAGCCGGAAAATTTATGGGGAAAAAATTAATTCTTTTATTTTTCCTTATTTTATTGATTTCTCCTTGCTGGGCGGGCAATCTTCCTGAAGCCGCCAAAGATTCTAAGCCCGGCCTGCTGCAGGTAATCGACCGGATATGGCTTAAGCCGGTAATCGTACGCATGGGCACCAGCAGGATGCCGGTGCTGGTCAACAAATTGACGGATAAAGTTGAATATGTCTGGAGCTATGTTTATAAACGTTATGTGCGGCCCAAATATACCATGGTAAATGCCCAGGCTCTTTATGAACAGTTTCATAATTAGCGGGTTAACCAAAGGAGGGGACAGATGAGCTGCGGAAGCTGCAAAAAACCTAAGAAAAAAACCAAGAAGAAAAAGAAATAGTTCTGTAAGTAAAAAGGCGCTCTGACAAATCGAAAGGGCGCCTTGTTTTTAAAGAAATACCGGAAACAAATTGTCTATTATAAAAGAAAGGGGAGAACATGAATTTTTTACCGTTAGGAATAATGTTTGCCGTGGTCGGTACCGCCTTAGGTGCGCTCATGATCGTGAACCCGGCTTTGATTATCAAGATCCATATTAAATCTACCGAAAGGTCAAATTGGCGGACGGAACCCATCTCCATGGAAAAAGAACTGAAAAATACAAAATTCAGGGGGATTAATCTGATCGCGGTTTGCCTCTTTGCTTTTTTGTATATTAAATTTTTTATAAACTAAAATAAATGTTCACATTCATCTTTATCCTGGCTTGTTTGATATTCGGGTTGGCTTATTTAAAGTATGGCAAGTTCCTGGCCCGTATCTTTGAGCTGGATAGCCGCAATCAAACTCCCGCGCATTCTATGTCCGACGGTGTAGATTATGTTCCGGCGCCTGGGCCGGTATTATTCGGTCATCATTTTTCCTCGATTGCCGGAGCCGGGCCGGTTTTAGGCCCGATTATTGCGGGATTGGCGTTTGGCTGGCTGCCGGTTTGGTTATGGATTATTATCGGTTCGATCTTTATCGGCGGGGTGCATGATTTTTCCGCTTTAGTGATCTCTATCCGTAACCGCGGTAAGTCCATCGCCGAAATCGCTAATATTTACATGTCGAGAAAAGCTTACCGGTTGATGCTGGTTTTTATTTGGTTATCGCTGGTTTATGTCCTTACCGTGTTTACGGATCTCACGGCGACAACTTTTAAAGCTGATGGAGGAGTGGCTAGCTCATCGATTTTATTCATGTTTTTGGCGGTAGGTTTTGGTTTGTCGCTTTACCGTTTTAAATTACCGCTTTTTTGGGCTACCGGAATTTTTGTCTCTTTGCTTTTTTTCAGCGTTTGGCTGGGCCAACAAATACCGTTAAATAGCGTTTTGCCTTTATTCGGTGATCCTGCGAAAACCTGGAGCGCGGTTTTAATTGTTTATTGTTTTATCGCTTCGGTTACTCCGGTATGGATACTGCTGCAGCCCAGGGATTATCTCTCCAGTTTTCTGCTTTATGCTTCTGTCCTGGGTGGATTTTTGGGAATACTCTTCGGCGGATTGACCTTAAAATTTCCCGCATTTTGCGGTTGGAGTACCGCGGATATCGGGCCGATGTTCCCGCTTTTATTTGTAACGGTGGCTTGCGGAGCGATCAGCGGATTCCATTCCATCGTTGCCAGCGGCACTTCTTCCAAACAAATTAATCAAGAGCCCAACGCTTTACCCATTGGTTACGGAGCGATGCTGGTAGAGGGGCTGGTCGCGGTGATCGCTCTTTGTACGGTAATGATGATTAATCCCGGTGATCCGTTAGCTAAGCAGGCGCCGCTGGAAATTTATGGAGCCGGTATGGCTAAATTTTTTTCGATCTTTGGAATTCCCGCCAAATATGGAAATTCTTTCGGCATCCTAGCTTTATCCACCTTTATTTTAACTACTTTGGATACCGCCACCCGCCTGGCCCGGTATATTTTGCAGGAGTTTTTTAATTTACAAAATAAAGATACCCGGTATTTAGCCACGGCTGCAACGTTATTTTTACCTGCGGTATTCGTTTTGATAAATCTAAAAGATGCTTCCGGGGCGATTGTTCCGGCCTGGAAAACTATCTGGCCTATTTTCGGGGCGACTAACCAGCTATTAGCCGGTTTAGTCTTAATGGTGGTAGCGGTTTGGTTAAAGAAAAAAGGTAAACCCGTTTGGTTTGTTGTGCTGCCGATGCTTTTTATGCTTACGATGACCTTGTGGGCATTGATCATGGTGATCCAGCAGTATAAGTTCAGCCTTTTGGGAATTATTGGCGATATCCTGTTACTGCTGTCGTTTCTTTTAATCCTGGAAGCGTTAAAAATATTCGAAGTCAAGTCTCATCTGCAAAGTATTCTTAAACTAGGGCAAAAGAAAGGAAGATAAAATGAGTTTCATTCCTATTGCGATCGCACTGATTATAATCGGAATAATTACCGGACTGCTTGTGTTTTTTTATCCTGTTTCAGTAATGCGGATACAAGTCAAACTTTTTGAAATGATGAATTGGCGCGTTGAACATATTTCTCTGCAGAAAGAATTTAACCGTACAAAATATACGGGGGTATACCTGGTGGTTCTTTGTTTGTGCGCCGGTTTATATATGAGCTTCTTTTTAAGATAAGAGAGTGGCATTGCGCGTTGCTGTTTCCTCTAATTAAACACTCATTTTAACCGCCCTCCGGCAAGTTTATTTTTAGAAAAAAGAAGAAGAGAAGATATATTTTTGGTTGTTTTATGATCCAGGATTAGGTTATTGAAAGCCGGGTAATTAAGCAGGGCTTTTTATTTTTCTTGACAAACCACACAAATGTGTGGTATACTCTTAAACATGGAAGAAGAGAGAGTGGTTCTAACTCCTAAACAGGAAAAGGTGCTTAATTTTATCCGGAAACGGGTAGGAGAGAGGCTCCCTCCTACAATCCGTGAAATTGGAGAGGAGATGGGGTTTAAGTCCACCGGAACCGTCCGGGATTATTTAAAAGCTTTAATGCAGAAAGGTTTGGTGAGGCGGATGAATAATAAATCCAGAGCGATCGAATTGACTGAACGCGCAAGTTTTAAGATCCCGATAATCGGTACGATCATGGCCGGTAAGCCGAATTTGGCTTATGAAGAAATCCAGGGTTACGTGGATGCCGATGATTTATTTCTTGGGCGTTTAGGGCTTAATGATGTATTTGCTTTAAGGGTTAAAGGCGACAGTATGATTGATGCCGGGATACTGGATGGCGATGTCGCGGTGATTAAGAAACGTCCCGATGCCAATAATAATGATATTGTGGCTGCTTTATTAGATAATAATGAAGTTACTTTAAAAAGACTGCGTAGTAAATCCGGTAAGTTTCACTTGGAAGCCGCCAACGCCAATTATCCGCCTATTTTTGAAGAATTCAGGGTTATCGGAAAATTAATCACGGTAATCCGGAAGTATTAACCAGAGTAAAATAAATATCCTAAAAAAAATGAATCAGAATAGTTTTAGCCCTAAAGCCCGCTGGGATCGTTTTGAACCGGATAAAACCGGCTTTAACCCGGATGCTTTAGGCGAACGGATCGAGGTTTTAGCCCTTTTTAAAAACGCCAAGATTTTCCCTAAAAGCTTCGTTTGGAATAATAAAGAATACCAGATTGAAACGATTACCTACAACTGGCAGGAGCGTTTAGGCCAGGCGCAAGTTAACTATTTTTCCGTATTAAGTGCCGGCCAGATGTATCAGATTTCATTTAATAATTCCACTTTCCGCTGGCAGATCGATAAGCTCATCTAAGTAAAATCCCGGTAAGTTTAATGAACACCTTGCAAGCGGCAGCAGGAGAAATCAAGTATGATTTTGCATGTGGATATGGACGCTTTTTTTGCCTCAATCGAACAGGCAATTAATCCCAGACTTGTCGGCAAGCCTTTAATCGTTGGTTCGCGGGGCAAGAAAATGCATACGGTGGTTTGCGCGGCAAGCTATGCGGCTAAAGCCCTGGGGATCCATTCCGGGATGCCTTCCCGGGAGGCGTTTAGTATCTGTCCTGACCTTGAGTTTATAGCTGCGGATCAGGGAAAATATATCTGGACTTCAGAGCAGATATTTGACTTACTCAAGGGGTATGATTTACCATTAAATTACGCCTCAATTGATGAGTTCCAGCTGGACTTGGGCAGCTATCCGGAGCCGCTAAATTTAGGTAAAAAGATCAAAGAACAGATCTATGCAAACTTTAACATTACTGCTTCAGTAGGGATTGCTAAAACCTGGCTTTTGGCTAAATTAGCTTCTAAGCTAAATAAGCCGGATGGCCTGACCCTGATTGATGACTCTAATTTTGAGCAGATTTTAAGAAAGACTTCGCTGGATAAGCTCTGCGGTATGGGTGGAAAAATCGGGGCTAATTTTATGGCCGGCGGTTTAAAAAGCTGTTGGGATCTCTACCTAAACTTACCGGAATTTTTTAGCCAGAGTTATGATAACTCTAGTAAGTCTGATGAAAATCCCGGTAAGTCTAGTGAAAGGCCTAAGTCGATCAGCCATTCATATACTTTACCGGAAACCAAAATAAACCCCCAGGTTATCCGGGCCTGGATCAGGTTACTATCTGAGATGGTTGCTACAAGGCTTAGGCAGCAAAATTTAGTCAGCGCAACCGTACATCTTTGGTTAACCGGACCGGAAATCGGAAATTTTGGGGCCCAGAAAACCTATCAATCGGCAACTAATGATGGCTATGAGATATACCAAAGAAGCCTTAAAATAATGGCAAAATCCTCACTAAAAAACCCGAGAATTCGGGCTATTGGGGTCACTTGCGGCAGTCTTTCTCAAGGCATCTACCAACCCTTACTTAGCGAAGATATCCGCAGGGAGGGGCTTATAAAGGCCCTGGACCGCATAAATAACCGCTATGGAGAGGGGTCAATCCATCCCGCGATCACCGTTTTAACCCGCTAGAAAATCTTTAATTAAACGCAAAAAATTCCAGGAACCCCGTATAGAACCTTGCCTAAGTTTGTCACATATAAAATAAGCCGGTAAGTTTAAGTAAAGAAGAAACCGGTTTTCCACAGCATAAAAACAGCCTTTAATAACATGTTGTCTTCTATAGGTTTAGGGAGACTTAGCCAAGATAGACAAGTTAACATAAGATATATTATAGGAAGTAGACTATAAGGGTAAAATGAGGCAAAGCAGCTCCAGGACGCTTGTTCAAGCGGCCCTTTTAGGGGTTATTTTGATCGTTATTTTTATTAATTACGGGGTTCTGTTTCGGTAGATTATCTATGCGGGTACTGATTACATATTGGCCGCCCTGTATTTTTATGGCGGATCCGGTAGTTATTCCTTTAGCGACTAATTGATGCGCTTTTCTTAAAATCCGGCTAAAAGTTTGCTGGGATATGCGCATGGATTTAGCTGCCTCTTTTTGGCTTAAACCCTGGCAATCTGCCAGCCTCAAAGCCTCAAATTCATCCATTTTAAGCCCTACCTCATCAGGCCTTCCCGGCCTGCCTCTGGGGCTAAATTGGCTGATTTTTGGGTCAACTTTGACTATTCTGTATTTACCCGGCCTTCCGCGCCTAGACATGGATTTTACCTGAATTTACCTACATTTAACGCCCTGGTTATTTTGAGTACCTACTCATAAATACCATTAAAAACTATAATTGTCAAGCACAGTTTTTACTTAAAAATTTCCAATCTACGCCCTTAATAAAACCAGGAAATCCCCAGCAAAAACATGTTAACATTTATCCCGCCATTAGGCCGTTTAATATTGGCATTGGAAAAGTGCCTGCGCCGGTACTCAAGATTTACCGCCAAATTCTTCTTAAAAAAGTAGGAAAAACCGGTGCCGAATTGAGGGGTAAAACCCCACTGCAATGACTGTTCATGGGTATGTTGGGTGATGTATCCGATCCCCCCTCCACCTATTAAATACGGATGGAATTTCTCAGTAACCGGATATGAATATTTAATTAAGAGGGTCCAGCCGGCCTCCAAATTGCTATCCGGGGCAAAAACCCCGTTAAGGTGAAATTCATTAATTAAGCCGGTGTAGCCTTTCGGTTTCATGTTTAGTTTATCAGCTAATGGCTTGATCAGGTCACAAAAACCCAGGCCCATAGAATCCATGCTATAACCTAAACGCAGGATGACCGGGATGATCTTGTATGAGCCTTTTGCTTCCAGGCTGCCATGGGCATAGCCTGTGATAATGCCGATTTCTTTAGTGTAAGGTAAATCCTGATTTTTAGAGGTTTCTGAGGTTTTTGGGGCTTCTGAAGCAAACGCGGTTAGTGAAATAAATAAAGCAAATATGCAGCTAAAAAACAAGATTTTTTTCATATTTAACCCCCTTTTGATACCAGATTATACT
>Ga0209099_1003593_pt1 | contig 12475 bp, 12 predicted proteins | sample AD_JPNHW2_MetaG_FD_184430 | JGI IMG/M metagenome (GOLD analysis project Ga0209099, IMG submission 184430) | Active sludge microbial communities of municipal wastewater-treating anaerobic digesters from Japan - AD_JPNHW2_MetaG (SPAdes) (version 2) | ecosystem: Engineered > Bioreactor > Anaerobic...
TGCACCACTGGCTTCGCACCGGAAAACTCGCAGGAACAAAAATATCGTATCGTGCCTGGCGCATCTCACGTTCGGCACTGGAAGATCTGGTCACGCAGAACAGCAACGCACAACCAAAAAATGCGAAGCCTGCAAAAAACGGTGACAAAACAGGAACCACCCAAAGTAAACTTCCAGACAACACCGTTGTTCCTTTGTCACCCGGGACAACTCCCGGCTCAAAGATGAAAAGGTATATCCGGGATATTATGGGGGAAGACAGCAAGGGTCCTGCTGAAATGGAATAAAAACCAGCTCGTCTTTCTCGGGTTCATGGGCAATACTCTGGTAAGAGAACAACTGGTCCAGTGGTAGTGTAAGCAAAAAGAAGATCGGTTGGCCGGCAGAACGTCTATTCGATAAAAACAAAAACCATACGATTTTTCCTGACAGTCAAAAAAAGGCTGATTCCGTGCGGCCGTTTAATTTAACGATCGTCAGGATCCTGAATAGTCTATCGCGGTTTTTCTATTGAGTTCGCTCACGATAAGCGGATCCGCAGTGCACACGCTTTTAGTTCCCGATAAAATTCTCTTTTCTCACAGGACTGACTATCTAAAAAAATAATTTCTGTTAATTTTCACCCGATATAAACCGCATACCGCTATATACAAAAAGGTCTAATAATGAACAAAACGAGAAGGCCGTCATTAAGCGGGCATTAAACAAAAACCCTCGGGGATCTGCCATGGACGAATCGGTCATTTTGCAGGAGATTAACAAGTATAAAAAATTTAAAAAAGTAGACGGGGCTACATACCGTAAGGTCAACCAGTTCCTGCGTAAACGCACCTACATAACCGCCCGTGAATGGGCACTTGCACGGTTATGCACAGATTTCCGCACGTCTGGTGGCGCTGAGATGACCTTTATCGGAAAGCACCTGCCGGAGCTCGTTCCTTTTATGGAAGAACCGTACTCCCCGCAGGCTGTAAACCAGGCACGTCACTCGTTTAAGAAAAAGGTAAGAAAAGCAAGTGCCACCTTTTTTTATGGTGCAATGTGCGGGTTCTTTACAACCGATGAACTGGACGATCTCCTTTTCGAGGCAAGCGAGGTTTCGCGTTTTCTCTTAGAAGTCGAGGGAACAACGCTCGATATTGATGAAGAGATCGATATTGAAGATCGGATCACACATGTCATGCGAAGTGTCGGAGAAACCGCAAAGACAATACTTAGGACCCGGGAAGATGACAAAGCGGCACCTGACACAAATTTACCAACGACCACCCCTGCTGAGGGACTTCCGTTAAAGGCAAATCTCCACCAATACGAAACCCCGATTGTCTCCCCGGCCACGGGTGATGATACTCATGTGATGAGATCAATTGAGACATTACCTCTTCATGAAATAATACAGGATCAAACCCCCGCCTCTGAGATAACGAACGATATCCCACCGATCACAAATGACGCTCCATCAACGAATGCCTCCAATGTCGGGGAAAATGACATACCACCCGAGCAAACAGTATCGCACATTCCTCCGGAGGAAGGGAATAAATCATGAAAATTATCCAGGTTTCCGGGCGGGCAAACACCGGGAAAACCACATTTATCCGGAACCTCATTCCGGCGCTCAAGTCACGAGGGCGTGTCGGTGTTATCAAGCACCTGGGAGATCATGAGTTCCAACTGGATGAGAGCAAAGATACAACCGTATTTTTTGAAAACGGAGCTGACGTTTCCGTGGGAATTGATTCCCATAAATCCGTCATTGCGCTTCATACCGACAATCTTGACGAGATGCTCCGGTTTTTAAAAAACGACGGCATGGATTTTGCCGTCATCGAAGGGTTCAAACAACGTAATTTCCCGAAGATCATCATCGGCGATCTTCTCAGTGACACCTGCATTTTACGGAACCCGACTGTTGACCAGGTTATCTCCTCACTATCCCTGTTCGAAGATTATTAAACCAAAAAAACCCGATGGATCTAACGAAGATGACAATAAAAAAGATGCAGAAACGGCTGTTTGGAACAAACGGCGTTCGAGGAGTTATTGGAAAAGATATCACTCCGGAACTTGCGCTCCGAATTGGCCAGGCACTTGGCACGATGAGACCTGGACGCATCGCTGTGGGAATGGATACCCGGACTTCCGGTCCGACTCTGGCCGATGCACTCAAGGCAGGGCTTCTTGCGACAGGATGCGATGTTGTTGATTGCGGGATACTCCCGACACCGGCCCTTCAGTATGTTGTAAAAGAGCACTACGACGGAGGAGCGATGATCACTGCATCTCACAATCCCCCGGAATACAATGGCGTTAAAATTATCGAACCTGATGGTACCGAGATGGGAGATGAAGAGACCATCCGGCTCGAAGAACTAATAGCGGAGAAATCCCTTCCGACGAAATCATGGGACCAGGTCGGAACAGAGATCGCAGAACCACACCTGATCGAGGAATATGTCCAGTCAATTGCCCGCCAGTTTGCGGGAAAACCTGGAAACGGAATGACTGTTGTAGTTGATCCAGGGTCCGGCCCGGCCTGCAAGACAACACCGGCAATCCTGCAGGCACTGGGGTGCCGGGTGATCACCATCAACGGGATTATGGACGGGACATTTCCCGGACGATTACCTGAACCATCTCTGGAAGGCCTCAAAGGACTGGCAGCACTGGTTGTATCAAGCAAAGCGGCATTTGGTGTTGCCCATGACGGTGACGCAGATCGTGCAGTATTTGTTGATGAGAACGGGGCATTCATCGAGGAAAACCAGGAATTTTCTTTAATCGCGCAGCATATCTGCAGGAACGCGAAAGGTGCCATTGTTACTCCGGTCAGCACATCGCAGATGATCGAAATGGTCGCCGATAGGGAAGGATGTACTGTCCAGTATACCCCGGTCGGGAGCATCTATGTCGCCCGTACCATGCGGGAACTCATTGCAAGTGGTAAACCCGTGGTATTTGGGGGAGAGGGAAATGGCGGTTTGATCTTCCCGGAGCACCAGTTCTGCCGCGACGGGGGAATGACCGCCGCCATGATGGTCTCGCTTCTCGCGACGAATGGAAAAAGTCTCTCAAAACTGGTCGGGCAGTTACCGTCCCGGCACATGATAAAAGATAAAATTTCGACGCCACACGGCTCACGTCTCATTGAACGGCTCAACAAACGATATGCAAATGAATCCATTGACCGCACTGACGGCCTGAAAATTAAAAGACAAAATTCGTGGGCGTTAATCCGGGCATCCGGGACGGAACCACTCATACGCATCCTGGTGGATGCCGATGATAAAAAAGCGGGTTCTGCTCTTTATCAGGAAATGAAAAAATCCGTTTCAGAAATTCTAAAAGACGTATCCTGACCGGGTAGATACCCCTTTTTTTTAGGAGAAAATAACGGGGACCGGGTCTGTTACACGCCGGAAAGTATTGTTACTCTTTTCGAGGTGGATTTATCCGACCATTCGGATATTTATTGACAGTCAAAAATGAGGGAATCCCTGTTTTTTAATCAGAGTTTTTAGATCACGTTACGCAACGCGGCAAGGTTCTTTTCCAGTTTTGCAAGGATCTTCTCACCCGATTTATTCCGGGAAACGGGAGTTTCTGTGATGACTTTTTTATCCATGCCGTATTTCACAAAAACCTCGCCTTCGGTGTTGATATAAATATTATTGAGGATCTGTGGATCACGCATGTGTTCAAAATTCATGATTCCTTTTTGTGACAGGATCTCCCGGATTCGTTTTACTTTTCCGCGTTCATACGCGCTCAGGTTCCGTGAGCCTTTTGGTCGTCCGCGTGGCATGTACAAAAATTTTTGTCTGGATCTATTTAAAGGAATGCGGTGATTTGAGGTATAAAAATTTTATTTTCCATAAATTTACCATGGATAAACTCCATTTGAAGAATCTTGTTTGGCTCATGCGCATGTAATTCATTAAAATTACGGAAAAATCAGAGTTTTTTATTAAAAATACAATTATGAAATATATATGCGCGGGAATTATTAAAATAAAAAATTCTGGTACACGATCATGATCCAACCATGATTGGAGCCTGTTTTTCAGGAACTTTTTTCTGAACTGAAGGTTTTTGGGCCGCGGCAGGATGAACATGTCCTTCGGGTTTTTCTTCTTTTGATTTTTCTTCATGCCCGGTCAGGATATTGTTCTGGTGTGCTAATGCGGAAAGGATCTGCCGGCTCACTTCGAGGTTCTCTTTTGTGAGCGCTGCCATGTCACTCATAATTTTTGTCTGCTCGGCGATCAGTGCCTGGATTTCACGGGAGGTTTGCGTGCCGGTTTCTGCCTGCGGCACGGCCTGAGGGCGTTTCTTTGCAAACTCGCTCCGGCGTTTCCAGATCTTGCTGATACTATCAAGACCCTTCTTTGTATCCGGGAAGACTTTGAGGTATTGCTCGTAAAATTCGTGGCTGTCCCTGCACTTGAGGACGAGATCAATCTCCGCTTCCTCAACTACCTGGTATTTTCGGGTTTGAGTTTTCTGCATAACTATACCTTCCTAAGTCTACCATGCATGAAAAAAGAATTGTGGTTCAAAAACTTTCATGACCCCCTGAATAACGCCGACAGAACCCGGCATTAAGCAAAAAATATTTTTCGGGCAGGAGGTTTTGAGGTTTCCAACCTCGCGATAAACCTTGCTGGTATAGGATGCATCAGCCCGCACCGCACCGGTCATTTTCACCCTGCACACCGGCCGAATAAAAGGCCGGCACCGCACTACTTTTTATGGCATTTGAAGATGGTATCGTGTATGTTGTTATTGCTCTCGTGATGGGGTTTGTGCTCGGCTGGCTTTTTGTTAAAGCGCAGATCACCGCAATCGAGGCACGTTACAAGGCAGAACTTGAGCGGTGGAAAGTTGAGGCTGCCGGGGAAATCCGGAAAGATTCAGTGAATCGTTCCCGCTCTACCCTGAAAGGAAAGATTGCCGAACAGATGGCTCCCCTGCTCCCCCGGTTCGGGTATCTTCCTGCGGATGCCCGTTTCATCGGGTCACCTGTTGATTATATTATCTTTGATGGTCTTTCTGCCGTAGCCGATGAGAAAGGTGGAACGATCAGGATCGTGTTCATGGATGTGAAGCACGGCAGCGCCACACTCTCCCGGACACAGAGAGTGATAAAAAAAGCCGTGGAAGAAAAAGCGATTGCCTGGCAGACCCTCCATCTTCCGGATGAATAAGTCCTGGAAGCATTCATAAAAAGTTTCAGTTGCCTTTTTTCAGGGTCGAGTATGATCCCGATCGGTTTATGTTTTTTTGCATTCGTCGTGAGTCCGACTCCGGAAACCTTATTGCGGCCGGGGTTGATCCTGTGATATAATGGAATATATTACACTCACCGTTCAGAAACGTGCGTTCCCGAGCGAAGGACGCGCACGTATGAATCCAGTTACCCTTAAAAAGATCGGGGTTGACGAACGTGAAGATCTTGACGTTGGAACTACTGAAAGAGACCGCTGGATCACAGTATCGGCATACAGCGATTCGACTGTGGGGGAGGACACAATCCGGCTCGCTCTTGGCGATCTCGACGCACTGGGAGTCCCCGAATGCACTGCAGTTATCGTGAAAAAGGCGATACCGCTGTCCGATCAGGTGAGGGAAACCGCCCAGGCAGCCGCCGTTCAGGTGGCTGGCGGAATCGAGGGGATCCGAGGCCGTATTTCCCATACGTTAGAACCGGTCGCCGCAAAGGCGCAGGTTGCAGTACAGGACGTTTATAACAGGGTCTCAAAGGAACTTCCCACTAAAGACGATATCAGCAGGACGATCGATGCGACAAAGAAGAAGATCGCTCCGAACTTTGCTCCGGATGATGCAGGGGCGCTCCTTACCCTGCTCTACGAGAATGGCGGAGCGATCCGGGCTGTTAGAATCCCACAGGGAAAGGAAACGACTATTGCAGCGCTTGGCCTGCCGGAAGGTGTTTTTGCAATTGCATTCCGGCACGGTGAAAACGGAATTGTCATTCCCGCGAATGACAGCACGGTTAAATCGGAAGATCAACTTTTCCTGATCGGGGATGAGAACCTGCTTGCCCCGACAATCCAGAAAATTGCGGAATAATCCCGTTCTGTCCTGTCTGCCAGGACTGATCAATTTTTTAGTATGTTCTGATCTGTTAATGTTTCGGCAGGAGTTGCCGGGATTTGTAACTTTTATGATAACCAGCTTTGACGGATCACGCTGATAACCAGGGCACTAAATATCCGGACAATGGTTCAAATCCATCTGTTCCCTTTGATTTTATCTTCGATGAAGAAACAGAAACGTTGAATGTTAAGCATAGCCCGGTGATAGATTCAAACACAATACTGCCAGATAATCGGATGGACAAAAAAAAGGTTAATTATAGGACCGGAAGGGAACGTACTTGTCAATAATTTTGACCTTGTCGCCTGCCGGAGTCCATACCCAGACTTCAGCCCGGTCGTTGTTACCGGTTGATCCCACGAGGCTTACAGTTTTACCGACATACAGCGGCTGGACCATCTTGTCGCTGAGCACCGTGCCGTCTGCACGGGTGAGCGTCATGTCGATTTCAGGGATATAATTCATGCCCTTCCCACCCCGGAAGGTAAGAATCACCTGGGGGTCGATAGACTTGCCGTTACTTGCGACCTGAACATCGACTGCCCAGTTGCTCGGCAGCGTTTGAACAGGACCGGGTGTGGTGGATGCAAGGGTGGTCGGTACAACCGTAGCTGTTTCTGTTGTTACCACTTCTTCAGGAGTGGTCGGTACGGCCGTGGGCACGGGAGTAGCCACCTGTGCTGCAGGCTGCGAGCAGCCGGCAACAACCAGGAGTAGCATCAGTAAGGCGATGCCGCCAAAGATGAACTTTAATTTCATACTGCATGTTGTAATCCCTGACAAATTAAAATTGTGTGTGCAATAGAGAAATGAAACTGCCGGATTCAGGTATTTTAAAAGATTTTTCCCTGATAACGATCACAGCCGATATAACAGCGCATAAGAGACTGATCAAGATACCCCTCGCGATAACTCTCATGATATGCGATAGTTCGGGGGGATAAAAAAAAGTTTTCTTTGTATTTTTTTTAGCCTGCTTTACTCGCGCCTGCCCTGAGCTGGCTCAATTCCGGTGGGCTGACCCCTGATCGTGCGCTCCTTCATGATTGTGTAGACCTCTTCTGCGCAGTCACGCGGGATCTCGACAAAGGAGTAGGTATCGAGGATCCGGATTGCCCCGATGGATTTGCCGGGAATACCGGTTTCATTTGCGATGGCGCCGACGATATCCTTGGGAGCGACGTTGTGGTCGCGACCAAGGCCAAGGAAGAACCGTACCATGCCTGCCTCTGCACCGGTATCGCCGAAGTCAGTCATGGGGGCCCGTTCTTTCTTTGCGTCTGCACCCGGCTCCATACGCATTTTCAGGAGGGCTGCGGCGATCTCAAGCGTGGTGAGCTCCCCTGCGCTTTCCCGCTCGACCATCCGGGCGTAAGGTTCGATGCCGCCCTCCTTGATCGCCTCGCGTACCTCTTCAAGGATTGTCTTTGTCTTTGACTCGACCACATCATTTGTAGTCGGAAGAGATTTTCTGGGGATCTGGACTTTTATGTATTTCTGGATCTCGCGGAGCTTGGTGAAGTCCCGGGGCGTGACAAAGGTAATCGCTCTGCCGCTTCTCCCGGCCCGTCCTGTCCGACCAATCCGGTGGACGTAATACTCGACATCCTGCGGGACATCGTAGTTTATCACCATATCCACCTCCTCGACATCAATACCTCGTGCCGCAACATCGGTTGCGATCAGGATGTCGATAGAGCCTTTCCGGAACCCGCCCATGACCCGGTCGCGCTGGGACTGTTTCATGTCACCGTGAAGTTCCTCGGCGCGGTAGCCCCGTGCCCGGACACGGCCGGCGAGATCTTCTGCACCTCTTTTTGTGTTGCAGAAGATAATTGCAAGATGCGGATCGACAACATCAATCACCCGGCAGAGAGACTCGAGCTTGTCCCGGTCCCGTACTTCGATATAGGATTGTTCTGTGGCGGGAACAGTGAGTTCCTGGTACTCGACCCGGACAAACTCTGGACTATTCTGGAACCTCTTCGAGATTTCGATGATGGGCTGGGGCATTGTCGCGGAGAAGAGAAGTGTCTGCCTTTTTTGAGGGACACGCTTCAGGATGCGCTCGATATCATCCCGGAAACCCATGTCAAGCATCTGGTCGGCTTCGTCAAGCACCACCATTGAGACATTGTCAAGGGAGAGGGTGCGGCGCTTCATGTGGTCCATCACGCGGCCGGGGGTACCGATCACGATGTGGACGCCATGGGCAAGGACCCTGAGCTGACGTTCTATGGGCTGGCCGCCATAGACCGGCAGGACGGTGATTTTCGGGAGATACGCGAGGAGATGAGAGAATTCCTCGGCGATCTGGATGGCGAGTTCACGGGTCGGGCAGAGCACGATGGCCTGCACGACATTCTGCGATGCGTCGATGCTTTCGATAACGGGGATGCCAAAAGCTGATGTCTTGCCGGTACCGGTCTGCGCCTGCGCAGTCACGTCACGGCCGGCCTGAATGAGGGGGATGGCGAGTGCCTGGATAGGGGTGGGCTCTTCGAAGCCCATATTTTCTATGGCTTTCGCGATCTCTTTTGAGAGTGAGAGATCGGAAAACTGCAACCTTGAGTTCATATCGCACGACTATTTGGCGCGCAGGTTCATAAGATGATACCCCAGTTTTCCCGGATCCGGCCGCTCCCATGATGTTTTTCCGGCACTGCCCGGTTTTCTCTTTCGGATGTCCGCGCGCATCCAGGGTATCCCCGGGTCTACTGACAGTATTATTGCAGGAGCGATACAAACGGGGATTATTCATAAGGGAAAATTATGAAAGTCGTCGCATTCAACGGGAGCGCACGCAAGGACGGGAACACCGCGATCCTTGTGCGGACACTGTTTAAGGAACTTGAGAAAGCAGGCATCGAGACCGAGCTCGTACAGCTGGCCGGGAAAAAGATGCACGGGTGTCTGGGTTGCGGGAAGTGCCGGGAGAAGAAAGACCGGCGCTGCGTTATTGCGGATTTTGCAAACGAGTGCATCCAAAAAATGGACGAGGCAGACGGAATCATCCTCGCGTCGCCGACGTATTTCTCTGATGTGACCTCTGAGATGAAGGCGCTGATTGACCGTTCGGGCTATGTTGCCATAGGAAACGACCAAATGTTCCGGCGCAAGGTCGGAGCGGCGGTTGTTGCGGTGCGCCGGGGCGGGGCGATCCACACGTTCGATACGATTAACCATTTCTTTTTTATCAGCCAGATGGTGGTGCCGGGCTCGAACTACTGGAATGTCGGGATCGGGCTTGCGCCGGGCGATGTGGAAAAGGATGAGGAAGGCCTTGCCACGATGAAGGTGCTGGGCGAGAACATGGCATGGGTGATGAAAAAACTCAAGAAATAATTTCTTTGGATTTGCACACTTTGACTTGGGTGCCAGACAATTTTTTTTACCAAAGATCCCGGAGGGAAGATCTTTTCACATGCGAATCTCATGAAAAATTTTTCCGGGGCAGCGCGTTTCAGGCCCCCCACGGGACAGGATCGTTTTTGTCCGGACAGTGCAGGGCAGGGTACAAAATACCAAACTCACCCTAACGGGAGCACAGAAAATAAAGTCGCAAATCAGGGCCCATTTTAAAAAATACGCCAAATTTGGCCCCCATATAATACCCTTTCCAGCCCCGCCACGGCCCCGGAAACAGCCGATTTTTACCGGACGGCCAATAACTCAACCGGACCAGAAATCGGGGCTCAAAAACGCGATACGTGAACGTTATAATTCGTCCGATTTGAAAAATACGGCAGATTTATCGACTTTTAGAAACGGAGCCCTTTTCGGGCTCCGTTTGGTCGTGTCAGACACCAATCGGAGCCCAAAATGAGCCCGGAATAATACGGGTCGCTGGTATGCAGTGGTGTGATTGAAAATGAAGGTACAACCTGGAAGAGGGTGTCTCCCGAGGTAACCGTCAGACCTCAACCGTCATCCCGTCTTCTGACACCACAAGACCCGGGCACTCCGGTTCGAACTGCGCTTTTAAGGCCCGGCGCTCTTCAATGGTTTTGTATTTCTCAGCACCGAAATGCATCAGCGCGAGCCGTTTTGCCTTTGCCTCTTTTGCGATGTGAATCGCGTCCTCCGGGTTGAGGTGCGGCCAGCCGGGGCTTTTCTCGCCGGGCTTTAACCCGCACTCGGTAATAAGGAGATCGGCATCGCGGGCGAGCGTGATCGCGTTCTCGCAGAGACCCGTATCGGTACAATAGGTGATTACCTTACCGTCAATTTCGAACCGGAACCCCCGGCAGGGAACCGGATGGATAAGCGGCAGGCACGTGACCCTGAAAGGAAGTTCGTGGAGCCCGTCCGCAAGCTCGGACACGGTCACAGGATAAGGAATTTGTTCAAGAGGGACGGTATAGGGATCGCGGAGAAGGCCCGCGAGATCCGCAGTGGTGCCGACCTGTCCGCAGATAGTCAGGCCTTTTTTAAACCGGAACTTCACGAGCGTATGGAGCCCTTCGGTATGATCGAGGTGGAAATGGCTGAGAAAAAGAAAGACCGGTTTGTCCTGCGACATGTACCGGTCGGCCTTCGCTATCGCATTTCCCGCGTCAAGAATTATGTCGTAGTCGCGTGCGGAGATGAGCGTCGAGACCGTGTTTCCCGTGGATGAATCGTACCAGCCGTTTGTCCCAAGGAACGTAACCTTCATACCCCTAAATTAGCCCTGTTCCATCTTCAAAGTACAGGTACTGCCGGACTTCTTTGTACTCAAATATGCAGGATTTTTAAAATGCCGTGACGATGAAACCATGACAAATTATTGATCGGATGCGATAACGATGAAAAAAAGTGTTTCAGTATTCGTATGTGCCGCACTGCTGGTCCTTTTTGCGTGTGCAGTTCCGGCAGGTGCAGTGGTCCTTGAAGTGACTGTAAAAGGTACGGTCGCGGATGTCTCATCAGCAAATAACTCCCTGACCCTTGCAAATCCCGAACAATATGGCTGCGATTACGGCTCGGGCACGAACGCCCCGGTCTGTTCATGGACGAAGTTGAACACGACCTTGCTCACCGGCACGGTTCCTGACGCAGCGGCGCTGTCCGTGTTTGCCAAAGGTGATCAGGCAGTCGCGGTGAGCCTTGGTGGTACGGGCGGGACCTGGATCGCGCTTGCGAAACTGTATGGCTCCGGTACCAATGCAGACGATGCAACCGATGAGATCGGCGATATCGGGAGTCTCCCGACCGCGCTCATCGGAGATTACGCCGTTACCGGGATCACGGCACCCAATTGTTCTGCCTGCACTGGGACGACCTGTTCGGCAACAACCTCGAACGTGACTGTCACGAGCGGGAAGATGACCGTTGCACAAAAAACCCTCCTCCCCGGCGAGTCGCTCTATTATAACGGCAGGAACGATGCCTCAAGAGTCAATGTCAGTTTCGTGAAAGGTGAGGCATTGTCGGATTCGTGCCCCAAGTATGCCGGTCTTATCGGCGGGGTGCAGCCGGTCTCTGATTATATTGTCCATGTGGTCCCCCCCATGGGGATGAAGGTGACAACAACATCAGAGGCAACAGCGGTCACATCTCCTGCAGGTGCGGCGGCATCTGTCCCGGCAGCTGCTACGACAACCCGGAAATCTGCCCTGCCATTTGCCGCGCTCGGTATCCTCGGTCTTGGTATCGCAGCCCTTGCCATGCACCGGCGCAGGAACTAACCTTCTTTTTTAGTACTTGGCCGGTACGATCACAATCTCCATGTACCGGGTTGTTGCAATGCTTACTTGATACAAGCATGATTCCCGTTTTGGAGGGTGACCTTCCATGGCACAGGTAAGAGTCGGTGTGCATGTCTCGATTGCCGGTTCGCTCGATCTCGCTGTCGACCGGGCAAAGGACGCCGGCTGCGATGTCTTCCAGCAGTTTACCCGCAACCCCCGGGGCTGGGGGTACAAGCCGCTCTCCGATGACGACGGCGCCCTCTACAAAAAGAAATGCGCCACCACCGGCATTCTTCCGGTCGACCATATGCCCTATCTCCCGAACCTTGCCTCGCCGAAACCCGAGATCTGGGACAAGTCAGTCCAGACGCTTTCGGCCGAGCTCGACCGGTGCGGGCGGCTTGGCATCCCCTATCTCGTCACCCATCTCGGCCATCACCTTGGCGATGGTATTGCGGGTGGCAGGGCCCGGGTGATAAAAGCGGTGAATATAGCGCTCGCTTCGTCAAGTAATGAGGTAATGCTGCTCCTTGAAAATACCGCAGGGGAGAAAAATAGCGTAGGCAGCAGTTTCGAACATATCCACGCGATTATCAACGGGATAGAAAAAACAGACCGGATTGGCGTCTGTTTCGATACCTGCCACGCATTTGCCGCAGGTTATGAGCTGCGGACAGAAACGG
>Ga0209099_1003594_pt1 | contig 12470 bp, 8 predicted proteins | sample AD_JPNHW2_MetaG_FD_184430 | JGI IMG/M metagenome (GOLD analysis project Ga0209099, IMG submission 184430) | Active sludge microbial communities of municipal wastewater-treating anaerobic digesters from Japan - AD_JPNHW2_MetaG (SPAdes) (version 2) | ecosystem: Engineered > Bioreactor > Anaerobic >...
CCCACTTTATCAGGTGGAATAAGTTCTCGAATGATGGTATTGCCCTCGGTTATCCACTTGGCTCCAACTGCCTGAATTACTCCACTGAGATTGATTACTGGTTCAATTATCTTCCATTATCACTGGGTGTAAATGCTTCCTATACAAGGCAGGGCAGTACGGGGAACAGTTTTACGTTAAATACAAGCGACCCTGCGTTGATTCCTAATACTCAGACAACCAAGACGCATTGGCTGGCAGGAAAAATAACAGATACAACAAGCATCAAAGCATACATGGAATTGCATCCGCTGACGCATCATTATTTCCGTATCGGAACTATGATGAACAAAACACAGGAAACGAACTGGAAACAGGATTTTACATTCAGCTATCGAACAGAATTCTAATATGGATGTTATTCTTCTGATTTATGTGATTATCCTATTGAACATGAGCTTTGCCATGTTCAGGAAATGGAAAACAAACACTCCCTTGCAACATACATATTCAATTATCGCAGTGGGAAGAAACGAATCGGAAAGATTACCAGGATTCCTTGCTTCTCTGAAAGCTCTTGATTATCCAACTGAGCTATACGAAATAATTCTTGTTGATGATGCTTCATCGGATGATACGTTCAATCAAATGAATGAGTTCGCAAATGAGAAAAACAACATACAGGTTTTCCAAGTGAAAGAAAGTGAAAAGATAGGAAAGGGGAAGCGACAAGCACTTACTCTTGCAGCAAAACATGCAACGAAGGATATTTTATTATTCACCGATACTGATACGGAAGTTCCAGTTCATTGGATTTCATCTTATAACAGCTACTTCTACACAATCATTGGAATGGTAATCGGTTATGTAAGGATGAAACACCTATCTCTTATTTATCGCGTAAAACGGATATTCTCATCCGGTCTTTTCTGCTCCACCGTGGGCATGGGAATTCCATTCAGTTGTTCCGGTGCAAATATAGCAATCAGACGCTTTGTGTATGAAGACATAGGCGGTCATGAAGGCTTGGGTGATTTCCATGCAGGTGATGACAAGCTGTTACTGAAAAAGATGCATCAGTTAGATTATAAAATCGGTTATAATTCCGATGAGACAATGATCGAGCAGAATCAAAAATACACCTTCAAACAATTGCTTGATAGAGAGATCAGACAGTATGGGAAGATCAAGCTTTCGTCAACCTACTATATACTTTTCACGGCTTTGGTTTTTGCCTTCTTTATTTTTCTGCCGTTCCTGCTTGTTCATCACATGAACTGGGTTTATTTAGCAGGCATTATTCTCCCTATATACCTGTTTTATTCATGTTCACTGATCATCCATCATGAGAGATTCCACCCACTGGATTACATTTTTCTTCTGGTATATCCATATTATGCGATTTTCTTCTCCATCATCAGCTTATTCGTAAAGGCAAAATGGAAAGCGTAACCAGGAAAAGGCTTGAATTTCTTTTGAAATTGGCTATTTCCATCGTCATCCTGTATTTTATTTTCAGGAAGATGGACATGCAGGTCGTGGCTGCCAATTTCATGAAATTCAGTTTATTCACCTTTTTTCTGTTAGTCGTGACAACCTGCATCAAGCTGTATCTTCAATATCGGAATTGGAAAATGATGCTTCATCTGAATCCAGGCTTTTCTTCACGTAAGAGACAAATATTCAAATCCTACCTTATTGGTCTCGCGCTCGGATTCCTGATACCCGGTGGACATGCCAGCTTTGGAAAAGTCTTTTTTATCGAGAACACAAGTAAAAGGAAGACCTTCTTTTCCATTCTTATGGAGAAGTTCTTTCTCACTTGGACGAACTGGTTCTTTGCTATCTGGGCAACTTTCTTTTATTTCTATTCATTTTCACTGCCATTGAAGCTGATCGCCGCCTTGCTGATTACCTTTTCTCCACTTGGTCTATACTTTGCAATGCGACTCAGACCGAACCTGGAACCACTCCGACAGGAATACAGGAAAGCAGCGCCCCTGGTCATGCTGAACCAGATCATTACAGTCTTTTTCACGTTCATCCAATATTGGATCATTTTGAATACATTCTATCCGATTCGCTTTGATAAAGTAGCGATCTCCTCTTCGCTTGTGCTGTTTGCGAATACGATTCCCATTACGTTCTCGGGGCTTGGATTGAGGGAGACCTTTGCGGTTCATATTTTCAAGCGTTACGGAATCAGGGGAGAGTATGCGGTCACTGCTTCACTGACCATCTTCATTATTACGGGTGTACTTCCCGCCCTGGTTGGATTGTTCTTGATGATGAGAGAAAAAAAGAAGCACCCCAGGGATGCTTCTTTTAAACAAATGTTATCTTAAGTTTATATCACGATATTTACAAGCTTGTTCGGTACGATGAATATCTTCTTCACCTGATGTCCTTCCAACATCTTGGCTACATTTTCATTCGTGACAGCCTGTCTTTCCAAGTCTTCATTCTCAATGTCTGGTGAAACGCTTAACTTACCCCTCACCTTGCCGTTAACCTGTATGACATAGGTAATGAGGTCTTTGACCAGATACTCTTCCTTATGAGTGGGAATACCTGCTTCATGAATGAAGGTTTCGTTTCCAAGCATTGACCAGAGTTCTTCCGAAATATGGGGAGCAAAGATATACAGCAGGCGAGGCATCATAATACATGCTTCGGCATATACAGCCTTTTCGACGTTCGTGAGTGCATCAGGTTGCTTGATGTTCGTCACATTATTCAAGTGCTCCATGATGGCAGCGATGGCAGTATTGAACTGCATCCTGTTCTCGATATCCTCATTCCATTTCCGTATCATGAAATGAGTGCTGTAACGAAGATCAGCAATCTCTTTTCTCAAATCATCATGCTCTGCAAGCAGGTCATAATGCTTGCGAATCAATTCCTGCTGAGATTCGATCAATCTCCAGATTCGATTCAGGAAGCGGAAAGCTCCCACGACACCATCGTCATTCCATTCCACATCCTTTTCAGGAGGTGAGGCAAATAGCATGAATACGCGAGCCGTATCTGAACCAAAACGATCCAGGTAGGTCTGGGGATCTACTGTATTTCCCTTGGACTTGGACATTTTAGCCCCGTCCTTGGTCACCATTCCCTGTGTCAGCAGACGTGCAAAAGGTTCGTCCGACTTCACAAGCCCAATGTCTCTCATGAATTTATGGAAGAAGCGTGCATACAGCAAGTGCATGCAGGCATGCTCGATTCCGCCTATATATTGGTCTACAGGCAGCCAGTAATCACTCTTGGCTGTATCGAATGGCTTGTTGTCATTCTTTGGATCAGTATATCTGGCATAATACCATGAACTATCCACGAATGTATCCATGGTATCGGTCTCCCGTCTTGCGGGTGCACCACACTTCGGGCACGGAACGTTGATCCATTCTGGAACTGAAAGTAGCGGATTCTGTGTGGTCTTTCCAATCTGTACATTTTCTGGAAGAAGTACAGGCAAGTCCTCATCGGGAACAAGAACAACACCGCAGTGGTCACAATAGATCACAGGGATTGGATTTCCCCAGTAACGCTGCCTGGAAACACCCCAGTCGCGCAGGCGATAGGTAACCGTACCACTCCCGTAATTCTCCAATTGCAGCCATTGTGTTATCTTTTCTTTTGCCATGTTGCTGGCAAGACCGTTGAATTTCTCTGAATTCACCATATATCCGGGTGAAGTGTAGGCTTTTTTCATCTTTTCGAGCACCAGATCCTGATCCTCATTCTGAATCACGATCTTCATTGGAATATCATATTTCCCTGCGAATTCAAAATCTCTCTGATCATGTGCAGGCACCGCCATAACAGCCCCGGTGCCATAATCCATGAGGACATAATTGGTAATCCAGATCTGTACCTTGTCTCCATTGACCGGATTTATACAATAACGACCGGAAAATACACCTTCCTTGGTTGTATCTTCGGAAGTACGATTGATCTTGTCTTCATTGATCACTTTATCGCAGAAAACCCTTAACTTGCTGTCAGCAGGCTCCTTTTCCAACCATTCCCTCACCAGTGGATGCTCCGGAGGAAGTGCCATGAAGGTTACGCCAAATATTGTATCGGGTCTTGTCGTAAATACCTTGATGATGGTATCAGAATTTTCCAGTTTGAAGAATATCTCAGTTCCGAAACTCTTGCCGATCCAGTTCTCCTGCATAACCATGACGCGTTCGGGCCAATCAATCATGTGCGAGAAATCAAGCAATTCCTCTGCATATTTCGTGATACGGAAGAACCACTGCTCCAATTCCTTTTGACGCACGACAGTTCCGCATCTCCAGCAGTTACCATCTTCCACCTGTTCATTGGCAAGCACAGTCTGGCATTCATCACACCAGTTCACGAAAGAGGTCTTTTTATATGCTAATCCATTTTCATAGAGTTTCTTGAAGAGCCACTGTCCCCATTTATAATATTCAGGTTTACAGGTAGCAACAGGTCTGTCCCAGTCGATACCGAATCCGAAATCTTCGAACTGCTTACCCATGATCTCCATGTTCTTTTCAGTGGTCAGTCTCGGATGTGAATTATGCTGAATGGCAAAGTTCTCTGCCGGCATTCCGAATGCATCATAGCCCATGGGCTGCATTACATTATAACCTTGCATCAACTTGAACCTGGTAATGGCATCACCGATGGAATAATTGGAAACATGCCCCATGTGCAAAGCACCTGATGGATAAGGGAACATGTTTAAAACATAGTATTTCGGCTTGTCACTGAAGTCTACGGCGTTGAATATACGCTTTTCCTTCCATTTCTTCTGCCATTTTTTCTCGATTACTTCGAATGGATATTCCATTTGGTCCTCCCGACCTATTCCTGAGATTGAAATCAAAAAATTGTAACTTCTTTGACGTCAAGGAGAAAGTGAATAACGACAATATCCGGTAGATTCAACCTATGTCTGTCACCAGAAATCACGATCTTTCATAGATGGCTATAGAATGACAGATAATCAAGGATCGAAGGTAAGGAAATCAATAGGTTGTCTTGAAAATTCTTCGATTTACAGTTCATACTTGACGAATAAGGAAGGAGAAATGCATAATAAAATCATGAATTATTATTTTTTTTGCATCAATCATTGGAGGTGGCTATGTTCTTTTCCAAAATCATCGTAAGATTGATCATATTCATACTCATTCCATTCATTCTTGTTTCCTGTGCCAGTTATGAAAAAATCAATGTTCCCAAGAATCCTCAACCTACCTTGAATGGCAAACTGATCCATCTGATTTGGAATTCTGAACAAAATAAGAATATGATATACTACCTGACAAATGCAACCATGGATGCAAACTCCTTACAAGGCACCCTGAAGATTCTTACGCCCTATTCTACGGAAATCTTTAATAAGCATAGCAATATAGACGTATATGTGAATCCATCTGTTCCTTTCCCGGGGGGTAATGATGTATCGTTTTCAATTCCTGTCAGCCAGATCGATAGAATGGAAACGTTGAAGATCAATAAAGAATTGACTTTCGTCCGGACTGCTACTTCACTCATATTAATAGGTACGGTCATTGCATTAATCACGATTAATTCAGCCCATCATCGGAAAGCTAATAACAATCCTGCACCACCGGATACGACCAACAATGACATCATCTCCTGTCCATTCATCTATGCAAATAACGGGCAATCCTTTGAATTTAGCGGTGAGATCTATAGCGGAGCGCAATTCACAAGTCTGGAAAGAGATGATTATCTGCCGATCAGAAACCTGAATCCAATTGGGAATCAATATCAATTGAAGATGACCAATGAGTTGAATGAAATACAATATACGAATTTGACTGAGTTAATTGCGGTCGATCATGCATCCGGTACAGATGTATTACTGGATAGACATGGAAAGTATCTGACGATTCATTCTCCGCAGAAACCTTTGGAAGCTGTCACCGAAAATAACCAGGATGTTTTGAAGGAATTGGCGGCAGAGGATAATATGGGATTTTCTGATGACGGATCTGCCAATACAGGAAAGAACACGAATGAATTGTATCTGACTTTTGATCGACCCCACAATGCACATCTCGGGAAACTCATTATCAGAGCAAAGAATACGGAATGGCTTAATGATACGATGAATCATTTTTATGGTTTATTCGGAGATCGATATGAATCGGTCATTTCCTCGTTGGAAAAAGCACCCGGATCTATGCTGAAAAGTTGGATATCATCACAGAATGTGCCACTTTCTGTATACGTAAACCATCAGGGTCGTTGGAAATACGTTGATTACTATGAAATTGTTGGTCCCATGGCATACAAGGATATGGTGTTACCTCTCGACCTGTATGAAGACAGCGACAATCCGATTCAACTGAAACTCGTATGGGGTTCCCATTTTTGGGATATCGATTACGCAGCTATGGATTATTCAGAGCAACAACCAATCACCATGCATCGCATCGGTTTACTGAATGCTGTCGAAGACAAGGGTCGGGATATTACGAAACAGATGACCAGGGACGATGATAAGTACTATGTGATGTCAAATGGAGAATCATCCCTTTTGAATTTTGAAGTTCCGAGGTCATCTGCTGATCAGTGCAGATCATTTTTTCTGCACAGTAAAGGGCATTACCATGTCTTGCATGATGCGATTGGAAATCCGAATATCAGCAGTATCAAAACCTATGCTGCACCAGGCAGGCTGAGTGGATTACTGAGTGCACATGAGAGTTCAGGAGTTCGATAAATCGCATCTTCGAGTTGAATTTTGCATTGATTTTGATTGTGGGAGAAGTTGGTTCATGGCTTCTCCCACTCTTGTTTCCGTTTATTTTAGCAATAGCATTTTCTTTGTGACTTTTCCTTCTGGAGTAGTTATTCGATAAAAATAGACACCTGATCCCATGGAATTTCCCTTTTGGTCTTTTCCATCCCATTTGACCTGGTGCGAACCGCGAGAAATGAATCCTGACACAAGTGTTTTTACCCTTTGTCCCCGTATGTTATAGATCTCAAGTTTAACATCCGTTTGCCTGGGTATTGAAAAAGTAATGGTTGTTTCAGGATTAAATGGATTCGGGTAATTGTTTGAATCCAATAGTGTTTTTGTCTGCATATCGTCATGATTTGCAGTCAACCAGGGAAACGAAAGCACTTCGATGCTGCGTCCATTCGTTGCATAAAGAAGGTTTCCATGCGACACCAATTTACTTGCCCGGCAGTTCCAAGGGAATGAAGCGACATATACCGGTTGTGTCGGAATTGTTATATCATACGTGTATATAGTGTTACGACTATTATCACCAAAAAACAGGTAATGAGAAGCAATTGCAATGGGTGTGATCGATTCGTTTGAAGACATTTGTATTGTTTGCAGCAGCGTTATGTTTGTTGGATCTGATAAATCCAGTACTTGAATCCCTTCTTCTCTTGCAGCAAGATACCCAACATTGCCGGATATTTCAAAACCCCTGATATCGATTTGCTCTACCGGATTGATAAAACTGCTAATGAGATTGAAGTCAGATGCATTTGAAATATGATAAGCAATGACCCCTCCAATATCTGTTACTGCATATGCAATCCCGTTATGGATTTTTAAACCTATCATTGTATGATCAGTTACTTCAATCCCACCGATAACCTGCGGGTCGCTGATCACATGAATATCCAAAACTGTGATTTTATTCGAGCTTTGCAGATAAGCGTAATTGCCATCGATTTCCATGTCTTGCACATCATTCATGAGTGGAACATGCAAAGAACTCGTCATCAGAGGTACCTGTGGATCACTTATATCATAAACATAAATCGTCGAATCAGTTTGATCGATCATATAGGCATAGTGACCGATAAGTTTTATGGGAAATGCCCATTCAGGTAATGTGAGTTGTCCACTTGAGTATATTTGGCTTGGGTCTGCAATATTGATGATTTGGTTGAATATATGAGACCAGACTATTGCATTTGTATCACCAAACTCGATTGAACTCGCAAACATGGGTAAATGGTAAGAACCAACAAGATATGGATTATTCGGATTCTGAAAATTCAACTTCTGCACTCCAAGGGTACTGAGCAGGTATAGGTTTCCCCCCTCTGCATCTATGATTCTATACCAACCTGTATCGTAGTAGCTTACGAAATTCAATAGATAGGGATTACTAACGTCATAATCAGATATTTGCTGGATCGAGGCAGCATAAAGATGGTCATTTGCATAATACATGAATTGCCCAGGTGATGGTATGGTTCCTATATGCTGCAAGTGACAAGGGTCAGTGATTTTGATAATGTCAATATCATCCGAAAATGAATAGTAACCGCTTAAAAAGGCTGCACCATTTCCGATTACCACCTGATTTCGAAATTCTGTGTCGATGGCGTCATCCAATAAGGGAATTGGAGGGAATGAAATATCATATACTTGAAAATTATGATTTGTTGTGCAGTACAGATAGTGCTCGCTGGTTTGTATTTTACCAATTGTCATCGTTGAATCACCCAACGGGAAAGACGTTATATGCACTGGTTGAGACAGATTCGCAATGTTGAAGATTTGAAGATTATTCTGGAAAGTGGAAAATATGTAATGATCATATACAAGTAGATTTGCCATATCCTGATCAAAATCGAAGTTTGTATTGCTGACCAATTGTGGTTGGGATGGATTCGATACGTTTACGATGTACAGATGTCCATTTTCTGTAGATGCTGTTGCAAAAAGAACACTATCTCTCACAGCAATCTGGTTGATTCCAGATAAATTCATGGAGGATAGTAAACTTGGATTCTGTTCATTTGAAATATCATATATGTCGAGTGATACAGGAAAGTTGGTACCGGCTGACAGATAAGCCAAATTATTCTGTATCGATCCTGCGTGGTATGTTCCCGGTATGATGCTTGTCTGATGATATACTCCCCAGCAAAAAAAGGGGGAAAGACATATCATGAGGGATAATATAATCGTGGTGTTACGCATTTTTTCTCCTATTCTTCCATTTTGCATTCATCACAATTCGTGACATATGAACGATGAATAGATACTGAAACGTAACGAAATGCTTTTCCCGGTAGAGCAAACAGAGATGATTCACTCACCGGGACTCAACCTCCTTAGATAATATACGTACTTAATGGAAAAATGGAATTGTGTTCATGAGCAATTTCTAATGAGTTACCCCTTATTAATTTTCATTACATGGACCATTTACCATTATTCTATGGAATTCTGACAAGTAATATTTGATAAACCGTAAATTATCTATTGAAATTCACATCGCACGACGACATGAGCTCTGTACTCCTGTAATCAAACTCATCCGGCACTCCGTGTCACCTTCGTCAAGCTCAGTGCATCGCCTTCCCTTTATGTTTCGACAGACAATGCCTAATAACCCCCCTCCTCAAGGGGGGGGTATTAGTCCCAAATTCTATGAAATTCTTAATTCTTATCTCTTAATTCCTTCACAAACTTCCTATTCGCCCACAACGCACATCCACCTTCCGTTTCCTTGAGAAGATGGTGGTTTTCACGAATCTTCCTCAATAATGGGGAAGACAGTGCGTCCTTCAGGGTCGTATCTTTCAGGTCTGTATCGGAATACGGAGCGAACGGGCAAGCCTCGACCTTCCCCTCCGGATTGATATGCAGGAATCCCCTGCCTGCTGCAAGACAGCCTCCGTATTGTTCTTCATCACCTGGGAAGGCAACGAACATTGCCGGCAGTTCCGCCATATACCGATTCACAATTCCTTGGATTTCCTTCTTCTGCGGTTCAGTCAGCACCATCTCATCGCATTCTTCCTGTATGGGGACATACTCAACGAAGAAGAACAACCTGCATCCCTTATCCATTAACTGTTCCATGTACTCGCGTGCTGTCAGGTCATCATAATTTCTTCTTGTAAGAGTCAGGGACACTCCCCAGAGGATACGGTTCCAGTTCAGATTTTCCTTGATATTCCTGAAGTTCTGGTACACCCCTTCACCCCGTCTGTCATCGGTCTCATCCTCACTGCCTTCGATGCTGATCACAGGTATCAGGTTCGGTGATTTACTGAAGAACTCGATATATTCAGAATCGAGTAACGTACCGTTCGTAAATATCGGGAACATGATCTCCGGGAATTGCGTTGCCGCTTCCAGCATGGATCTCTGGATGAGCGGTTCACCTCCGGCAAGCAGGATGATCGACACTCCCAATTGTCTTGCTTCCTCCAATACACTTTTGAATTTCTCCAAATCCATTTCCTTTTTCACATCGCGATGCAGGAATTTGGAATAACACCCGGAACAGGAAAGATTGCATACGCTGGTAACACTGATGATCAGTAATGGTGGTACTTCTGTACCTTCTTTTGCGAGTTTTTTCCTGAGGCGTGCTGCTTTTCCCTGGTTCTTGAGCATTTTCATGAAAAAGAGAAGTCTGGATGGTTCGGCGGTCATGATTTGAACGGCTTTCTTGAATTGTTGGGCAATGTTGTTGTCAAATACGTTTCTGTAGGCATTGGGTTTCATTTTATTTACTCCCTATATAATGAGTAAATTTCATGAGAAATTTTTAATACAGGATGTCAAGAATGAATTATATTCACGAGTCAAATCATCCTATTTTACCTGAGGTTTACACCTTAGGCTATGGGCTGTCACATCTGCAATGTTCATTGGAAACCAACCCCCTTGGAGTTCGAAATGCCTTCGGGATTTTTTATTGTACAAAGCCACCAACAGGCTTTTCGGAATTCAAGCTCAGATTACGATGGAGTTCTCTACGATTAAGATGCCCTCTGTAAGCAAGGGAAGACAGTTTACAACCTCATTCTTTTTGACAAACCAGGCTCCTCCGCAATATATGTTGGGCTCATGTTGAACTAAATCCAGGGCATTGCAAGTCAGTGTATTGATTTTCAACTTTCTATACTCAGCAAGATAGTATGGAAATTCAGTATCATCCCATTTTTCCTGCATATCATTCGCAAGGGGGAATGCTCTGGACATTGGATGAAGCAACAAATCTGGTTTTTTGAATTTTAGGTTCTTTGTGATGTCCTCATCGAATAAATCACCACATAATAAAACGCCTATTCTGCCATAAGCTGTATCAACTACTGTAAGATCATCACCACAGGCATAATGAGCAAAATCAATGTCACGAGGTAGCCAAGTGTTGGATATCCGTCTGTAATGGAGTATCGTTTCACCCGTGTCGTTAATCAGCATGTATGAATCGTAAATGGTATCCTCGAGCAATTCCAGAAAGCCAAATCCAATTCCGATGGTGTATTTTGAAGCCAACTCACGAATCATTTTGATCAACGGACAATCAAGTTCATGAGCCATATTCTTATCGATCGTAAAGTTACCGCTTAGTTCGATACCTCCAATAATCGCTTCTGGAAATATGATGAGATCACAGTTCTCAAGGCGTGCTGATTCAATATAAAATTCAAACACCCCATTCGCTTGTGTAAAGTCATTTATTATGGGTAATGCTACAGCTGCCATTCTTATCGACATTTTCTAACTCCTAAAGGTGTTTGTCAGATTGCATAGAGGCTGAGTAACGAAATACTTTTATTCTGAATTTCTACGGATCGATTGTATAAACCCGGATGCACATAAATTGTATCCCCTTCTGAGCAGATTTCTACTGCAGATTGGATCGTATGATACAGATATTGGGTTTCAATTCCGACATGATAGATTTCTGCTTCAAGATTTGCATACAAACTGATGATAAAAAGAATGAGCAACCAAAAACGTATCTTCATGCCAAACTCCTAATAAGGTTGGAAGCTGATGTACAGCTTCCAACCATCGTTATCTTATTAATTAATGCGTAACACTTTGGATGTCAAGGTTGAATTGTTTTCCCGAGTCAAAACACTCAAAATCTATGGTGTGAGCTTTCAACTTATTAATGATCTGTGCCAGTTAAACCCTGAAAGGGTAATCGCACATAGCCTAAGGTGTAAACCTCAGGAAAGAATTACAGAATAACCTCACAAACCTCGATAGAGGTGACAGCGATAAGAATGATGTCACCCATAAAGGGTTAAGCGGAAAGAAAAGAGGATAATGGTTTCAATCTACCTGAGGTTCACACCTTAGGCTATGGGATGCCACATCTGCGATGTTCATTGAAAAGGGTTTACTGCGCAACCCCCTACAAGATACAAGCTATCAGCTACAAGCTTCTGCACCCATCGCATGCCATGCGATCTGTCCACCGCATACAATGCGGCGCTACATCGGCAACTTGTCATCCTCGCGAAGGCGGGGATCCAGGACTCCATCTTCTCTGATAACTTTTAACTTTTAATTTTTACCTTTTAATTAGTTATTTTTCTATTTTTACAGAAAAATAACAACTGTCCAGTCCTAAAATAGTTTACGTTTTTATGAAGCAGAAGCGGCGACTTGCAGGACACTTTGCTGCATCGTCGCTTCTGCAATCAGCCGGTTATTATATACTGCTTCCGGCGTCTGATAGTTCAAG
>Ga0209099_1003601_pt1 | contig 12456 bp, 7 predicted proteins | sample AD_JPNHW2_MetaG_FD_184430 | JGI IMG/M metagenome (GOLD analysis project Ga0209099, IMG submission 184430) | Active sludge microbial communities of municipal wastewater-treating anaerobic digesters from Japan - AD_JPNHW2_MetaG (SPAdes) (version 2) | ecosystem: Engineered > Bioreactor > Anaerobic >...
AACACTTTTTTATCGAGCAGAGCCAGACTAATTGCCAGATTGATAGTTACAAAGGTTTTTCCTTCACCGCTTACACTCGATAGCATATTTATCACTTTTTTGTCCGGATTATCCATTACGAACAGAAGATTTGCCCGAAGAAGTCTGACCATTTCTGTAAAAATGTCGGTGTTGTTTTCTTTAACAAGTACCTTGCCCGATTGATCCGTTCTTGGTATTTCACCTAATACCGGCACTATAGATATTTCTTCCAGTTCTTCCTTATTCTCAATTTGATAACGTAGCAAATCTCTGACTTTAATCCCAATAACTGGAATGAGCAGACCGATGAGTAAAGAAGAAAGCAAAATAATGTTTTTTCTGGGCGAAACAGGTCCAAGGCTGTGAACGTTGTCAATTAATTTTGAACTTGGAACAACCGAAGACATATTCATATATTTTTCTTCTTTTTTTTGTAACAAATATAAAAACAACTCTTCCCTCACTCCTTGTTGGCGTTTTATCTCGGTATACTGACGTTCCTGCCGTGGAATAGCCCGAATCCGGGCACTAGTTTGATTGTATTTTGAAAGCAGATCGCGCCGTGCAATTTGTAGATTTTTTCTTTCATTTTGCATACTTGACTGAACCGTGTTATACATTGTCTCAATCTGATTCGTTAGGTCAATCATTGCCTGATTGCTGCCTGATGCAATACGAGAGAGCCGGTTTCGCTCAAGTATAAGTCGGTTGTAATCACTCACCAGATTGTTAAGATTGCCACTGTTTATGCCCGAATTTGAAGGTATAAGCTGGTCTCTGTTAGCGCTGTTTTGAATGTAGTTATTCAGATCTGAAACGATGGCCAGTTGAGTTTCTATTTCAAGTCTTTTTTGTTCCACATCGGCAGTCTGGTTGTTAAATAAATCAGATTGAGAAGCAAGATCGGTAATTCCCTGAGATTGTTTGTATTTTTCAGCCTGAGACTCAACACTGCTAAGCTCACTACTGAGCGCATTCAGGTGTTCTTCAATTAATTGTGAGGTTTTATTGGCCATTTCTATTTTTTCGTTCATTTCTTCCCGATTATATACCTCAATAAATTTACGAATAAAGTCTTTTCCGAGATTTTCATTTGAACATATGAAGGAAAGATCTACGACTGAACCCGTTTTAGAGGCTAATACCATTTTCATTTGTGATAAAAAATAATTCGCAACATTAGAGGGTTGATGAATGGCAACTTCTATCAGCATATCTTTGGAAAGTTTAATATTGCCACGTTTTATGTTTACGACGCCAAATGGTAACATTACTTTTTTATCTGAAAAAGAAGCTTTTATGTTAAATTTCTTTTCGGCATAAGTGCCCGAAAATTCATACAAGCCATAAGGATGCATCAACACTTCAAAAACGACCTGACCGGTGAAATACTTCAGCGTGCTGTCAGGGAGGCTTATCAGTACAGGACATTCATCACCATAAAGTACCTTCTCACGGTATCTTCCAAAATTGGGAAAATAACGGTTAATACCCGTTTTTTGAATTAAAGGAATAGTGTTTATGCTCGTGTAGGACGTGTAAAGACCCAGTTCGGTAACAGTTTTCTCAATTATTACTGAATTTTTAAGCAATTCAAGTATATTGTCAATATTATTTTTTTGAGTGATGATACTCATGTCATTAAATACATTCATTTCTACTGAGCCACTTCCTTTCGAATCGTCCTTAAACAATACCGAAGTTTTCACTTCATATTTTGGAAGTGTATATCTGAGATAGATTGCCGCAATGGCAATGCAGATAATCAGGGAAAGAATAAACCATTTCCAGTAAGATATATATTTGATTAGTAGCCCGATAAAGTCTACCGGTTTTTCGGTCAACGGGTTATAATCATCTTCTTTTTCAGGGTATTTATTCATGATTTTAACATCTTTCGTTTATATATGAAAAATATAGATATGATACTATTGTGATTTTTAATTATTTAATTGCTGAATATAAAGTTGCAGCTATATTGACCACTGAAAACAGAACTGATATTGTCGATATACGAAAATTTTCGGCAGAACCGAATTTTGAGGATTCTGAGCGGGATTTATTAGGCTCAACATAAACCACATCATTCTGTTCCAGAAAATAAGCGGGTGAGTTGATGATATTCTTATCATTCAGATTTAATGTGATGTATTTTATATTTCCGTAAGCATCTTCACGCAGTACTTTAACATTGTCCCGGCGACCATAAATAGTCATATCGCCCGCTAAAGCCAAACCTTCAAATATCGTAAGTCTCTCATTTGTAGTTTCATATTTTCCGGGTTTAATTACTTCGCCCAATATATTTACTGAATAATTGATAATCCGCACAGTAATAATTGGTAGCTCCTTAGTGAATGCAGGTGCTATCATATCCTGTATTTTTACTCCCAACTCTTTTGTAGTCAAGCCTTTAATTTGTATTTTTCCTAATACCGGGAAATTAATAAACCCATCATTATCAACCAAATAATTTTGTAATGCAGGTTGTGAAATGATAGAATTTTCACCCGAAGAACCATTTGTTTGTGGTGTAATCAGGTTATAAATACGTGAGGCACCAGGTTCGGTGCTCACTACTGAAATGGAAAGCAAATCCTTTGGTTTGATTATGGGATCGAATAAACTCTCCGATCTTGATTGTATTTGTGATGTAATGGCTTTTTCATCGGTATTCTGAAAATAGGCAATGTCCTTAACCTGAGAACAGGAACTAATGAAAAGAGAAATTAAAAAGATATACGATAGGTGGCAAGCTTTTTTCATAATTGGTTAAGTTTGGTTAGTTTTTGTTGATCTGTTAACTATGAGCAATGTGTGTACATTAAAGAAAAAGTTATTAGTAAAAAGTAATTAGTATTAACTCTTTTTGCATTAAACATATGGATGACTGAAAAAGTTTATAAAAGCAAACATCAAAGCATTACCTGTTAGAAATATTCGGGATATGATTTATTCAATTGTTTAAAGAGCATTTTTGAAACAGATAAATTGAACAAATACAGGAATTTATTTGTTTTTATATGTATAAATTTTAAGTCACGTTATGAGTAATTATACAATAATTTACAAATAATCGAATTCTGAATTTCTTATTATTCTATATTTATCATACGACTGAAATATGAAAAAAGTAATACTTACAATAATAAATGCATTGTTTCTAAGCATAAGCGTTACTTTATGTCAGGGAGTTACCTATCAGGGTACTTATACTCCATCTTCACGAATAGAAATTAACGGCAGGAAGAATTTTATCATTGATGGTAAAGAAATAAAAAGCGTCAAAAATCATTGCATAACCCTTTGGGCTTGCCATAACGTAATAATTCGAAATTGTAAGTTCGGACCTTCTTCAGCTTTTGTGGGCATTTACCTTTGCGATTGCTCAAATGTCAAAATAACGAATTGTATATTTGAAGATGTTGCTACAGCATTATTGGCACAGGGATGCTCAGGAAATATTAAATTTGAAAATAATGAGGTGAAAAATGTTAATTCGAAGAAACTTCGCAATTATGGTAGCATGGTTTTATTCAATGAAGTGCGTGGAGTTGGGAATAGTATTTGCTATAACATTTGTGAAAATATAGCTGGTGAAAGTTTTCCCGGCGATATAATCAGTCTTTATAAATCAAACGGTACCTCAAAGAGCCCGATTAAAGTCAGCAATAACTGGATTCGGGGTGGAGGCCCTGCCGATTGGGGAGGAGGTATCATGCTGGGAGATTGCGGAGGCTCATATTTTTTAGTTGAAAACAACATTCTGGTTGATCCGGGCCAGTACGGTATTGCGGTAGCAAGTGGTCATCATATAACTGTGAGATATAATAAGATATATGCAAGACGACAGGAATTTTGTAACGTTGGTCTATACGCATGGAATCAGACTGAAACTGAATGTCATGATCTCACAATTGCACACAATGAAATAAATTATACCAGTAAAACCGGTGATAGGGGAATACTCTGGTTTGCCGAAAATGTAGGCAAGGTTGCCGGGACAGAGACAAATATATTTAATCCGCAATTAAAGTCATCGATACTGCCAGCCAAGATAATTGGCCGAAAATCAGGAGTTGCAAATACAAAGAAATCAGTGAACTGAGAAAGCATTAATTAGTGATACTTCTAAAGTTCATTTTATACGAATATAAAAATGAAAATTGAATTAACAGTGATGATAAAAAGTATAGGTTTTAAAAATTCAACTTGATATTTTATTGAGATAAAACTGGTTTTTTTGCTTGTCATAATATCTATTATTCATATTTCTCATTCGAATGATAGCATGAAACTATACATAAAATACACGCTTTACGTCCAGTGTAAAAAAGAAATGCTGGAACAACTCGATCAACTCGGTTTACACTATGGAGAGCTGGAGAAAGGAGAACTGGAGATAACAGAAGATGTTGACTACGATCAGATTGTAAAACTGAAAACAAATTTAGTTAACTCCGGACTCGAATTGGTCGATGACAGAAAAAGCAATTTAGTCCAGAAAATAAAGAACGTAATTACTGAGACCATTCAAAATACTGATGTACAGTTAAAAACAAATTTTTCCGTTTACCTCAGCGAAAAACTAAACTACGATTATACTTATCTGTCCACTCTGTTCTCCGAAATGACCGGAGTTACCATTGAACAATATCTTATTAGCCAAAGAATTGAAAGGGTTAAAGAACTGCTGATTTATGATGAAATGAATCTGACCCAGATATCATACCTTCTCAATTACAGCAGTGTAGCTCATTTATCCAATCAGTTTAAAAAAGTGACAGGTTTGACACCTTCGTTTTTCAAATACATGAAACAACGAAAAATGATAATCCGGGATATCGGATAAATCTCTTCTCCACATATTAGTTTTTTTTGTTTTCACACTCCCCTCGACGGGCATTTAAGCCAAAAAAAATTCATGTCTTCTACCCGGTTTTTACTTCGTTATATCTTCCAAAATCAGATAAATTGTTGAATAACTAAAAACTATGTAATTATTTTCAATAATTGTGTAATTTCTGAACAGAAAAAGAAAATACTTTTGTCTGTTTATTGTTTATTAACATGATTTTAAATATAAATGAGATTCAATATTTAGTCAGTTATAATTTGTTTAAGACGTTAAAAGATTGTATAACTGAAAAATATATAAACAATTTTCGTAATTGTGTAAAATTGCACAAGTAGTAACTGATTATTTTTGTGCTGTTTTTATGTTTTTAAATAGTTGTGTTTCAAACTTTGTTTGTTTGTCGTTTTTGATAATAAATTTTGCAGACAAATCGAAGCAGTAAATTTAATTAGAATTGTTTTCTACAAGTGTCTTAAGAAATTTACTAATAATCAATCAAAACTTACATTAACATAGTTAATGACTAAATAGCCGATAATAAATCAGTTATGTTTGAGTTTTTAGCGTTGACGAATGAACAATCTGCTTAGGACATCAAAGAAAGAATGAAAAGTAAATAAACCAATTTCACGGATTACATGAGTTATACCTACCTTAATTTTTAACCAATTTCCTAAACCATAGAATAACCTTCTTATGTGCATAAATGCACATAATGAGGCTGTTAGTTAAATCCAATAAGTTTGATAGAGGAGACTCTGTGCTGTAATGAATGATAATAAAAACAATTAGATAACAAACAATGATTTTAGAAAAGATGAAAAGAAAACAACTGATGAAAAAAATATCGGTATTATTTATGCTGATATTTTCAACGCTCCCGTTCCTTACCTATGGTCAGGGATCAACTTACACCGGTTCTTATACACCATCCTCTCCTTTAAAGTATAATAGTAAAAACGATATTATTATTGAAGGAATTGAGATTAACAATGCCACAACAAGTTCAATTCTTCTTGAAGCATGCAACAATGTTATAATTCGGAATTGCAGATTTGCAAATTCACCCGGTTATGTGGCTATAGATCTGGTGGATTGTTCAAACATCACAATTACCAACTGTGAGTTTGAAAGTGTTGCCACTGGAGTTTATGCTTTAGGATGTCGTGGAAACATTAAATTCATGAATAATGAATTGAAAAATGCTAATCCCAATAATCTTCCCAACTATGGCAGTATTATATATCTCAATCAATGTTTTGGAGCTGGAAATGAGATAAGTTATAATATTATGGAAAACATTCCGGGTCAAAGTAATACGATCGACTGTTTAAGTATGTATATGTCTAACGGAACGCCTGAAAGTCCGATAAAAGTTACAAATAATTGGATACGCGGTGGTGGACCTGATCCATCAGGTGGAGGAATCATGTGTGCTGATTATGGTGGTTCGTATTATATTATTGAAAACAATATTCTGGTTGATCCGGGTCAATATGGTATAGCTGTTGCAAGTGGACATCATATTACTGTACGAAACAATAAAATATACGGAAAACAACAATCATTTACTAATGTTGGCCTTTATGCCTGGAATCAGTCCGGAGACGAATGTCATGACCTGACGATTGAAAACAATAAAATCAATTATACAAACAGAAACGGACAAATATCAACATATTGGTTTGATAACAACGTACTTCCAATACTTGGAGCCGGACCTACAACCAATGTTTATGACCCGACAGTAACTGCTTCTATTCTACCTGCACAGATAATTGGTCGGGCAAGGATGAACTCAGCTCCTACATATGTATGGAATAAGACCACAACAGCTTCATACGCAGTTGCCTCAAACTGGACGCCTACCCGTACAAGTCCTTCTTCGAAAGATATTTTACAGTTCAGTAACGGAGGTAGTGTTGTTGTAACAAATATGCCTTCCGAAGCAATTGATCAACTCGAATTGCTCAATAATACGACTGTTGAAATCAGATCTGCATCTTCATCAGTATTGACAGTAAATAGCCTGATCATCAATGCTGGTTCGACGCTAAAAATAGGAAGCGGCAATCAGATGACTGTGGTTGCATCACTTACAAACAATGGCAGCCTAAACTTGCTTTCGGATAATACAAAAGGGACAGCTTCATTATTAACTCCCGAAACAATTACAGGTATAGGAACATACAATGTGCAACAATATCTGACAAGTGGACTTAATTGCCATATTAGTAGTCCTGTTACGTCAGCCCAGGCTTCGACATTTACAACTGCTACCAATACTACGACTTATAACGAGCCAACTTCAAAATGGGTTAATGTTACCGGCAAACTAACGCCTCTAAGAGGATATCTGTCAAACATGACTATTACGAATGGTAATGTTATTTTCAACGGTTTAATAAACAATGGCAATCTCTCAGTACCTCTGACCCGCACAGCCGGTCAGCTAAATGCAGGTTTCAATATGCTGGGAAATCCATATCCGTCCTACCTCAATCTCAATAATCTGACAAACAGTGATATTGAGACTACAATCTGGTATAAAAGTAAGGATGCTTCATCCCTGTTCGATGTTTACAATACTAAAAGTGGTGTGTACACAAGTAACAGTGGTCTTCCGGTAACAGGTGTCGTAGCTCCAATGCAGGCATTTTGGGTAAGAGTAAAGAAAGGAAAAACAGCTTCCACACTCTCACTTACTAATGCTCTACGTACTCACAGAGATGTGACCGGCAATGTTTTCAGAGCGCCAACAGTGAATTATTCAAACCTTCTGCTTATCCGACTTCAAGTGTCAAACGGTACTTATGCAGATGAAACTGTAATATATTCCGACGGGTCAGCTTCAAACGGTTACGATGATTATGACTCATCAAAAGGTATGAATTCTACCACATCATTAGTTCCCGATTTATATACTACAGTTGATGGTGAAAATCTGGCTATCAATGGGATGAATGCACTTCCTCTGGATACCGAAATACCAATCAGTTTTGCTGCTAATCAATCAACTTCAACCTCATTTACCCTGAAGGCAACAGAAATCAACAATCTGGCATCAGGTATTAGCTTGATTATAAAAGATATGGAAACCGGAAATGAAGCAAATCTGACTGACGGAAGCACTGTTTATACTTTTACTGCTTCTACAGGTTCCACTAAGAATTTAAGTCTGATACTCAGAACCACGAGTGTTACCACAGGCATCAATACCGGTAATGGTACCCTCGTTGATGAACAGGCAACAACAATCTATAAAAACTCCCGCAACCAGATTTCGGTTAACTGCAATGGTGGTGTAGCTTCTGATGCAACTGTATCGGTTTTCAACACTGCAGGACAAAAGTTGGTTTTCCAGAGAATAAAAAGTTACCACACAGTGTTAGAAACTCCATTCACTTCGGGAGAATATGACGTGACTGTGAATAACGGGTTAAAAATAAAAACAAAAAGAATATCAGTATATTAATAGAAAGATAATCATTTCAGATGAAAAAAATAAGTTATATAATTATATTAGTGGCAGCCATTATCATGGCATCATGCGAACAGAATATAGATGTGAATAACATTCAGGCAAATAAAGCTGAAGGTGAATGGGTGATAAAAGCTTACATCAACGGAACTAATGTTTTTGGTTCATTTCCTATCAGAACATATTCAACTATCTCAGGGAAAGACTCTCTTAATATTAACGAATATGAAGGACTGTTTTGGGATTTCAACGTGAAAGCCGCTGTTACTGCCGAAAATACATTTCAGACACAGCATTCAGTGAATGCCGTTTCAGGTAAAAAAATAGGAATTAAGGTGCAGAATGGCAGGATTATCAACAATGACAGTATTTATATGGAAGTTCAGTTTGAGGATGATGAAACTCCTTATGGAATAACTTATCAGCTTGCCGGCCACCGAACCAAATAAACTTTAAAATAACGGGAAAATAAATTATAAATTAGCAGTTTATATAAATTTTCAGCCCCCAAAAACCTTATAGGTGATTTGGGGGCTGTTTGTTTTACCTTGAGATAAATTATTTTGTCAATGAAGTGATTTGTGTAAAAAAATAATTATTTTTGAAATTGATATTGAAAAATCAGATTATACACCTAATATTCACGGATTTAAATGCCTGGTCGATGAGAAGATTAAAACAAATGCTTTCGGATAGGAATAGAAAGAAAAAGTTCGAACTTGCGCTATCGCTGATAAAGCCCAATGATACCATTATAGATATTGGCGTTGATCCCTGGTTAGGAGGAAATACAAATTATTTTGAGAAATGGTTTAACCTACCAAATCAACTCACATGCCTGGGGGTAAATTCAGATTTCTCCCAATTCAGACAGGAATTTCCCAATTTCAAACTTATTGAATTCAATGGAACGGATTTCCCCATGTTCGAAAGGAAATTTGATTTTGCATTTAGTAATGCTGTCATTGAACATGTGGGTGATAAAGACAAACAAGTATTGTGGTTAACGGAGGTTGCGAAGATATGCAATACGTTATTGATAACAACACCAAATAGGTGGCTGCCGTTTGAAACACATTCTATGACATTCTTTTTTCATTGGTTTCCTGAAAAAGTGAGAAACTTTTTCTACAGAAAAATAGGAAAGTCACAATTTACTGACGATTATATGTGGTTATTAGGTGAAAAAGAGTTTAAAAGAATTATCAATGAAGCTGGTTTTGAAATAATTAGCTTCTACAAAAACAGGTTTTTGTTTTTTACAATTGATTTTGTGGCAATTTGTAAGTCCTAATGTCAGCCTGTTGGTGTCATTATTTAATTTTCAGACACATTGAGAAAATAAAAATTCTCAAATCCGTTAAGATATTTGCCGGATTTGAGAATTTTCTATGAAGATTAATTGATTCAAATTGATTTCAAATTTATTTCAATAGAACTTTACTGGTAGTTACACTATTATCGGTTACAACTTTTACAATGTAACATTCATTCGGGAAGTTGTTCAAATTTATTTTACGAAGTCCCGTTACATTTTCTTCATTCGCAATCAAAGAACCCAACAGGTTATAAACATTGATTTGCTTCGCTTTCACAGGACTGTTGATGTAGATGATTTTATTGGCAGAGAAGATGTTAATTATTAATTGCTTTTCATTAGTAAATACAGTACCTGGACTTACCGACATGGTGATGGTATTGGAGGTCGCAGGATTTCCGATTAGGCAGGGTGAGGTGTCATTCGAAGTCATCTTTGCATAAACCTGATCACCGTCAGTTGGTACGTATGAATAGGTTTCCGAGGTTCCAACCGAAACGTTGTTTAAGAACCATTCATAAGCAGGATTCAATCCTCCATTAACCGGTGTTGGGGTAAATGTGACCGAAACACCCGGTGATGAAGGGTTGGTGCTCGCTTCAATTGTTATGCTTGGTGTAATAAGAGGATCGGCAGTAATTATTGCGCTTCCGATCATTGATGTGGTCACTAATGTTGTTGTATTTGTAGCTGTTACTGTATAAGTACCGGCGATTTGATTTCCAAAACTAATAGTAGAACCAGTCCCGGCCATCGGTGTTCCAACAGCAGTTGCGCCATTGTAGAGTTGATAATTTACACCTAAATCAGAACTGCTTAATCCAACCGGAAGACCAGCTCCATTCTGGCAGTAAGAACCCGAGCCCGAAACAGTATAAGCTGTTGGAGCAGGATTAAGAACCGGATCGCCATCAACGATTGCATTGATGCCTGGAACTATTGTTAGTGCAGTATTCGTGTTATTTATATACTCTGCAATTGAAAGTGGATATGTTGATGTAGCAAAAGAAAAATTTGGTCTTGTTCCTGATGTAAATGGTACTGAACATGTAAAAATAAAATGCGTTATTAATGTTCCTGGTGAAACATGAGAAATAATAGTTCCATTTCCTGCTCCCGGAGGATTTCTACCGGCAAGCTTCAACAAAGTTTGATCATTTAATTTAGTTAAAATATTAGGAACCGAACTGAATTGCTGTGAAGTATTAAGTGTAGAATTTGTATTGCTATATGTCACGGTTAATGTACCTCCAGAATATATTAGTGAGTTAAACCATATTCCCATTTGGCCACCAGCAAATTCAAATGTTTGAGCTGGATCATTATCCCATAAATACACATCAAATTCTAATTTATTATTCGCTGTTTGTTGGATATTGGTTATTTTGCAAACAAAATCAGTAACTAATAAAGGAGAATATCTAATTTTCCTTTCGGCATTAATATTTGTCATAAATACAAATAAAAACAATGCTGTCACTGTGTACTTTAAAAAGCATTTAATTTTTTTCATAATGTCTGGTTTTTACAAATTGTATATTCTCAATATCTTTTGAACGAAAAGGTAAAACAGTTATCCGGTTTATTCTCTTATTGATTTTTTAAGGATGCATACTGCTTATATAATTGAAATTGTTGTTGTCAATATGAATGTAATCGTTGAAATCCACAATCCCATTTCCATCAATATCGGATGATAAATATCCAGTTGAATAATTATAAGAATCATTATCAACTTCAATATAATCGTTAAAATCAACAACTCCATCCTGATTGACATCTCCGGCAAAGATTGTATATTTTCCGTCAGTCATTAGTTGCAGATTGCCTCCGTAAACATTTACAGGTAATCCGAACGACTGATTAACAGTACTACCTGCGAAGGATACTGCGGTTGCTGAAGTCGTTTCAAGACTGTTACGGTGCTTGATGGTGATATAATAATTACCATTGAAGTTTACGGGAACTGTAATTGAAGCATTACCATCTGTTCTCAACTCTACGTCAGTTGCGGTGTAAACGATATTTTGATAATTGGCAGCATCGTGCAGTTCTACAGTGATATGATCGGCAACTTCTCCAGGCCAGTGAGCACCCGTTTCGTCCTGAGCCTTGCGCATGGTGTTACTCCCATTGTAAAGTCCTTCGAGCATCACTGAACTCAGATTAAGTACCTTGTCTTGTGTGCCAAATACCCTGAAATCTGAAATATGAACCGACTGATTGATAGAGTTGTAGTTCATCATTACTTTGATGTACCTTGCCCTTGTTGTCAGGTTGTAAAGTTCACCGATATTCGTTGATGGGGTTACGGATGTTTTTTCGGCAATTTTTGTAAAGTTCACGTTGTCGGTACTTGCGAGTATTTCATACCGGTAGTATCTTCCATCTCCATCGTAATAGTTTCTGATATATACCCCTGTAATATCATACACTCCCTGAAGATCGACCTGCCACCATTGCGGATATGGATTGGCACCCCAGTAGCTATTGTTTGTTCCGTCCTCGTCGTTTGCTTTTTCAGGTGCAAAGTTAATCTCAGATGATTGTGCGGTAGCTGGTTTGTTTAGCGCAATACCTTGTGCCAACGTGAATTTAGCCGTAATGGTATGATTTTCGGAGATATTTGTAAATGTGTAGCTTGTGAGCGCTCCCACATAGACGTTGTCCACCTTTACCGAGTCGACCTGATAATTGGGGGCCGCAGTGATTGTGTAGGTTTGACTAACTCCGTTAGCATATATTGTTGCTCCCTCGGGGCTGATGGTTCCACCGGCA
>Ga0209099_1003603_pt1 | contig 12453 bp, 9 predicted proteins | sample AD_JPNHW2_MetaG_FD_184430 | JGI IMG/M metagenome (GOLD analysis project Ga0209099, IMG submission 184430) | Active sludge microbial communities of municipal wastewater-treating anaerobic digesters from Japan - AD_JPNHW2_MetaG (SPAdes) (version 2) | ecosystem: Engineered > Bioreactor > Anaerobic >...
AAACCGGAGGCGGGAAGTAAGGAGGTAAATTCGGTTCGTCTCTGGTGTTACAACGCGCCATGCGAGTTGTTGGAGCGGCAGGGACGCCTCGTTCCAACCTGCAACAAGACACCGATGATGACACCAGCAAGAACAGATATTCACGGAAATGTTTGACGCTTAACCTTCCGTTAACATTCCACCCGATAGGCTATAATCTTAATATCACCCGGGCTGACCCCCGAGTCTGTTGTCCGCCGAAAAAATCCTAATTGAATATTCTCCAACATCTTCTGGCAAGGAGGTTGATCATGGAAAAAATGGCTTGTAGATTCCTGCTGATTGGCGTCATCTTCAGCCTTGTTGGCATGAGCCTTGGCACCTCACCCAATCCCGTGAGGGCAGGCAGCCTGGAAGCAACGCCCACGAACCAGTTTGTCGCCGCGTTAGCTTATGAAGAGAGTTTGGTCACCCTTGACCCGGCGTTGTCCTTTTATCAGCCGTCTGATCAAATCCTTGACCAAATCTACGAACCATTGGTGACCTATAATCGGGAAAAAGCCGATGAATTCGTTCCTCAACTGGCTGAATCCTGGGAAATTTCCACGGATAAGGCCACCTACGTCTTTCACATCCGCCCGGATGTCATCTTCCAAAATGGTGCACCGCTCAGCACAGAGGATGTGGCATATACCTTCCAACGCGGTATTCTCCAGGGTGGAACTGGTTCTCCGCAATTAATGTTTACAGAACCGTTCCTGGGTAAGGGGATCACAGACATCACCGGTATCGTTGATGGTTATGCTTCTGTTGACGACCGGGACCTGTTGAAGCTGAATCCGTCAGAGGATTTGCTTCAAGCGTGCGAAACCGTAAAGTCCAAAATCGTCGCCGATGAAGACGCCGGGACTGTGACCATGACACTCGCGCAACCCTGGTCTCCCTTGTTGGCCACACTCGCAGCCAGCTGGGGATCCATTTTAAGTAAAGCGTGGGTCATCGCGCAAGGTGGTTGGAATGGAGCGTGCGATACCTGGCAGAATTACTATGCGATGCAACCCGCGGAAGACCCTCTGACCCGCGTCGCGAATGGCACTGGCCCGTTCAGTTTCGACCATTGGACCGACGGGGTTGAAATCGGATTGGTCAAGAATCCCGCTTATTGGCGGACAACCCCACTTTGGCCGGGCGGCCCCAGCGGATTGGCAGCCTTTGACGAGGTTATCTTTAGGCAAGAAATCAGCCCGCAAGACACAGCGGATAAGTTAATCAGTGGTGAGATTGACTTCGCCACGATCAGCCCTGAATACTACACTGTCGTTGAGCCTGAAGTATTCGCCAGGCATGATGCGGATGGGAGGTTAAAGAGCCTTGGCGACCCTGATGGAAGGCTCTCAGTCTACGATGGACTCCGAAGCGTGACCTTATGGGTCGGTCTGTTCAACTATGCCATTCCGCCCACCTCGCCCTTTATCGGAAGCGGGACGTGGGGAACCGGCATTCCAACACTCTTCTTTACAGATATTCATGTGCGCAAAGCATTTAACTATGCTTTCAATTGGGAAGAATACGTGTCACAAGCGTTTGGTGGATACGCATTACAGCTCTATGGATTTATCCCACAAGGCGTAATCGGATATTCGGACGAACAGCCGCATTTTACTTACGACCCAGCCAGCGCGTCGGCGGAGATAAACCAGGCTTTCGATGGCGCTGTCAGCGCCAACGGCTTTAGCATGACTTGCGCGTACAATCAAGCAAAGCGATTGCAACAATTCATGTGCGAACTCATCAAAGCGGGGGTAGAGGCACTTAACCCCGCGAAATTTCACGTGGAATCGCTGGCTTTATCAGGGGAAGATTACTCCTATCACTATCAAAATGGGAACCTACCTATCTATATTGGCGGGTGGATCATGGACATCCTGCATCCTTTTAACTCTGCGCAGCCTTACCTTATTGGCACCAACGCGAACCGTCAACACTTACCGCAAGCTATTGTCGATAAATATTTCCTAAAATTATCCGCCTGCCTTGAGCTGTTGTGGGAAGACGAGCGGTTGTGTTATGAGGATATTCAGAGCAACGTATTCCAGGACAGCCTGGACATTTCCCTTGCCCAGCCGATTTCCAGAGTGTATACCCGCCCGACGCTCAATGGATACTATTACAACCAGATTAAGAATTTGTATGTTTACGCGCTTTCAAAGGATTCAACTGTAACGCCAGGCAGCGATACGCCTGTCGCTTTTATGGACAGCCTGGGCAACCAAGCCAACATGGTCATCCCCGCGGGCAGCACCATTGAACCAGTCCAGTTAGCCATTCTACCCGATGTTCCACTCCAAGATCTGGGCGGAAACCAGTTGGCAACCGGTCCGGCTTTCGTCCTGCAAGGATATCGGCTGAGCGATGGCACTCCTGTGACGCTCAGGTTTAGTTCTGGCGTCCCATTGACCATAAAGTATCTTGATTCGCTGGTCCAAGAAGAAACCTTGAGGCTGTACTACTGGAATGGGATGGGATGGGAGGACGCGAGCTGTGGCGAATATGTTCGGAATCTGGCGGAAAACACAATCACGGTACCCATCTGCCACCTGAGCCAGTTCGAAATGGGCGGCAACACCCAAAGGGTATATTTGCCGTTGATCCAGCGCTGAGGCGAAGAACTTGTGCTGCCCAAGGGGGCCTCGGCAAACTAGGGGGTTAATTGGCAGAGCGGGCGGAAACACTCCGTTCCAACCTACAACAGCTTAGCAGTGGGGAAACCAGCAACAAAAGACCGATATACTTCACCAACCCCAATATCTTCCCCAACACCCGCTCAATCAGCCTGCATGTATAATTTTGACATGGGATTTTTACAGGAAGTAAAGCCCAAACAGCTTGATTCGCACACACCTCGGAGGGAATGGTGGCTGTTCGCGGGCGGCCTGGCGCTGTACTTGCTCACCCGCCTGGTGGCGCTGGATAAATTCCCCATCTACTTTTTCTCGGACGAGGCCATCCAAACACTGACCGCCTCGGACCTGCTCCATAATGGTTTGCATGGGCCGGCGGGCAACTTGTTGCCGGTTTTCTTTCAAAACGGAGGACAGTATAACCTATCGGCGTCCGTTTACCTACAATTGCTGGTGGCCTGGCTACCTCGCTCTGTGTGGCTGACCCGCGGGCTGCCGGCGTTGCTTTCGGTCGGACTGCCGCTCAGTCTCACTTTCGCGCTCAAAGACTACTACAAAGTCAAAGGTTGGTGGTTGGCCCCCTGGGTGGTGTCCACAATTCCCTGTTGGTTCTTGCACTCGCGTACAGCCTTCGAGACCGCGCTCGGCACCACCTTTTATGCCGTTTTCCTGTACTTTTACCTGCGCTACCGACTTAAAGACCGTACATCCCTGCCGCTGGCGCTGTTGTTTGGCGCTCTGGCTTTTTACACTTACAGCCCACTGGAACTGGTGGTGGTGTTGAGTGGGCTGGCGTTCCTCATCGTGGATTGGCGTTATCACCGGCAGGATAAGCGCTCACTGGCTGTGGGTGCCCTGGCCTTATTCGTTTTTGCCCTTCCATTCGCGCTTTTCCGCTGGGATAATCGCGATTCCTTCACGCAGCACCTCTCGATGCTGCAATCCTATTGGCTGGACCGCATCCCGCTGGCGCAAAAGCTGGGCATGTTCCTGGCGAGGTATGTCAAGGGTCTCAATCCGCTGTATTGGTTTTTCTACAACGCCGCAGACCTGGTTCGGCACCAGATGAAGGGCATGGGGCATCTGCCGCTCTACAGCCTGCCGCTGATGCTTCTGGGACTGGCGCTGGCCATCCGGAATTGGAAGCAGCCAGCCTGGCGTGTGCCACTCATCGCCTTGTTTTGCGCTCCCGCCGGCGCGGCCCTGGTGGACCTGCAAATCAACCGCGCCCTGGTGATGGTGGTACCTGCCACGTTACTGGCCTGCCTGGGCTTGCAACACCTTTTCAGTTGGTTGGAAGTAAAGTTGCATCGGGGCAATGCCGCACCCCTGGTCACATTGGTCTTCCTGGGGCTATTCAGCGTTGGGATGACCGCGTGGGCGTTGGTTCGCGGTCCACTTTGGTACCCCGATTATGGGCTGTATGGCATGCAGTGGGGCGCAAAGGAAGTGTTTGACGCTTCACGGGAGTACCTGGATACCCGCCCGGATGAAAGCATTGAGATGAGTCCCTCGTGGGCGAATGCCACGGACGTTTTGGCCCGTTATTTTTTGGGGGATCCTGTGCCCCTGATGTTGGGTTCCATCGAGGAGTATACGCTCTATCAAAAACCCCTCAGCCGGCAACAGGTCTTTGTGCTTTCTCCGAATGAGTATGATTGGGCGCTCAGCTCCGGCAAGTTTACGGATGTGGAAATTGTACGGGTCTTACCCTGGCCTGATGGAAGACCCGGATTCTATTTCATCAAACTCAGCTATGTGGACAACATCGAAGCCATTTTCACTGAGGAACTGGCTGAGCGGCGCAAACCCGAGACTGAGGCGGTGACCTGGCTTGGCCAAACGGTCACAGTTACGCACCCCAAGCTGGATATTGGCACGATCGCGGCAGCCTTCGATGGGGATACCAACACGCTCATCCGAAGCTTCGAAGCCAACCCTCTGACGCTGGAGCTCAGCTTTACAGAGCCGGTCAGCGTCGCGTCTGTCTCCGTTTGGCTCGGGAACTCGCCAACCCAGCTGAAGGTCTCGATCACCCCCGCTGATGGAACAGAGGTCATCCAACTGACAGCGCAAGACGAGGGGCAGGAAAGCGTTCACCCCTTGACCTTGCAGATAGCAAAACCGGTCATGACACAACAGATGACGCTCGAAATTCTTAGCCTGAACGAGCCCGAGCCAGCGCACGTGCACGTTTGGGAGGTGGGGGTGAGATAACCGGGGTTTTTCAGATCACTGGCGAAGATAAGGCTTAAGACCATCCAGGCAAAACACTCAGTTGGGTGGGCGGTTAGCTTATTTCTTTTTTTCATTCGACCTGATTTTTTCGCTCCAACGGACCTCAAAAAGAAGCCAATACTGCCTTCTTGAGCACGGGCATCAATTAGTGCAACAATTCCGTGTGATCGATTAGTTTCCCGTCGATAAATGCTTGGGCTGCAGTTTCAATATCAAGAATATCAGTAACAACTGGCACAATCCCCAGCCTGCGTATGCTTTCATACGCCCCCATCCCCATCCCACCACATAGTAGCACTTCACAATCCTCGATAGCCTTGGCCATGTTGACGTGCTTATCGTGGGAAGAAGGGTCACGACCATGTTCTTCCGTATGGTTCACATTCCCGTGAGAGTGTTCGTGAAATTGGTTATGCCCCAATTTGTCGCGTAACTCCTGGTTTATGACTTTTCCATTTTCAATTGTCATGACAAGGTAGTAAGGAGCACGCCCAAAATGTTGGCTAATGGTTTTGCCATCCTCAGTGATTAACGCAATTTTCATGTTAATATCCTGCCTCTCTAACTCAGGTGAAAAATGTCTTCCGCCCAATTCTTCACGATTATCTGAAGGAAATAAAACCAATAGCAACTGGGCTGCTTCATTACCGGAATTTTTCCAGCAATGGGGTAAGTGGGCTTCAAATAAAAGACTGTCACCAGAGTTCAATTCATACTCCGACCCTTCAATAGAGTAGGAAACCGATCCCGTCAGGCAATAAACAAATTCATGACCAGTGTGCACTATCATTTGATCGCCGCTGCCCTTACCTGGCATTAATGTGACCACAAATGGCTGGACAACACTTCCGGCCAAGTCCTTCCCCAGGTTTTGCATCTGGGTGCTCCCAAAAGTAGCCTGGGGACGTTCACCTGAAGGGGTAAATATTATCTTTTTTTCAATTCGATCTGTTTCAAAAAAGACCGCCATGGGCACATTGAACGCGGTCGCCAATTGCTGGAGAGTACTTACTGAAGGCGAGGACTTTCCATTTTCCACCAGGCAAAGGGTGTTGATATTCAACCCGCTCAGCTTAGCCAGGGCACGCAAAGAAAACCCACGCCCTGTGCGCAATTCTCGAATCTTCTTTCCAAGCAACTCTTCTGCTGTCATCTGATTGGTAGCGTTGAATGTGCCCATTTCTTTTGGGTCTTATTCCACGATAAATTCAATAGGTGTTAAGTTATGGATATTGTCCGAAATGGGACAACGGGCATCGACATCCCTCAAGAAAGCTTCTTTCTCTTCCTGGCTCATGTCAGCATCTATCTTCGTATGCACCCGAATACCTGTAAATCCCGCACGAGCTTCAGCGTTTTTTCCGAGAAATACGTCGGTATCCAATTCACCTTCAATGTGAGCTTCGATTCTTCGGATGGGCAGATGGCGCTGTTTGGCCACGATATGTCCAATGGTGATTATACAGCTCGCTAAAGATATGAACAAATACTCGAGGGGGGTGGGGCCTGAATTTGTACCGCCTCCTGCGGCTGGCTGATCCACATAAGCAATATGTTCTCTCATCCTGGTTTCTATCTTGAAACCATCCACTTGAGCAGCTTCAATACTAACGGTTTTGATTGGCATAAGTCTCCTTTTGTTTCTGATTTACCAGCAATATAGTACAACAATCAATTATATTACGTTTTTGTACTAATTTGTTCATAATAACTCACTTTATGGTCAATTGAAAACAATGCCTTTGTAAGGTTAATTTTTCATGTGCGAACCGTGCTTATCTACAAGTTAGGCGACAAGAGCAGAGTAAGAAGAACTTGGACTGTTTTCCGCTCATCGGTTCCCTCTGTCTATCTTGTTAAGAATGGATAGCAAAGGTACTTATAGGATATCGAGTCTGAGAGCTTATGGTTATTCATGAAGTTTCACAAATAATTGGATTTTGTTAAAATTGGATCGTCCATATATATATATTCTTTATTATTAGGATTTTCAAAACCGAAACGTAAAAAGGGATAATCAATGAGCCATAAATCGATTTTGAATCCGGGAACTTATCATGGTACGCGCCAGCATCCTCCCTTCTTTGAGGGTTGGTACTTCAAAATGGTCAGCGCGGATGAGCACCATAAGCTTGCCATCATCCCGGGGGTAATCCTGGGAACGGAGCAGCACGCGTTCATTCAGGTCATTGATGGGTCTGACGGCTCCACCGAGTATGCAAATTTTGCCATTGAAGATTTTCAGCCTGTCTTCCCGGAGTTCAACTTCCATATAGGAGATAACACTTTTAACGCGAGGCGCATCCATCTGGCGGTGTACCAACCTGAATGCCAGATTAGTGGTGACATCCAATTGGGTGAATTAACCCCCTGGCCGGTCAGTTTGTTTTCGCCGGGCGTCATGGGTCCGTTTGCCTGGATACCAGGCATGGAAACCTACCATGGCGTATTGAGCCTTAACCACATCTTGCAAGGACAACTGGTGCTGAATGGAAAAGCCATGGATTTCACGGGTGGTTACGGGTACATTGAGAAAGATTGGGGCAAGAGCTTTCCCTCAGGTTGGGTGTGGATGCAGAGCAATCACTTCAGCCGACCTGCGACATGCCTGACGGCCTCCGTGGCCATCGTACCCTGGATGGGCTTCAGCTTCAGGGGGTTCATTGTGGGTTTGTGGGTCGACGAAAAGCTTTACCGATTTACAACCTATGCGGGTGGTCGGATCGAACGGCTTAAAATCTCAGAGACAACGGTTGACTGGGTACTACGGAACAGGACACATCGCCTATTCATTACCGCGCAAAGAGCGGAAGGGGGATCTCTCAAAGGCCCGACCCCACTGGATATGGGAAAAAGAGTGGTCGAGACGCTTAACGCTTCCGTGCGTGTACGGCTCGAAACGCTAAAAGGAGAGCTCATCTTCGATGACGCAGGGGAACACACAGGATTGGAGGTCTCGGGGGAAGTGGAACGTTTGGTGACCAAGAACCACGAAACCAGCCCTTGATTCCTCATAATTTATGTTATACTATCGTTCGCTCTGGCAACTGCCAGGGACAACCATTACACACGCCTCGGAACAGACCCTCCCGCGTGCCCATCAAAGGGTTCGGAGCGGTCGCAAAACCAGGCGGAGGCATAACGCAAAGGAGTTATCATGCCCGCTGTATCTATGAAAGCGCTCCTCGAGAGCGGCGTCCATTTTGGACATCGAACCAACAAGTGGAATCCCCGCATGCGCCCGTACATCTTTACGGAACGCAATGGTATCCACATCATTGACCTGCAGCAAACTGTCAAGCTGCTGGATGAGGCATTCAACAAGGTGCGCGATACCATCGCCGCCGGTGGCACCATCCTGTTCGTTGGCACCAAGCGCCAGGCCCAGGAAACCATCCAGGAAGAAGCCGACCGCTGTGGCATGCCCTACGTGAACCAGCGCTGGCTGGGCGGCACGCTCACCAACTGGGTCACCATTCAACAGCGCCTGGTTGAGCTGGTCCGTCTTGAGAAAATGAATGACACCGGTGAAATCAACCTTCTCACCAAGAAGGAAGGCCTGCTCATCAACCGCGAGGTTGTCAGGCTGAATTCCCGTCTGAGCGGCCTGCGCAACATGAAGCGCCTACCTGATTTGGTCTTCGTCGTGGATATCGAACGCGAAGCCACCGCCGTGCACGAAGCCTTCGTCAAGGAAATCCCCGTGGTAGCCATGGTGGATACCAACTGTGACCCCGGCAAAATTGACTACGTCATCCCCTCCAACGACGACGCCATCCGCGCCATCAAGCTGCTGGTTGGCCGCATGGCCGACGCGGTGATTGAAGGCAAGATGATGCGCAAGGACGTGGAAGAAGAAGCTGCCACTGAAGAGCGCCCCACTGCCATTTCCCGTAAAATCGAGGATGACATTGAGCTGGCTGATGAGGACCTGTTGGGTGAAGCCACCCGCGCCCGCATCGCGAGCGAAAAACCCGCTGTTGATGAGACCGCGACCGAAGAGGAAACCAAAGCCGAATAGTTGGGTGGTTCCCGAGCGGACCCGCTCCAAGCAAGAAAAGGAATTTATATGGAAATCACGATTGACATGATTAAAGAACTGCGCGAGAAGACCGGCTGTGGCATCATGGATTGCCGCACCGCGCTGCAGAATTCCAATGGCGATTTTGAAAAAGCCCTCGAAGAACTGCGCGAAAAAGGCCTCAAGAAAGCGGAAAAACGCGCCGACCGGGTTGCCTCTGAAGGCCGCCTGGAAGTCTACATCCACGCCGAAGGCCGCCTGGTGGTGGTTGTGGAATTGAACAGCGAAACTGACTTCGTTGGCAAGTCCGAGAGTTTTAAAGAGCTCGCCCACGAAATTGCGCTGCAGATTGCTGCCGCCAGCCCCGAATACGTTTCTGAAGCTGACATCCCCGCCGAAGTCATCTCCGCCGAGACCGCTGGTGTGACCGAGCGTGTGCGCGCCGAAGGCAAGCCGGAAGCCATCATCCCCAAGATTGTGGATGGCTACATGAAGAAGTTCAAGGACGAGAAAGTGCTCCTGAACCAGAAGTACATCCGCGACGAATCCCGCACCGTGGCCGACCTCATCAACGACAAGGTCGCCGCCCTCGGCGAGAGCATCATCGTGCGCCGCTTCATCCGCTGGGCTTTGGGCGAGACCACCAAGCAACCGGAGACGGAAGAATAGTTTGAAAAGAGCCAACCAAGTGTTGGCTCTTTTTTTGACATATAATCATTAAAACGATGGAGGCACAATGAGCGAAGATACCCAGTCCGTGGTTTACAAACGCATATTGCTGAAACTCTCCGGTGAGTCCCTGGCCGGCCCGGGCGGCTTTGGCATAGACCCCACCCAGGCCAGGGTGATTGCCCAGTTGGTGCAGCGGGTTCAAACCATGGGGGTGGATGTGGCCATCGTGATTGGCGCGGGCAACCTTTGGCGCGGAGCCACTGGCGAGAACACCGGCATGGACCGCGCGACCGCGGACTACATGGGCATGCTGGCCACGGTGATGAACGCTCTGGCCCTGATGGACGCCCTGGAACAGCTGGGGGTGGTCACCCGGGTCATGTCCGCCATCGAGATGCGTACGGTAGCCGAGCCGTACATTCGCCGGCGAGCCATGCGTCACCTGGAAAAAGGACGGGTGGTCATCTTTGGCGGCGGTACAGGCAACCCCTATTTCTCCACTGATACCGCGGCCGCGCTGCGCGCCACCGAAATTGACGCCGACGTGGTCATCAAAGCCACCAAGGTGGACGGCGTCTACGATAGTGACCCCAAAACCAACCCGAACGCGGTCAAGTTTGAGCGCCTGACCCACATGGAAACCCTAAGCCGGCGCCTGAATGTGATGGACAGCACCGCGGTTTCGCTGTGCATGGATAACGACATGCCCATCCTCGTGCTCAATCTCTGGGAGCCCGAGGCGCTCATCCGCGCACTGCACGGAGAGCTGGTCGGCACCCTGGTGAGCATGGATTAATCAATTTCGCGCAATTTACTTGCCATTCACACAGCTCCCTATCCAGGGAGCTGTGTTTGTTCACCCTGAGTTTACTTGCTACTGAAGGGGGCGCCTGACGCCAGTCCTCAATAGACGTGATTTGCCAGCCAGTGACCACCCGGTCACCCGGCCCCAAGATTTGATGTGCCAGTGCAAGGCGTTTCGCACCGTGCCGGAAGAGGTAAATGGCCAGTTCCCTGACTGGCTCACGCAAGCTTATACCGCGGCTGGGTGAAGGATGCCTCTGGCCCAATTTAAAAAACGGCTGACGCCGTTTTTTAGTTTTTACTATTGTCGAAGATACTTAGCGGCTCAAGCGCAGGATGGCGGCCACGTCCGCAGCCTGGATATCGTGGTTTTCCCCTTTGCCCCAACCCTGCTGCTCAAAGCGCTGTGCCACCTTTTCGGCAGCTTCCTCGGGGTCAATCCCATACGCGGTCAGCGTTGTAGGCATACCCAGGCTGTGGAAGAACGCTGAGAGCGCCTCCAGGGTGCGGTTGATGCGTTCATCGTACTTCTGGCATTTAATCTCAAATACGCGGTAACCCATTTGCAGCAACTTGGCTTTCTTCTGCCTGCGCTGATGCCATAGCAGCCACGGGAGAACCACCGCAAGGGATTCGGCGTGGTCCAGCCCATAGAGCGCGGTCAGCTCATGCCCAATGCTGTGGGTGGACCAGTCCTGTGGTACGCCCATGCCAATCAGGTGGTTGAGCGCGTTGGTGCAAGCCCACATGTAATTGGCGCGGGCGTCATAATCCGCCGGCTGACGCATGGCTTTGGGCGCCATTTCCATCAGGCCCATCAGCAGGGCTTCCGCCTGCCTGTCTTGCACAACCGCTCCAACCGGGTAAGTCAGATACTGTTCAAGCACATGCACAAAGGCGTCCACAAGGCCGTTGCGGACCTGTTTTTCGGGGAGTGAGTAGGTGGTCTCCGGGTCCAGGATGGAAAACTTGGGGAAGACCTTGTCGCTGCCAAACGAAAGCTTTTCCCCGGTTTCACGGCGGGAAATGACGCTGTTGTGGTTCATCTCGCTGCCGGTGGCCGGTAGGGTGAGCACCACGCCCAGCGGGATGGCTTTTTTCAACTTCTTCGCCACGCCTTTGGCGAGGATGTCCCAGGGGTCGCCTTCGGTATAACGCGCGGCCAGGGAAATAAATTTCGCGCCGTCAATCACCGAACCCCCACCGACGGCCAGGAGGAAGTCGATTTCCTTCTTGCGCACCAGCTGAACCGCTTTCATCAGCGTACTGTAATCCGGGTTGGACTCAATCCCGCCAAATTCGCGCACATGATGGTTTTTGAGCGCCGTCATCACCTGGTCGTACACCCCATTTTGCTTGATTGACCCACCGCCGTAAAGCAGAAGCACCCTAGCATTCCTGGGCACGCGTTTGCTAAGCTTTGCGATGGTGCCCTTGCCAAAAATAATCCGGGTTGGGTTATAGAACTGGAAATTATCCATGTTTCCTCCTGGTTCAATGGTCGGCCGCGGTTACGCTTTGGCCTTAACCGAAAGCAGTTATTCGACTGAGCCACCAGCCGGGTGGACAATGGCATGCTCATGAGAATGATAGTGCACGTGCACCGCGCGCACATAGTCAATCTCCTGGATGAGCTGGCTTTCCACCACATCCGCGATGCGGTCGCCCGCGTCCACGCTGATATTCCCATCCACGAAGATGGCCACGTTGATGACCAAATACTGGCCAAAGCGGTGCGCCTGGGTGGAGTCAATCCCTTCCACGCCGGGGATAGTCGCCAACAGCTCGGTTATCTTGACTTCCAGCGCCTTGCCAGGGATGGTGTCCATCAGGTCGTCGGTGGAGTCACGCAAGATGCCAATACCGGTGCGCAGGATGACCAACGCCACAATCGCGCCGGCCAGCGGGTCCACCCACAAGTACCCGCGCAAGGAGAGGAAGATGCCAATCACGACCGCTGATGCTGAAAAAATATCGTTTCGGTGGTCACGCGCCAGGGCAATGATGGAGGGGTTGTTGGTCCGTTCGCCAACTTTGTGGGTGTAGACGGAGAGCAGC
>Ga0209099_1003605_pt1 | contig 12446 bp, 9 predicted proteins | sample AD_JPNHW2_MetaG_FD_184430 | JGI IMG/M metagenome (GOLD analysis project Ga0209099, IMG submission 184430) | Active sludge microbial communities of municipal wastewater-treating anaerobic digesters from Japan - AD_JPNHW2_MetaG (SPAdes) (version 2) | ecosystem: Engineered > Bioreactor > Anaerobic >...
CACGAATTTCCTGTCGGCTCCGCTTTCGTCCACCCAGAAAAGAGTCATATCCGATTCGTCTCCTTCCATCATTACCTTGGTTTGAGGCATCGCTGTTGCAGAAGCAAGTTTTATATATATAGTATCGCTTTTGCTAAGCATAGGAACGTCTGAAACCTCGCGGCCCTGCTGGAAGTATGGTCTGGCAGCCTTAACCGATAGTGTTGCAGCAGCAAAACCTGAAATAATCCAAAGTATAACTATAATTAAACCAGGGCGGAATTTTGATTTTTTAAAATCAAACAGCATCTGAATACCTCCATACAGCATACCAATGAGAGGAAGAAAGAAGAATGCGAGTGCCGATATTTTAAGCCAGATAGTACTGTTGATTCCAAGTTGTACATAGTCAAGAATATCCAGAGGAATAAAGCCCTTAAATATTTCTGCTCCAAGGAACATGAAGGATAGCATAAGTATTCCCGATACCGAAAATATGATAAAGAATATCGCTATTATTTTTACAATTACCCTGAAAAAATCATTTAATACGGGAGCTGAATTTCTCCCGGCACTTCTGATGTTTCGTCCCATATTATTCATTCCGTTTTCTACATTTCGCTGGATATTTGACAAATCCGGTTTTTGACCGCGCATTGCAAATTTTTGCTCCATTGTTTTCGCTTCAGGTATGGCAATCCATAAAATAATATATACAATGAAGATAAATGAGCCCCCAAAGAAGTGCGGGTGCATGAACGGAGGTATGATGAGGTGCGGAAGGATTGAGATGAAGAGAAGAACAAGGAAAACTATTCTAACTATTGCAATGTCGATATTGAAATACGAAGCCAGCCCCGAGCATACTCCTCCAATCATTTTATGATCCGGATCCCTGTAGACTCTCTTTGGAGCCGAACTCTGCTGAGCAGATGCCGAAGAGTACGATCCGGTTGCCGAATCGGCCTCCTGATCTATATCGTCCGGTCTTCCTAAAATACCAATTACCTCTTTGACAACCGGTAATGTAACCATTGCATCTTTGCCTGCTTTTTCAATAAAAAGCTCAGACATTCTCTCTTCGATGCCTTCGATTATTTCATTGCCGTTTTGTTTTGCCCTATAATGGTCGTTCAGTTCTTCCAGATAACCCTTAAGAACCAGATACCCATCCTCTTCAATTGTGAAGGCGATGTTGCCAATACTTACTTTAACAACCTTTTTCATATTATTATAACTTATTATTTCTAATCAGATCGATTGTTTGTACAAGCTCTTTCCAGGCACTGTCCATTTCGGCAAGCAGTTCCTTTCCTTTGTCTGTAATTGAATAGTACTTTCTTGGCGGCCCCTGTGGAGACTCCTCCCAGCGGTAGCTCAAGAGACCCTGGTTTTTCTGTCTGGTTAAAAGGGGATAAAGTGTACCCTCGACCACTATCATTTTTGCATTCTTCAACTCCTCAATGAGGGAAGAAGCGTATGCGTCGTTGTTGTTGAGTATGCTCAGTATGCAATACTCAAGAACACCCTTGCGCATTTGTGATTTTACATTATCTGTATTAATATCTGTCATGGCTGTTTCTATTTAATCGTTGAAAACTTCCTGAGGTTCTCTGCTGTTACCGGAATACCTCTCATTTCGCATTTTTGTGCTGCAGTATATGCAGCAGGGGCTATAATCCAGAATATGATATATGCCCAAAAACCAATACCTCCCATAAATAATGTAAGTATAAATATTATTCTCATTAAAGTAACGTCCAGATTGAGGTAGAGTGCAAACCCGCTGCAAACGCCCCCGATTATTTTATTATCCGGATCTCTGAAAAGTTTCTTAGCAAGAGGTTGCGTATTTGCCTCTGCAGATGCTGCCCCGGCCGAAGTGAAGTTTTCGTCCATTGTTCCGCCGTCCGGCATTCCCAATTGTGAAATGATTTTGTTTACAATTGTAATATTAACCACATCGCCCCTGCTGCCAAGAGCTTCCGTGAATAGCTCGGCGATTCTCTGTTCGAGATCGTCCATAATGTCTCCGGTTTCGAAACCGAGACCGGTTTTCTCCCTGAACCTTACCAGGTACTGATCCAGTTTTTGATAGGCATCTTCATCAATTACGAATGTTCTTCCGCCTATACCTACATTTACAACTTTTTTCATTTTAAAAATACTTAATATTGTTTAGAATTTGGTATTGCAAATATATGTATAAATATTTATACCTTGTATCACATAGTAGTAAATATTTTCACAAAAAAAGCCCGTTACTTTCGTAACGAGCTGATATATTGCTAAATAATTTTTAAATTATTTTTTTGTTTCTTGTTTGGAAGTTACCGGAGCGGCCTGCTGAGGTGTTGTTTTTGCCCCTTGTTGAGTTGTTGTCTGGGCAGGAGCCGGAGTTGTCTGAGCAGGAGCGGCTGTAGTTTGAGCAGGAGTTGTGGTTGGAAATTCCGGTTGTCCCTGAACAGGTGCAGTCTTTTCAATCCTTTCCTGAATAGAATTTTGTTTCATAGTGTTGCCAGTAGAAACAAAAGATGTTGCCAAAACGCAAAGAACAATTATTGTTATGGCCAGAGTCCATGTAGCCTTTTCAAGGAAGTCAGCTGTCTGACGAACGCCGAAAGTCTGATTGCCGGATGCGAAGTTAGCAGCGAGTCCGCCACCCTTCGAATTTTGCACTAATACTACTATTGTCAGTAAAATACTTGCAATTACAATGAGAATGGATATTGCGATATACATATTAATTATGTGTTGTGTTTGGTCTTTAACTCTTTAACAAGGGTCGCAAAGTAAGCACTTTTTTCCGGATATAACAAAATAAGTTTTGCATAAACATCTAATGCTCTTTTGTAAAACCCTTGACTGGTATATATTTTAGCAAGCGTTTCGGTATAAAAGCCCGAATCGTCAAAAAGTTCCGATGCATCTATTTCTGCCGGATCAAACGTCACCGGACACTCTCTTGATGTTATTGAAGCGCGGAGGAGGGATGGCTTTTCTACAATAAATCTGTCCAGCGGCATCTCACTGTCCAGTTCAATTGTCTCAAAATCATTTCTGGAGAAATAATCTCCACCTGCAATTATTACTTTGTGCGGCTGCTCTTTCGAGTCATCAATGTCAAAAATAAATTCAAAGTCGTTTTCATCTGCAACTGAAAAACTCTCCGCATCATCTTTTGCGGGAGAATCCTGTAAATCATCAATGCGATTTAATTCATCTGAAGGTTTTTCATCAATTTGCAGGTTATCGTCTTCTTCCCGAAAGGCAACTCCCCTCTCAAATTTAAAGACACTCTTTTTGGGTACAGCAGGAAATGCAATGTCGTAGAGCCTGCTGCGGGAATAGAGATATGCAGCGGCCTTATTAAGGTATGCATCCCTCTGCTCTTCTCCCAGCTCCGAAAGCCCTTTGAAAAGTTCAAGGTGCGCATGAGAGTACCATGGATACTTCTCAATTGTCTGTTCTATTGCTGAAAGGTCAATGTCTTTCATTTTACCAGTTTGCTACGGTTGCATTAAAAATAGACTCTGTCATTTTTTCAATTATAGAATCAATCAGACCTGCCTCAACCTGATCCAGAGTTGAAGTAGACGGATAATCTTCATATTCGGCAAAGGAGCGTTCAAAATCCTCTTTGGGATATTTTTTGTTTGTAAACCTTATCTTGACTGTTACAGTCAGCCGGTTTATCGAAGCTACTTCATTTGCTGTTACGGCAAGGGACGTTGTTTCGTACGAAGTAATCTCGCCTTCGACAATAAGGTCTCCGTCGTTGGGCTCAACCGAAAGCTTTGTGAGTTTTCTGTATTTGTCTTTGAGGGCCTCCGTAAGCTGATTGCTTAGTGCCGGATTTATCCTCATGGCCTTGTTATCTATCTTTGCAACCATTACAGATTTCACGTCTTCCTTTATTGAGGTGCCGGAAAACGTGTATGAAACCTTGCAGGAGTTAAGAACAAGAGCTGCAAACAGTAAAAGTATTATATTTCTCATAAATCCAAATTGAGATCCTTGATTTTCCGGTAGAGAGTACGTTCGGAGATTCCAAGCTCCGCGGCAGCAAGCTTCCGCTTTCCTCCGTGTTTCTCAAGGGCCTTTTTTATTAATTCTGCACTCACATCCTGTATTGACAGGGAGATATCCTGGTCTTCCGTTTCTGTTCCCTCTACTGCCGAATCCTCCTCATAATCCACAACAGCTGCGCTATCAGAAATATTCCTGTTTATCTCACGGCCGGGTGCAAAACGAGGTGTTGCAACCGGGGCTGTTTCTCCTGTGTCCTTCTTTGCTAGACCGGATTTAAGCTCTTCCACTTCGTGTCTGAGCTGATAAAGAATTTTAAAGATTATATCTCTGTCCGTAAGATAGTCCGTACCATGACCCTCTGTCTTTACAGGAAGGTATTCCGGACCGTCCGCAGGCAGATACTTTTTAATAACCTCTGCACTAATTTCTCTGTTGTGTTCAATAACGGAAATTTGCTCTGCAAGACTCTTAAGCTGGCGGATATTGCCCGGCCACCTGTATGCTTCAAGTAATATCCTGGCCTGTTCGTTTAGCTTTATTGAAGGCATCTTGTACCTCTCGGCAAAGTCGGAGGCAAATTTTCTGAAAAGCGTATGTATGTCTTCTCTTCTCTCCCTTAGCGAAGGTATTGTAATTGGAACGGTATTAAGCCTGTAGTATAAGTCTTCCCGGAATTTCCCGAGTTCTATTGCTTTCAGAAGGTTTTTATTTGTTGCGGCAACTACCCTCACATCTGTCTTTTCCACTTTTGACGAGCCCACCTTAATGAACTCGCCGGTTTGAATAACCCTAAGCAACCTCACCTGAGTAGACAAAGGAAGTTCCGCAACTTCGTCAAGGAAGAGCGTACCTTCATTTGCAACCTCAAAATAGCCTTTTCTTGTTTCAACCGCACCGGTAAATGCACCTTTTTCGTGCCCGAACAGTTCGGAATCTATCGTTCCTTCCGGGATTGCGCCACAGTTTACTGCAATATATTTTTTGTGTTTTCTTGGACTGTTGGTGTGGATTATCTGAGGAATAACCTCTTTTCCCACACCGCTCTCCCCGGTTATAAGAACAGAAAGATCCGTTCCGGCAACCTGAACGGCGATCTCAAGGGCCCTGTCAAGAGACGGGTTAACCCCTATGATATCGAACCTCTGTTTTAATATTCTCAAATCCATAAGTGCAAAAATAGACAAAATATAATTATCTTTGTTGATTCCGAAATGAATTTAATAACAAAACAGATCAATAATGAAAAAGAACTTTTTTAAACTTTTTTCTCTTGCTGTATTGGGTTTTGCAATGGTTTCCTGCAGTAACCCGTCTAAAATGGCAAAAGAAGCTATGCTCATCGGCGTAGATGGCAACCCAAAAGTACTGGAGGTTGTAGCTGACGAAATTACAGCATCTTACTCAATTACTTTCCCCGAGGGTTATTTTCATCCAAAAGCAATCCTGGAAGTTGTTCCCGTACTGGTATATGAAGGAGGAGAACAAGCTGCCCCTACATTTAAACTTCAGGGAGAAAAGGTTACTGACAACTTTACCGTTATCCCTGCAATGGGCGGCAAAGCCAGCAACACAATTAAATTTGCCTATGTTCCCGGAATGGAAAAATCGCGTCTTGAGCTTAGAATTTCTGTATGGAATAAGCTTAAAAAGATTGACTTCCCTGCACCATTTAAGGTAGCCGACGGAGCTAACATTACATACAAGCTCGTACATCAGACAGGTCTTACCGCTCTTGCAACCGATAATTACAAGAAAGTTCTTACAGAAAAGAAAGAGACACAAATTCTTTATAAGATAAACAGCTCGGATGTTCGTACAAAAGAGCTCAGCAAACAAGAGATTAAAGATTTCGAAAAATTCCTTGCCGACATCAAAAAAGACGAGAAGAGAGAAATCACAAATACTCAAATTGTAGCTTATGCATCTCCGGATGGTCCCGAAACTCTCAACAACAAGCTTTCGGATAAAAGAAGTGAAAGTGCTAAAAAAGCATTTGACAAAATGACTAAAAACAATCCCGTTGACGGAACCGTAGATGTTAAAACAGTAGCCGAAGACTGGGAAGGTTTCCAGGAGCTGGTTGCCGGATCTTCAATTCAGGACAAGGAGCTTATTCTCCGTGTACTTTCTATGTATAGTGACCCTATCGTTCGTGAAAGGGAAATCAAAAATATGTCTAAGGTATTTAAAACCCTTTCGGACAAAATCCTTCCTGAACTTCGCAGAGCCAGGTTCATTGCCAATATCGATTACACAAACTTCAACGATCAGGAACTTGTTGAGCTTACAAAATCAAATATCGAGATAATGGATATTGAGTCTCTTCTTTATGCCGCAACTCTTGTAAACGATTTCGATTCAAAAGTTAAGATTTACACAAAAGCAGGCGAGAAATTCAATTGCGACCGTGCCTACAATAATCTTACTGCAACATATCTTGAAAACGGCAAGCTTGCCGAAGCAAAGGCTTCTATTGCAAAGGTTACCAACAAAACAAGCAAATTCTATTATAACAATGCCGGTGTAATTGCTCTTCGCGAGAAGAACTACAAACTGGCAGGCGATATGTTTGCAAAATCGGATCTGCAAGTTGCCAGGCAAAACTCTGCTATTCTTGACATCCTTAACGGACGTTATAATGACGCAGTTGCAAAACTTGCCGGAACAGGCGACTCAAACGAAGGTCTTGCATACATCCTTACAAACAAGTTAGACAAAGCGCTTCCGCTTATAACTCATGACTGCCCTCACGGAGCATATATGAGAGCAATCATTGCTGCCCGCCAGGGTAACATGAGCGAAGTTGCAAAACAACTTAAGCGAGTTTATGATAGCGAAGCTCTTAAAACCCGTTCTGAGAAGGATATCGAATTTGCAAAATTCAGAGAATAATATCTGAACCTATAATCTTAAGAGGCCGGCTAAAATGATTTTAGCCGGCCTCTTTTTTCGTCCCGTTGGAGAGCTTGTTTCCCTGGAGGTCTAACACATATGATATCAAGCAGTTACTCAGAACAAAGAGACATAATGTCTCTTTGTTCTGAGTAACTATTAGATTATTTGTGACTTAAGTTAGTAAATTCCGCCGCTCCGTCCTGAAACAGGATGACTAAAATCGTAGCCCGCATTGGCAAATTATCTCTTCCCAGTGGAGACAAGTTAGGTGCTCCTGCGTCGCAGGTCTACGCCTTCGGCGGGAATTCCTGCTAGTTCCGCATGTTGTATGTCCTAAGGCGGATCAAAACATTCTCTTATAATCTAGATTGATTGCCCGTAAATAGATTGTATTCTTTCTGCGTTTTGTATGCAAATTACTGAATTTAAGTTAATGGTTTTGAAATCAGAATTATATGTGATAACTTTACTTACTCCAAAAAATAAAATGCTATGATTGCTTTTCTTATAATTCTTATATACTTTGCCATTGAATATTTGGCAATTCGTAATATAAAAATGGAGAATAACTCCGATTTCCCAAAACATATTGCTACGTCTTTATTTTTTATAACATGGCCATGGTGGCTCTTTTTTGTAAGTGCTACTTATAGCGGTAACAGAAGGAGAATCTTTTATTCGTCTCTTATTGGTATAATCCACAGTTTATCGCAAACAATAGTACTTATCCTTTGCTGGAATTCGGAAGTTTTTCCGCTTGGAGAAGTGCTTGCAATCCCCGGGGCGATAGCACTTCTACTCTCTGTCTTATATTTCTTCTGGAATAAGAGAGAGATTCGGAGGTCAAATATTTAAATGTTCTATCCATAAACGGTTGCTAAGAACAAAAAGAAATACAATCTTTTTGTTCTTAGCAATATGTTTATTACGAATTTGTTAATCGAATAATTTTAGCCGAAAGGTTTGCTGGCCGCATGGTTCATAAATCGCGGCGCAGCCGCACCATATCTTTTTAATTCCCACATTGTCAAATATATGCTAATAAAGCGCAGACATGATGTCTGCGCTTTATTGCATAACGCTGATTTAGTGGTGCTTACTGTCTTTCGGCGGCGAGTTGTAAATCACCAATGCATTGAATTCACATGCCCACTAATTGATGAGGGCGATTCGGCCGGAGGGAACGAAGAGACTGAGGACGCACAAGCCCGAAATAATTAGAGGGCTGCGAGCAAATGACAGAGAAGAAAAACAACTCGCCGCCGGAAAGCTTATTTCACCAGAATCGGTTTCCCAAACCCAATCTTTTCCAGTTGCTTCATTTGTGTTGCAGCATCTCCAACCACTACATAATACATTTTGTCGGGAACGATGTATTTGTTTGTGATTGCCTTGTGCTCTTCAATGGTAATGTTCTTTATAATTTCTCCCTCTTTCTTTATATAATCTTCCGGAAAGCCGTATTTGCTCATCGTAAACAACATACCGGCCAGTGAGCCGTTTGTCTCGAAGCGCAAAGCATTGGAACGGAGCATACAGTTTTTAATAAACTGAAGGTCTTCCTGAGATACGCCGTTCCGGTATTTTTCCATCTCCTCCTTAAAAATCTTTAGGGTTTCAAAGGTAGCATCGGAACGAACGCTTGTTGCAGCAATAAACGGTGCGATAATTTTCTGTTCCATAAAGTAGCTTGAAGCACCGTAAGTAAATCCTTTTTCTTCACGGAGAATCTGATTAAAGATACTTGTAAACGCACCGCCAAGCCTGTAGTTTACAAAATCTGCCTTAACATAATCGGGATTATCTCTTGAAAGAGCAAGGTTGCCTATGTATATAACGGATTGGCGCGAACCCGGGATATCTACAAAATAAATTGCCGACTTCTCCGGACCTGCAGGCACAGGGTAGCTGTTGAAAGCCACCTCTTTTGCCTTCCATTCTTTTTCAAGAGGCTCAAGAGCTTTAAGAACCTGCTCTTTTGACACATTGCCGACAACCTGGATTTTTGTAACAGATGGCGAGAAGTTCTTTTCATAAAATGCCTTAAGGTCGTCCAGTTTAATCTTATCCAGCGATTCTTTGGTTCCTAAAGTATTAAATCCAAAAATATTATCTGTTCCGTACAGTAATTTAAAGAATAAATCATTGGCAACGCTCCTTGGCTGCGCCTGTGACTGAATTATCCTGTTTTTTGTCCGGGATTGAGCCATTGCGAACTCAGTTGAGTCCCATCTTGGTTCCAGAAGCATCTCCTTCATGAGAGAGAGAGTTTTTTCAAAATTTCTGGAAAGAGTACCCGCATACATCGATATCTCTTCTCTGTCTGCATACATTCTGATATTTGAACCAAGAAGTTCGATTTGCTCTTCCAGTTCCTCCGGAGTCCTGTTTTTTGTTCCCTGAGGAAGTACACTTGCAACCATTCCGGTAACTCCCGGCAACAGAATATTATCCTGCGAAATCCCGCCATTGATTACAAAGCTGATATCCACAAGAGGCAGTTCCTTATTCTGAATTCCATAAACTTCTATGCCATTTGCAAGTTTTGCTTTCCAGATTTCAGGAACATTCACATCCGGATCTTTTCCAATAGCCGGCTCAACAGTCCTGTCCATAGAAGATGCGGTCTTTGTTATTTTCTCATCTCCGGCCTTAGCTATCTCTACCTGACTGGCTTCTGATATATTCTCTTCTTTCACACCTGCTGGAACAGAGTTTTCTGCAATCATCTCAGGCTTGCCCTTGGGAACAAAGCTTGTGACAACATGAGGTTTTCCTTTAATGTACTTTTCATATACCGCTTTAACATCGTTAAGTGTTACCGCTTTAATGTTTTCAATGTCCTTTTCAATATATCCCGGGTCGTTGAGGAAAGTATTATAGAATGCCAGCTGAAGCGACTTGCTCAAAACACTTGTAATTCCCTCGTAGAAATTCTTTTCGCTGGAAGCCTTAACTCTCTCTATGTCATTTTCTGTGATTCCCTCTTTCTCGAAACGCAGGAAAGCTTCGGAAACGGCATCTTCAATTTCTTTGAGAGACTTGCCTTCGTTGGCTCTTATTGAAATTGCAAATTCGCCTGTCAGTTCGCCAGGATTGTTATAGGCCGACGTTCTTGATGTAAGTTGTTTCTCTTTTACCAACACTTTATACAGAGGCGCTTTCTTTCCATCGGCAAGAATTTTTGCAAGGAAATCAAGTGCGTATGCATCCTTGGTATAAGCTGCAGTAGCGGGCCATACCATATTTATTTCCGGCACATTGGCGAAATTGTCTTCGTGAAACAATTTTACTGTTTTGTCCAGAGAAGCCGGCATTGCAGTACGTTTTGCCACTTCCCCGTGAGACTTAATCTCACCGAAATATTTATTAATCAAAACTTTTACAGAATCGGGATTAAAATCGCCTGCAAGAACAAGAGTCGCATTATTTGGCCCATAGAAATTATCATAATAACTCTTTACGTCGTTTAAGGTGGCACCTTTAAGGTCTTCCATTTCTCCTATTACCTCCCAGCTGTACGGGTGACCTGCAGGATAAAGATTCTTGTTTATTACATAGTCTGTAAAGCCATACGGAGAGTTGTCTTCTCCCTGTCTTTTTTCATTCTGAACTACATTCTGCTGAATTGCAAGCGAGCGCTGGGTAACAGAGTTTATGAAAAATCCCATACGATCGGATTCGAGCCATAATACTTTTTCAAGAGCATTCTTTGGGAAAGATTCAAAGTAAGTTGTAACATCCCTTGATGTAAATCCGTTATTTGACCCTCCCACGCCCTCAATAATCTTGTCAAAAGTTCCTGTTGGTACATTTTCCGAACCTCCGAAAAGCAAATGTTCGAAAAGATGGGCAAAACCGGTTTTCCCGGGAACCTCTCTGCTGGAACCAACATGATACATGATGGTGTATGATATCACCGGATCGGAATGGTCGGTGTGCAGTATCACCTGCAGGCCATTTGGCATAACATACTTCTCGTAATTTACGGTCAGCTTGTTACTGTCAGAAGTATTTTTACAGGCCGTTACGGCCAGAACTACTGCCACAATGAGCAGTATGTTACTGAAAAAACGAAACTTGTTCATCGTTTAAATTTTAAGATTAAATATTGTATCGGGGCAAATAATAATTAAAAGTAACTTTTTTTATTGAAAAAGCATACTTTATATAGCTGATAACTAACGATATGCTAAAAACAAAGAGATATAATATCTCTTTGTTTTTAGTAACTCTTTGGCAATGTGTAATTTATACCAAACCGACCCTGCTGGAAAAAATTGTAACAAGTTGGCTCCTATTCATTAATTCTTATATTTGTCTTCGCTAAAAATAATTATGTGTTTATGCGTAATATGGGTTGCCCGGTGGCTGTTTCGGCCTGTCTTTTTCTGTCGTTTTTCTTCTCTTTAGGTTTATCGGCTCAAACGGTTGTTGATTCAGCCAGGCCCGGCATTAAGTCCTTTGAAGAGGTTGCTGCTCCGTTTATTGATGAGCCCGAAAAATTGTATTTTCATACCGACAGGGAGACCTATCTGCCCGGCGACAAAATATGGCTAAAAGGATATCTGTCAAACAGCTCATATATTTCAGAAACACCTCTCAGCAGCTATGTATATGCAGAACTTTACAAAGACTCGCTTATATCCCGGGTAAAGCTGAAAATGTCCGACAAGGGATATGCAGGAGTTATTCAGCTTCCCGAGAAAATGGATCCGGGTACATATATTCTTAGGGGGTATACTCAAAATATGAGAAATTATCCAAAGGAGAATATGTTTACAAAGCGGATAGAAATCCTCAACCTCGGCACAGGAGAATTATCGATAAATGCATCCTTCAAAAAGCCGGAAGAGACAGCTTCGGGCAATGATGCTGAAAAACGCAAAACAGAAGCAGCGAATACAAATAAAAAAGAGGAGGCTGTTGTGAAGGATATTGACATTCAGTTCCTTCCTGAGAGCGGAAGATATATTGCAGACAGGCCGTCAAAGGTTGCGTTCAAAGCTCTTGGAACAGACGGGCACCCGGTTAACGTGCACCTTCTTTTATTCAATTCCGCAGGTAAAATGCTTGGAGAATATTCTTCCAAACATCTTGGGATGGGGCTTATAAGCCTTCTCTCTGCAGACCCGGGAGGATATTATGCCCTGGTGACGGATGAATCGGGATTCACAAAGCGGGCAGAACTTCCCGTAGTCGAACAAAGCGGCGCAACAATTTCAGTAAACCGGATAAAAGAGAGGATAAACATTGTCGCACAGATATCTGCACCATTGAAAGGCAATACAAGGCTTATTATTAAAAACGGATCCGAAGAGTTTTATATGAAATCGCTGGAAAAGGAAGAGATTAGCGAAACTGTTCATTCCGGTTCTATGCCGTATGGCGTAAATTCTGTCCAGATACAGAACTCCGCCGGAGATATACTAGCGGAAAGATTAATTTTCATAAACCGCAAATACCGGCCGGTAATAAAAATTGAGCCACAGAAACCTTCTTATGGAAAACGGGAAAAAGTAGAGCTAAACATATCACTT
>Ga0209099_1003606_pt1 | contig 12446 bp, 5 predicted proteins | sample AD_JPNHW2_MetaG_FD_184430 | JGI IMG/M metagenome (GOLD analysis project Ga0209099, IMG submission 184430) | Active sludge microbial communities of municipal wastewater-treating anaerobic digesters from Japan - AD_JPNHW2_MetaG (SPAdes) (version 2) | ecosystem: Engineered > Bioreactor > Anaerobic >...
GAACCAGTCAAAATAGAAATTGTTGATGATGCCAATCCCGGGCATGTGTTTGCCGCCGTAAAGCAGGGCGGCAAAGTCGATTTCACCGGCGGAGCCGATAAATCGGGGGGATTTCTCTCGCCTAACATGCAAATAACTGCCCTGAGCCGGTTGATGGGGCCTGTGGGTGGCGCTATTGACGATATCAGCAATATGGTTTTTAAGGCAGCCGACTTCTTCAAAGCACTTGATGACCTGCCTGTTGCCAAGATTTTTGGCGCTATTGAAATCTTTTCACTTTTTGCCGATACCAATAGCCTGAAAGGCAGCCTCGATTCCTACATCAGCAGCATCAACAACATCCGGAAGAAAATAGAAGAAATCAAGAACGACCTGTTGCTCCTTGAAGCCCGCGCGGCTGAAACAGGGGAAAACATCTCAGCCCAGGCCCAAAAACTTAAAGATGATCTGGCTGCCCAGGTAAAAGCGCTACTGGACACGATTAACAGCAGCATCCCCCGCATCCCAAACTTTAAAACGTATGCCACGGAAGAATCGCTGAATGTTGAGTATAAGTGGATTCCCGAACTGGAAAGTTCACTGATCGATATCTTTTCCGGAATTCTTGCTGTAAGGGTTGATAATCCAGGAAATGCATTATCAGTTACTACCCGGCTTAGCAAGCCATTCGAACTGTCGAAACCGCCGGTTCTATCAACCGAAGCGCGCTTCGAAAAGTTTGGAATACAGATTGCCGATATGCTTGAAGTTAACTTCAACTACCTTAAATTTACGGGCGGTTCATCCGGCAAGAGTGATGTTAAAGTTGACCTTGGCCCCGGCATTCCTCTCAAGTTTATCGGTGCTCTCGAGTTTGTTAATAACCTGCAAAGCATTATCCCAAAAACCGGTTTTTCTGATGATGGTCCGTATATTGAGCTCACCACAACGGGTGTAAAGGCTGGCTTCACAATTTCGGTTCCAAACATTGCAGTGGGTATATGCATGATTACCAACATCTCGCTGGGTGCTTTTGTGAACCTGCCATTTACAGGCGATCCGCTTACTGTCGGCTTTAATTTCTGCACAAAGGAAAATCCTTTCATGCTCACAATTTCCTGCTTTGGCGGTGGTGGGTTTTTCCGGCTCATAACCCGTCTCGACGGCCTGCAGTCAGTTGAAGCAGCATTTGAGTTTGGCGCTGCCATTTCACTTGACGTGGGAGTTGCATCAGGAGGCGTTTCGGTGATGGGCGGCTTTTACTATAGTTTGTTATTAAAAGATAAACAGCTCACCAATCCCGATCGCACAATCGAAGTTTCCGAAACTGAACTTACGGGATACCTGCGCATTAACGGGCATTTGTCAATCCTTGGGCTGATTCATGTTTCACTCGAATTCTATTTATGCCTGACGGCAAAAATTGAAAACGGAAAAGTGCGCAAACTCGAAGGCTCGGCAACACTCAAAGTGAAGGTAGAAGTTCTGTTCTTCAGTAAAACAGTGTCTGTTACTGTGCGTAAGCAGTTTGCCGGCAACGAAGGCGACCCGACATTCAAAGAGATGATCGAATCCGACGACTGGCAGCAGTATTGCCTCGCTTTTGCAAACGAATAATTTTTCACCAGATAACAATATTCAAAATGATACAGGAATTGGTTTTCACCACACTGCCGAACCAACGGACAGTCATCGACGGTAAAGAACATCTCAAAGTTTCGGTTTTCGTGACATCGCGTATAAAAAGCATCGCTGAAGCAAAGCTCTCACAGGTTCCCGATATGCTCAACTGGGCTGATAAAATCAAAGAGACAACTTTTAGTTTCCGCATCAGTGGTATAACCGGTGATGTAATAGCAAAACCTGATAAGGAGCAAATTGACACTGCATTGTTTCACAGCATTTTCCACAGCAATATCATCGTTGAGAAATATGAAATGGAAAACCTCAGCCTGAAACAGATTAACTCCTTTCCGGTAAAACATGTCAGTGATTTCCTGTTGAAATCCTACAGCAAAGCCGCTATCGAAAGTCCGCGTACCTTACTGCCGGCCGACTTCTTTATTGATCCTGACAAACTGGGCGTCGTCTCCGAGTTGCGGATTGATCCACAGGCTCCTGCGCAAGCTGAGAACACTCAGTTAAAAAAGCCCATACAGGCTAAATCGATCCTTCTGAAAGACGAGGATACCCATAAAGAAGTACTCAACACACTGAAATCCTATAAATTTATACCTTTTGCCAAAACACCTGAGCCGGTTAAAGATTTTACTCAGTTAAGAAACTTTCACAAGCAGGATAAGCTTAAAATACAGCCTTTAATAATAAAGAAGCCGACTTTCGAATTTCACAACATCCTTTCGGTTGTTAACAGCTATCCGCAGATCATGCGAAAACTAGGTTTCATCCTTGATTTCACGATTCCTTTGCCCGCTGGCATGCCTGCAACAGGAACCATTAACCTGATACCAAAAGCGCTCACCTTTACTGAACCGAATACCACGGTTTCGGTTCCGTTGACTGCCTATAATCTGACACCCGGCGGCTTTTTTGCTGCCGACAAGGCTGGCGCAATTTTCAAAAACGGTTTTGTAAAGATTAATACCGACGAATTCTCAGTAGTTCAGATCGATACGGATGGTGTTGCCTTAAAAACCGCCAATGCTGTTGAGAACAAAACAAATGAAGTTGCGCGCTTCTTTGAGGTAAAATCCAGAGTAACTCTCATCAAACTGCAACGGCCTGCGGCTGTAAAGATGCAAGCCAAAACCAGCTTCCAGGCAACCGGCATAAAGCCTGTGATGCAATTACAGAAAATCAGGCCTCTTGAAAAACTAAAACTTACTGAGCCCCCGGCAAACGATGGATTGCCTTTCATGCGTACGGCCGGTATTGCACTCGTAAGAAATGGAATGTCAGGGCATATTGTTAAAAGGCTTGAACGAAATGTAAACTTTCAGAATGCGCTTATTGATGCTGCTCCAAAAGACAAACTGCTACCAATCAAAATCCCGGTTGAAACGCTGTATTCCGAAGACCTGGTAATGGGTTACCGCATGGACATTGCCTATGAGGATAATCCCGGTAAATGGCACTCGCTTCACCAGCGGAAAAATATCTATAACTGGTTTGATGACGGAGGAACACAGCACCCGGTTGACAATGACAAACCTGATGAAGGTTACGTGGAATTAGCCCTTACCGAAAAGCCAGCCAAGCCTGACGATCTATATGTTTCGGAAACGCTTGCCCGGTGGGAAGGCTGGAGCCTTTCGGTGCGAAAGCCCGGATATGCCATCAACGAATCAGATGAACAGTCGGAAATAAAGCCTGAAAACCGCCGCGACTTCGTTTACAAGCAAAAAGCGCTGGAAATGAGGAAGTACGCTTTCGACCCAACACTTGATTTTAAATTTCATGCAAGTGCTGAAATTGTGCCCGGTACATTGCCCAAACTCAGATTCGGAAAAAAATACCGCCTGCGCATCCGCACAGTTGACCTTTGCGGCAACAGCACGGATGTAAACAGCCAGTCGGATTCTCCAGCTGAAACAACAAGAGGTAACATCAGGTACCTCCGCTATGAGCCTTTATCAAGCCCTATCGTACTGGCTGGCAATGCATTACGGGATGGCGAGTTTCTTGAACAGATGGTAATTCGCAGCAACTTTGATACACCGGCCAGTTCGTATGAAAAATCCCATCCTGTAAGAGGCCAGGCTTCTGACGGCATCTCGCAGCGTTATCTTTTGCCTCCGAAAAACAGTCAGCTGATGGCTGAAACCCATGGCATGTTTGACAAGGCTTTCGGCAACAATCCCGAAACAGCCAGGAAAATTTACGAGATCATCACTTCACACGAAGGATTGTACCAACCCGGAAGCAATAATACCGAGAAGGTATATGCTCCTTCGGAAGTAGAAATCATATACCTGCCTGATCCTATGGCAGCCGGTGTCGCAATTTTTGCTGATGAAGAGGCCGAAAACACGCATACCCAGGACTTTAACCCGAGAATGTTCGGCTTCTTCTCAAAGGAAGAAATCGCACCTTCGTCAACAAACACAACAACAATTCCTGAGGAGTGGTACAATGCCGCAGTGATAAGACTTAAACTCGAGGAAGGAACATTCGGCTCTGATTGGGACAAAAATAACCGCATTCTAACTGTCAGGTTACCGAAAGGGCAGCGGTTAAAATTAAAGATAAGCACTTTCTGGCGAGAAAATGACCTTAAAGAGTTATCAGCAATCTGGAACCTGATTCGTGAAGGCAATCCTGCGAATATGTCTGACATTGAATCCGATGCACTCAGCGGCCGGCATTGGATGGTGAGCCCGGCGCGCTCAATGGAACTTGTACATGCTGTGCAGCAGCCGGTTGAAGCCCCGGTACTCGAGAAAATCCTGCCCGAGCGCGAGTATGGTGACACCACTGCTGGCATCAATACACGATTCTCAGTGCATGGCGAGAGTACTGACTTCGTGGAAATTCAGGCCCAATGGACAGAAAAGGCTGATGATTGCATCTCGGTGGAAATTAAAGACAAGAACTTCAGGTACACTATTCCTGACATCGACATTTATTATCACGATAAAACGGTTACTATCGGTAATATTCCTGAACTCCGCCCCGACCTTAATTTCAACAAAACCAGGGTCGTAAGCCCGGTATGGAAAGACGATCCCAAACGGATATCAACCATTGAAGTACAGCCTGGTGCCACACGGATCAACCAGTTGTATCGCAATCAAGCCGTGAAGTTAGCGGAGCTAAAAACCCAAAAAGATACTACTCCTAAAACGGTTGTAAACAGCCTTAAATTCGAGATAGCCGAATCGAAGCTTCATCTCGTTAAACTTTTGGACATGCGAAATTTCCCAATGGAGCATTCGTTCGGTGATACAAAACACCGATGGGTTGATTATTGCGTAGTGGCATCGTCTCGTTATCGTGAATATTTCGGGAAAATACTGACTGCTGATCCCCGGCTAAGCATCACAAGGCAATCGGATTGGAAAAAGAAGATCAATATACTCAGCACTGCAAGACCCGCCAAACCTGAAATCGACTACATCGTTCCAATCTTTGAATGGCAAAAATCTGACAAGGCAGATGCCATGTACCATCGGCGCAAAGGCGGCGGCCTGCGGATATACCTGAAACGGCCCTGGTTTTCGAGCGGTGACGACGAAATGCTTGCTGTGATACTGCAAAACCAAAACACCTCAGGTGGCCTGAAACCAATAACAATGATCGGAAGCACAGGATATACCGATTACTTTACGCACTGGGGCAGTGATCCGTTGTTCGCATCTGCAGTCCCGGAAAGTTACAGCCCATCACCAGCCAATTTCAGGCTCAACCCTGTAGTGGACGACAACCTGGTTTATCCCGGCAGGGACAACACAAAAGCCACAGCCGTAGCTTATCCGGTGGAATTTGACAAGGAAAGGCAGATGTGGTACTGCGACATTGCCCTCAATACCGATGACATGTACTTCCCGTTTATTAAACTTGCGCTGGCACGTTACCAGGCGCATTCTCTGAGAATAAACGATACGGATGTTTGCCTCTCAGCTGTAGTGATGGCTGGTATGATTCAGCTTGTGCCCGAACGGAAAACAACCTTGAAATTAGCACCTGATGGTAACAGGCAAAAGCTCACCATCAGTTTCGAAGGTCCGGTCTATAATGAAAGAATGTCGCGCTACGGAGTAAAATCGAGCCTCAGGATTAGCATCATTGATACCGCACTTTCACAGCCTGTGCAGGGAGTGATTACCGACGGCGTTAACAAGCGCAAACTCGAAAACGACAGTTGGGAGATTGATATACTGCAAACCAATGTTACCAACAATATTATTTCGATCACCCGGGATTTCAGGCTGCCGGAGGCATTTAAAACAGGTGCATTCCAGGTAATTATTGAAGAGATTGAACATGGACCTGTGAAGATGCAGGGGCTTACTGATGTCTATGAAAAACGTCTTGGCAATCCTGAAGAAACTGACAGACTGGTATTTGCCGATGTATTCAGGGTAAACGAAAGTTAGTCTTGGTATGAACTAAAAACCAGATTAACGTCAGTAAGGATGGTGAAAATCATCATTTGTTCAGGAATTCACAGATTTTTGCTGCGAAAGCCATTACAAATAAACACAATCGCTATAAATAATTAAGAGCGAAGCCTTTCATAACAATTCCGGAATGGTTTTAGCTTATTAAAAATCAAACCATTATTCATGTTTGCCACATTAAAATATCCTGTACTTGGATTCATGAGAGTGAGACTGCTCATCCGGCGTGAATGTAAAAAATGGCTCGTTGAGCTGATTGGCGCCGATTTGCAGATTGAAGTTTACGAAGAAGATTTCGTCCTTGATGCCCAATAATAAGGATGCTGAAACCGTAAACTGATCATGAAACTCCTGATGCACATTCAGTTGTGCCGGGAGATTGGTGTGTCTTTAAGTGCCGGGTGCCATGTACCATGTGCCATCTTACAAATGGAGACATCTATTTCCAAAACTCATTTCATTTCGTTTCTCCATTACTCGCACTCTCCCACATTCTTACATTCTCACATTTTCAAATCCCCAAATTCTCAAATTCCAAAACTACATCCTTTCCGGCACCTCAATCCCAAGTAGCCACATAGCATTGCGTATAACATTCCCTGTAAAGTTGCATAACGCCAACCTGAAACCGCGGATGGTTTCACTCTCCTCTTTTAATATGCTTATATCGTGGTAGAATCGGTTATAGGTGCCCGCTAACTCGTAAGCATAATTAGCGATAACAGCGGGGCTGTGGGTTTCAGCAGCTAAAGAAACAGTGGCTTGAAAATCATACAGCAAACGCAAAACATCCTTTTCCTGTGATAAGATTGCCGGCGCATACGACAGGTAATCATACTGCTCTCCCGGATCAATTCCCAATTTAGAAGCGTTGCGCAGTACCGATTGTATCCTCGCGTAGGTGTATTGAATAAACGGTCCCGTATTGCCATTAAAATCAACTGATTCCTCAGGATTGAACAGCATATTCTTTTTAGGGTCAACTTTCAGGATGAAATATTTCAAAGCACCAAGGCCAATGGTACGGTAGAGTTTCGCTGCCTCGATGTCATCAAAAGACTCCAGTTTACCCAACTCACGCGCCATTCGTTCAGCAGTTTCAAACATTTCCTGCATCAGGTCATCGGCATCCACCACCGTTCCTTCGCGCGATTTCATCTTTCCATGAGGCAACTCAACCATGCCGTATGAGAGGTGATAAATTGCTTCAGCCCAATTATAGCCCAGGTGTTTCAGCACCAGTTTCAGCACATTGAAGTGATATTCCTGCTCATTGCCAACCACATAGATGAGTTGCGAAGGATGGTACTCTTCATAACGCTGCCTGGCTGTTCCCATATCCTGGGTCATGTAAACTGATGTTCCGTCACTGCGAAGAAGAAGTTTTTCATCAAATCCGTCAGCGGTAAGGTCAATCCATACCGAGTTGTCTTCACGTCTGGTGAATACGCCTTTGTCAACGCCTTCATTTACAAGAGATTTACCAAGAAGATACGTCCGCGACTCGTAGTATATCTTATCGAATTCAATACCCATAGTATTATAGGTAGTATCGAACCCGCTATACACCCATTGGTTCATCATCTCCCACAACCGAAGCGTTTCAGTATCATGCGCTTCCCATTTTCTGAGCATTTCCTGGGCTTCGAGGATAAGCGGCGCTTTTTTGGCAGCTTCATCCGGAGTTAATCCATCGGTAACAAGTTCATTAATCTCACTTTTATAATGCTGGTCAAAAATCACATAATACTTGCCAACCAGATGATCCCCTTTAATTCCTGAGGTTTCAGGCGTTTCACCGTCACCCCATTTGATCCAGGCTAACATGCTTTTGCAGATGTGAATACCGCGATCGTTCACCAGGTTGACCCGCACAACTTTTTTACCTGAAGCTTCGAGTATCCGCGAGAGCGAAAAACCAAGGAGGTTGTTGCGTATATGACCCAGATGGAGCGGTTTATTGGTGTTGGGAGATGAAAATTCGACTACTACAGGCTGCCCCCCCGATTGTTTGCTGAATCCAAATTCAGTTTCAAGCCTGTTTCCCGATAAGAACTGCAGCCAGAAGGAATTTTTAAGTGAAATATTCAGAAATCCTTTGATCACATTGAATGAATGCACTTCCGGCATATTGGCAATGAGGTAATTGCCAATCTCCGTTGCGGTTGCTTCGGGTGCTTTACGCGAAATTTTGGTAACCGGGAAAACAACCAACGTAAAATCTCCTTCAAACTCCCTTCGGGTTTTCTGAATCTGCACCGATGATGCATCAAGATGCTGCCCGTAAAGGTCAGCTATGGCAAGACTAACTTTCTCTCCGAGAATTTTTTCAATCATAATTATATTCTTATCGGGGTACAAAAATACATTATTTGAACCTTGGGACAGACTCGCAGAATCAGGTAACAGAATGCCTGAATTGTATAAGACTTGTCGCTGTTGGCTTATAACACTATCAAAATGTGTAAACCACAGACCATAAGTGATTCACCGAAATTAATGTGCGAAAGCCTTACTAATTCATGCTTTGACTTATTCATTAAATATTTTGCCGGCAATTTTAAACCACTAACTTTGTAAAATTAAAAACAATAAGTCACTACCATATCCAATAAATCTAACCCACTAAACTAAGTTTTATGCGACGAAACGTAATAATTATCGGAGCAGCAGGACGTGATTTTCACAATTTTAACACGTTTTTCAGGGGTAAGGCTGAGTACAATGTTGTAGCCTTTACTGCCGCCCAGATACCCGATATCGATGGGCGAAAATACCCCAAAGAATTAGCCGGTGCCGACCTTTACCCTAACGGCATTCCCATTTTTGCTGAAGACGACCTTCCCAAGCTTATCAAAGACCTGGATGTGGTTGATTGTGTTTTCGCATACAGCGACCAGCCTTACCAGAAAGTAATGAACCTGAGTGCCCTGGTGAATGCCACGGGTGCCAATTTCATCCTTCTCGGCCCCAAAGAAACCATGGTAAAAAGCACCAAACCGCTCATAGCTGTAGGTGCTACACGTACAGGTTGCGGTAAAAGCCAGACTTCGCGCCGTATCATTGAAATACTCATGGCCAAAGGGCTTAAAGTTGTTGCCGTTCGCCACCCCATGCCCTATGGCGATCTCAATGCCCAGAAAGTACAGCGCTTTGCCACAGTTGAAGATCTTGCAAAACACAAATGCACCATTGAGGAAATGGAAGAGTACGAACCCCATGTGGTTCGCGGCAATGTAATTTATGCAGGTGTTGATTATGAAGCGATTCTGCGCGCTGCCGAGAATGATCCCGATGGTTGCGATGTTGTTCTGTGGGATGGCGGAAACAATGACTTTCCATTCTACAAACCTGACCTTACCGTAGGTGTTGCCGACCCGCATCGCCCCGGCGCTGAGGTTTCATACTATCCCGGCGAAGTGGTTGCACGTATGTCAGATGTTATCGTGATCAACAAAATTGATTCGGCTGACAACGCAAACATCCAGAAAGTCCGTGACAATATTGCCAAAATCAATCCAAATGCCAGGGTAATCGACGGCGCATCACCTTTAACAGTCGATAAGCCCGAACTTATCCGTGGCAAACGCGTATTGGTTATTGAAGACGGCCCGACACTCACCCATGGTGAAATGAAAATTGGTGCCGGTACAGTAGCCGCCACAAAGTACGGCGCTGCCGAACTGGTTGATCCCAGAGCTTTTGCAGTTGGCAAACTGGCCGAAACCTTCAGGATCTATCCTAACATCGGCACATTACTTCCTGCAATGGGCTATGGTGAAGAGCAAACACGCGACCTCGAAAAAACCATTGCCAACACGCCATGCGATGCTGTGGTAATCGCCACGCCCATCGATCTCAACCGCATCGTAAAAATCAATAAACCTTGCGTGAAAGTCGGATACGACCTCCAGGAAATCGGCAAACCCGATCTCGCTCAAATCCTTGACGACTTCGTTGTAAAACACGGACTTAAAAAGTAATTTGATATAAAGCGGTCGCAAGGCCGCTTTTTTTTTGTCAAGTTATCAACCAAATGACGGGTCATTGCATCGAATATTTATCTTTAGAAACTAAAAATAATCACCAGCCATGAAAGGTAAAAGCCTGATTTCCATAACTGATTACAATAAAACAGAGTATCTAAAAATACTCGAAACGGCAGCAGGGTTCGAAGCGAATCCTAACCAAAAACTGTTATCCGACAAGGTAGTAGCCTCGTTGTTCTTTGAACCTTCAACCCGAACCCGCCTGAGTTTCGAAACTGCCGCAAACCGCCTTGGAGCGCGAGTCATCGGATTTAGCGATTCAGGCAGTACAAGCGTTCAAAAAGGTGAAACACTGAAAGACACCATTATCATGGTTAGCGGTTATGCCGACATCATCGTAATGCGCCACCCGCGCGAAGGTGCTGCACGCTGGGCAAGCGAAGTATCATCAGTACCGGTAATCAATGCCGGCGATGGTGCAAACCAGCACCCAACACAGTGCCTGCTCGATCTTTACACCATCATGCAGACTCAGGGAACTCTCAACAACCTGAACATTGCCATGGTAGGCGATCTAAAATATGGCCGCACCGTACATTCACTCGTTCAGGCCATGTGCAATTTTAACACCACTTTCCACCTCGTTTCGCCCCAGGAATTAAAATTGCCCAGTGTCACAAAAATGCACATTAAAGAAGCTAATCTGAAATACGAACAATACACGGAACTTGCCGACGTAATCCCGATTGCTGATATCATCTACATGACCAGGATACAGAAAGAGCGTTTCAGCGATCCGATTGAATATGAAAAAGTGAAAAACAGCTATGTACTCACCAAGTCGATGCTTGAAGGCTGCAAGCCAAACATGAAGATACTCCACCCGCTGCCCAGGGTTAATGAAATTAGCGAAGATGTAGATGAGACTTCACAAGCTTACTATTTCAAGCAGGCCGAAAACGGCGTATATGTTCGTCAAGCCCTGCTGGCAACCATTCTGGGTGCAAAATAATTTTTCAACGAATTTAATTTCAGTAAAATGGATAAAGAAACCCGCGAATTAAAAGTAACGGCAATCGAAAACGGAACCGTTATCGACCATATACCGGCCAACAATGTTTTTAAGGTCATCCGCATTCTTAACCTTGAAAATATAACCCACCAGGTGCTGTTTGGCGACAATCTTGAAAGTGTAAAATATGGTAAAAAAGGCATCATAAAAGTGAGCAACACTTTTTTTGCACCTGACGAAATCAATAAAATTGCCCTGGTCGCACCGACAGCTACACTCATTGTCATCAAAAATTTCAAGGTTGTAGAGAAAAAACATGTTGAAGTACCCGATGAGATCGTGAATATTGTGAAATGCTTCAACCCGGGGTGTATCACCAATCACGAAAAAATCATCACCCGTTTTAGTGTGCTTGATAAGGAAGAAATGAAGCTGAAATGTCACTATTGTGAGAAAAGCATTGCGAAAAACAATATCATTTTCGCTTAAGCCAAAGGATTCATAATCAATATTTTAATCCAAACCGATGAAAAAGCTTTTGCTGGCTGCCTGCCTTTCACTGGCAGTGACCCTTATTTCGGCACAGAAACCTGCGCAGGATAAAGGCTTGTTTAAAACTTATGAACCAGGATACTTCCAGAATTCAATCCTGAAAGGGATTGAAGAATTCGAATCGGCAAAGGAGACACCTGCCCCAAAGAAAACCTTCAAGGCCGATCCAGCCTCTTTTAACATCCCGACCGATAAAAATGCCTTTAAACAATACTGGCACAACGATCCGGTTTCGCAGGGAAACACGAATACCTGCTGGTGCTTCTCTACCAATTCATTCTTCGAATCAGAAATATACCGCCTCACGGGGCAGAAAGTGCGAATTTCGGAAATGTACACGGTTTACTGCGAATATCTTGAGCGCGCCGAAACATGGGTAAGAACAAGGGGAAATATTTATATCGGGGAAGGCTCCGAAGGCAATGCCGTGACAAAAATCTGGAAAAAATACGGCTGTGTTCCTTATGAGAGTTATACCGGCCTGATGCCGGGACAAAAATTTTACGATCATCAGAAAATGTTTGAGGAAATCAAAGGCTACTGTGAATTTGTAAAAAAGAACAACCTGTGGGATGAGGCAACCGTTATTGCCAATTTCAAAGCCATACTCAATCATTATTTGGGAGTACCACCGGCCGAGGTTACCGTCAACGGCAAAACGATGAGCCCACAGGATTATTTGACCGGCGTGCTAAGGTTCAAGCCCGATGATTATTGCGATGTGCTCAGCTACATGCAGCAACCGTACTGGAAACAGGTTGAATATGAAGTCCCCGACAATTGGTGGCATAACAAGGACTATTACAATATACCGCTCGATAATTATATGGCGGT
>Ga0209099_1003607_pt1 | contig 12442 bp, 6 predicted proteins | sample AD_JPNHW2_MetaG_FD_184430 | JGI IMG/M metagenome (GOLD analysis project Ga0209099, IMG submission 184430) | Active sludge microbial communities of municipal wastewater-treating anaerobic digesters from Japan - AD_JPNHW2_MetaG (SPAdes) (version 2) | ecosystem: Engineered > Bioreactor > Anaerobic >...
CAGAATGCGTGGGTCGTCCTGCCCACGCAGGCAGACACCGGGAGCACAAAGCTGACCGCAGGTACAAACCATATGGGTGTCTTTACGGTCATGGTCTCCTCATCAGGTACGGAATCCCCTGCCGGTGGAAGCGGGGAATCGGCCCTGCCCCTGCCCCCGGTGCTGAGTATGATAGCCATCGCTGCCGCTGCGATTATCGCGGGTAAAACAGTCAGGCGGAGGAAATGACACCGGAAAAAAAATCTCCTGTTTTTTTCATCATCTGCTGCTGTCTTCTTACCGTACCGTTTGTCCTGGCGGGTCCTGCTGCTGCTCTGGATACCGTCTTGATAACCGGTAATCCCCAATTGGTAGTGTACGATATCACGGTCACGGGTATCGGTACCAACCATGCGACCATCTCCTGGAAGACCAATGGCGAAGCAAACAGCACGGTCGAATATGGCCCGACTGCCAGCTACGGATCCCTCGGCAGAGAGGGGACCATGGTAAAGGACCACGCGATATATGTCGATCATCTCGTGTCAGGCAGGACATACCATTTCCGGGTGAGGTCGTGCAACCTTGCCGGTACCTGTGCCGAAAGTGCCGATATGACCTTCACGACCATTCCGACATCCCCGGTCCCCCCGCGACCGGGATATAATGACTGGAGTGACGGGGGTTCCGATGACTGGTGGATACCCCCCACGACCACGCAGCCGGTGACATCTCCGCAACCCACACTCACGGTGATACTGCCACCTGTGCTGCCTCAACAAACACCGCAAACTTCGCTCACCGGACCGAACCCGCAACCCCCTGTCCAGAACCAGGAACAGTACGGGCAGATCAATCCTGGTCCCGCAACAGGTGTCCCGGCCGTGCAGCCGGGGTGGCCCGTAAGCCCCCTCTGGATCGCAGCGATCCTCATTCTCGTCCTGCTGGCACTCACAATCATCGCACTCTATCTCAGGCAGAGCGAGCAAAAGAAAACCTGATCCCCCCGTTTCTTTTCTCCTGTGCAAGCGTGAGCACCTCTCCGGCGGTCCAGCACCCGATGGCCTGGCGAACGGGGAGAAGGGGATCTGTTTGTTTTGGATCTTAAAAAAATCCGGATGGATGGCCGATTATCTGGTATCGGTCGTTTAACTCCGGGAAAATATAAACCATGGTAATGGGTATTCCTGAGTGGTATGTTCTGTCACCGGTGCGGGACAAAAAACCCGGATGATGCTTTTTTTTGTCACAGATGCGGGACTGCTTTAATACGGAGTCCGCCCCGGCAGATTATATCACCGCAGATCGGGTCCGGGCAGGTTATACCTCAGCAGGTTGCGCCTCAGCAGATCAGGCCCCGGCAGGTTATACCTCAGCAGGTTACACCTCAACCGGTTGTGCCACACCGGATCAAACCTCAACAACCTTCCGGACAGCCGGATGGTGTGGCCATGGTACCGGAGACCGCCGTACCGGAAGTGACCCGGGGGATTGCACATCCGCTTTTACTCATATGCGAGGGGATCTTCTCCGCCGTTTTCGCAGGGTTATTCAGCGTGATTCTATCCCGGCATGTTTTTTCGGGAACCATGAGTTCTCTCCTGATGGCCGCGTCTCTCGTGGCCGGGTTTATTGTTATTTTTGCAGGCATCCATTATGGAAAAATAGTAAGGAAATAGTCTCCCTCAGATTATTTTCTCTTTCCCCGGCTGTTTTTTTACATGGCAGGATACTGCCGGGAGAATTTTTTTTTAGTAAAAAATTTCCCGCGGGAAAATCTTTGGTAAACCCTGCCGTCCGCGTCCGCCCGGGGAGTCCCCGGATCCCAACACCCCGGACACCCCCGATCCCAAAACAGCCCTTTTTTCCAGATCCTGTGCCCCGGCAGCACTCAGGAGGACTTTTGCCGTCCAATTGCGTGTATTAGCCCGGATTTTGTGTCACGACGAAGAAAATTGCATCCGGGGCCTGTAAGGGCCCGGAAAAAACGTTATTGTACCGTTTTTTGCCAATTCCCCGGATTTTGGGTACACAGCAGGTTTCGGCCTTTTTCAAATCGCTCTTTAAAGACCCCGTTTGGCAAAAGGTGCCCTTTTTACAAAATCACTCCCTTTCCCTGCCTTTACTCCCAGAAAGGGATTTTTCTCCGACGGAGACCGTCATTGGATCGAGGGATCCGGGGGTACCTGCAGGGATACGGAAGAGCAATTCTTTCACCTCAGGTTCCGGTAAGCCCGGCGCAAATTCCGGATTGCCGGATTTTTCCGTCCGGGGCCGTGGCAGCAGGCCCCGTCCTCCGCTTCGGGACCGGGGGATCCGGCACCAGCCGGCCATTGCGGTCAGGCCCTGCAGGGGAGCCGGCCAGGAACCCGGAAGAACCGGGGCGTACCTTTTGGCGTAGAAACCCGGAACTCGCAGGAGAATTCTATAAAAGACGCAATGAACCGGAGCGCTTCGGGATCTTCTGCCATTTCCCGTCCCGGCCGTTCCGGTGATCAGGTGCAGGACTCTTCCCTTGTGTCCAGACCCCGCGGCCACGACCTTCCGGAACCGGAAGATCCCCGCCGGTTCACCCGTACTTTGCCCGGCACAGCCCGAACACCTTCTGCCCGGTCTTCTCCCCGATCCCCTTCACCGCAACAAGTTCCTCCAAAGAAGCGTTCGCTATCCCCTGGATCGAACCGAAATGAGATAACAGCAGCCGGGCGTTCTTCATCCCGATCTCCGGAAACGCTGACACGACATATTCCTGGTCTTCCCGGACCGAGCGGTGCGTCTTATGGGGATGGACCTTGCGTTCCCCCCGGTCCCCTTCCTCGCGCCTCGCGATCACCATGAGCAGCTGCGCCGTCTCCTGTTCGTCGCGGGAGAAAAGAACGGACACGCCCATGTCAATGGAGAGGGCCGCAAGCACGCCCCGGATCGCATTCGGGTGGATGTCCCGCTGGGCGTACAGCTCGCCACCCTCGATGATCAGGACCGGGCGGATGACGGCATCGGCCATCGCCTTGACCTGCCCGAGGAGATCGCGGTTGACGAGCGTGTCCACAAAGTCCCGTGCGGTCTTGCGTTCAACGAGGATCCGGTCGCCAATCGCGTAATCGCCGTACGCGAGCCGTTCGAGCCGGATTGCAGCGCCCAGGGAGGAGAGCACCTCCACGACCTTTGATGAGGTCTCGCGGTCGTCGATGACTATCTTCGGCCCCTGCGGGGTGAATGCGTCGATGCTGGCCTGCTCGGCAACAACCGGCCGTGGGGCGGGGGAGGTCATGTTCCCCATCGACCGCATGCTCTTGTGCATCATTTTTTCCTTTGCTGCGCTGACATGCCGGAACACCTCGTCGGAAGTGCCTTTCGTGACAAGCACAACCACCCGGCCCGCACCGGACCGGCCGGTCCGTCCCTTGCGCTGGATGGACCGGATCTCTGAAGGCACCGCCTCGTAGAAGATCACCATATCGGTGGAAGGGACATCGAGCCCCTCCTCACCGACAGAAGTTGCGATGAGGACCTTGAACTCCCCTTCGCGGAACCGGCTCAGGGCCGCGATCTGCTTCTTCTGCGAGAGCCCTTTCTCGGAATCCCGGGCTGCCTGCCCCACGAACCGTTCGCAGGCAATCCCTGAAGCGGTGAGGTGATCGACGAGCAGCTGCACGGTGTCCCGGTACGTGGCAAAAAGGATGATCCGGCTGTCGGGATGCTTTTCCAGCTGTTCGCGGACAAGCCCTGAGGCAATCTCCACTTTCGGGTGCAGTTCCCTGGTCCATCCCACCGAACGTTCGAAAAGTTCGCAAAAGGACGGGTCGGCAGCGAGCCGCTGGCTTGCCTTGCTCCCGCCGGATCCGGTACCTTCTGCGATCAGTTTCGCCAGATATCCCTTAAGCACCGTACTTCCCTGCGACTCGGCAAGCATGACCGCGTGCTTCAGCTTCATGCACTCGGCATAGACCGATGCCGCCGGGTAGCCGGCAGGATCGCGGTTTTGTATCCGCTGCTGGATCTGGGCATTGATCGCATTGAGCTCCCGCATCGAGAGTTTTTCCCTTTTGGGGACGGTGAAGCGGAGCGATGCAAGCAGGGCAAGCCGGTCCTCGATAAGCCCGTTGATGACCTCTATTGCTGACCTGAGATCGGGGGGGAGGTCGATACTGATAAATTCCAGGTCCCGCTCGAACACGTACGGGCGGACATCCGGGTCGTTCTCGGTCCGGGTCTCGACATGCCCGATCCCGAGGTTCGAACAGACCTCCTGCACTTTCTCCTGCACCCCGCCCGGCGATGCAGTCATGGCAAGGAGAAGGGGTTTGTTGGCAGTGGACAGGTAGCGCCGGGCAAGGAAGACATAGGCATAATTCCCGACAGCCCGGTGGCACTCGTCAACGATCAGGAGCGTGACATCCGCAAGCGTGTACCGGCCGGCGATCAGGTCGTTTTTTATCACCTGCGGGGTTGCGAGGATCACCGTTGCCCGCTCCCAGTCGGCGGTCCGTTCAGCAGGCGGGGCATCGCCGGTGAACATGACGAACGGGGAGGAGACCGGATCACCGCCCTGTTTTACCAGGAGGTACTTCTCGAAATAGCGGAGGTGCTGCTCCACGAGCGGTTTTGTCGGGGCGAGCATCAGCACCTTCCCCTTCTCGTTGTAGAGCCGGGACGCGGCAACGAGCAGGGCGACCGCGGTCTTGCCAAGGCCGGTCGGCAGGATCACCATGGTGTTTGCGTCCAGCGCTTTCATGGCAATGGAGAGCTGGTACTCGCGGGACTCGAGGCTGTCCGGTTGTATGAGGGGGTGGCTGATACAGCTCATGGTTTCCTGATGTGATTTGGTCTGCCCGGGTAATATAGGAAATTGTGCGGGAAGCTATACTATCAAAAACCCCCATCGCCCCGCAGGGGATCACCGGTTCATGCCGGCCGGATGCCCGGCTGAAAGAACACCGGGCTGGCGACCCGCCATGCCGCCACGATCCCTCATACCGGTACCCGGCGGGAATTACCGGGACGTGCTGCTGTCTGAACCAGCGGGCGGCGTGTCACCGGATTGCGTTTTTTCCCCGTCGCCGTTCCCGGTTTGGCTTTCCTCATTGCCCGTGACCCGGTATGCCCCCTCCGGCACGGTAATCCTGAACCGTGCTCCCCTGCCCGGTTCACCTTCTTCAGTGATCGTTATGCCGGTAATCGCAAGGATCTCCTGCGAGAGGAAGAGGCCAAGGCCGGTATGCCTGCCAAAACCCCGGGTGAACAGGTTTTTCTTATCGCCTGATGAGATTCCTGCGCCATCATCCTCGCAGAAAAGGGTCAGTCCCTGTTCGGACACCTCCGATGAAACCCGGATCGTCTTCATCTCCGGACCGCCATAATTGAGTGCATTTTCGATCAGGTTGTGGAAGACTTTCCTGAAAAGCGGATCGGCATAGATATCCAGGTCGGAACGGTCCACGTGTACACGGATGTCCCGCATCGGGAGACCTGCAGCCGCTTTTTGTACGCTGGCATTCACGTTCTGCCATTCGGGTAGTGCGATACCCAGGTCCTGATAGTCGCGGGTGAACAGGATCTGCTCCTCGATGGTCCGTGCAGCCGTCTCCTCTTTTTCCAGGAATCCGGCAAGCATTTTTTTGTCATCCAAAAACTCCCGGGAGAGCTCGATATACCCTCTGAGCGCAATGAGCAGGTTGAGGATGTCGTGCCGGGTGATGCTGGAGAGGAGGTTTAACTGCCTGTTTGCCTGCCGCAGCGCTTCTTCTGCCCGCTTGCTGTCGGTGATGTCCCGGATGGTCTCGACTGCCCCTGAAATATTCCCGGCTGCATCATAGAGCGGCGATGCTTTTAACCAGAGGTACGCCCCGCTGCCGTTATTGATGTGAGGGACATAGGTCTCGGCGAGGAGGGAGTTCCCTTCCTTTTTCATGAAACGATAGGATGCAGCCACTGCCGGGTCAAAATGAAAGACAAGGTCGGCCGTGATCGGCCGCCGCTCGTGGTAGAACGGGAGGGCGTACTCATAATCTCTTTTCCCGAGCACCCGGTCTGCTGGAACACCGGTCATCTCCTCCATGGCACGGTTCCATGCAAGGAGGGCCCCGTTTTTATCGATGACAAGGGTTGGATCCGGCAGGAAACTGATGATACCGGCGAGCTCGCATTCTCTCTCTTTTAGTGCTTCCTCAGCCTTCTTCTGTTCGGTGATGTCGCGGGCTGCAGCAAATACACCCGCGATAGCTCCCGATTCGTCCCGGAAGACGGTTGCATTGTACAGCACCGGTACCGTGTGCCCGTCGCGGTGCCGGATATCGAGAGCATAATCCCTGACCGATCCGTTGCGGAATACCGTTTCGTAGCCGGTCTTTGCACGGTCCGGTTCCGTGAAATAGCGGGAAAAGTCCGTGCCTATCAGGTCGTTTTGGGAGAACCCCGTCACCGATACGGTTGCTGCATTCACGTCGCTGATCTTCCCTTCGGGATTGATCATGACCATGGGGTCAAGGCTCGCCTCGATCAGACTCCGGTTATATGCTCCTGCCCTCCGGACTGCCTCCTCAACCCTCACCCGGGCGGTGATGTCGATATCCGTCCCGCGATACCCGGTGAGTCTGCCCCGGGGGTCAAGAACCGGTACGCCGGACGTCTCCAGGATAACCCGGCTCCCGTTTTTATGCAGGTTCGCGTTCACAATGCTTCTGAACGGTTCACGGTTCGCAAATGCCCGGAACGCGCTCTCCTTCAGCACCTTCCGGTCTTCCGGAACAAAGAAATCATAGAGATGCCTTCTCCCGATAATTTCCTCCGGCGTATACCCGAGGATCCGGTATACCATGGCATTCGAATACGTGTACACCCCGTCCGCATCCACTTCCCAGATCCATTCCCCGGCACTCTCGGCGATCTGCTGGAAACGCTTCTCGCTCTCGTGCAGCGCTATCTCGACCAGCTTCGTTTCTGTAATATCCCTCCCGACAGACTGGTACTCGATCACCCTGCCGTTCCCGTCAAAGATCGCCCGGTCATTCCACCGCTGCCAGCGGATCTCCCCCGATGGCATGATGATACGGTGATCGATGCCGGCAACCGGGTTTTCCCGGGTGAGTGATGCAAGGTGTTTTTTCATCAGCCGTGCGTCTTCGGGTGGCAGGACAACCGTATGGGGGTGTGCAAGGCACCGGGTTCTGTCCAGTCCGAAATACCGGCAGTATGCGTCATTGACGAACGTGAGCATCCCGTCAGAATCGAACCGGCAGATGAATTCGGTCTGGTCTTCAACAACGGCCCGTAACCGCGCTTCGCTCCTTTTTAAAGACTCTTCCACCCTCTTGCGCTCGGTGATGTCGGTAAGGATGATGAGGGCGGAAGGCGCTTTATCGAGCACAATCATGCTGCCGTTGACGATCATCTCCCTGCGGTTGCCATCCTTTCCTATGACATTAATCTCGTACGGATCCACCGGTTTGCCGGCCATCCTTTGGAGCACTGCGGCTTCAACGCGCTCGTGGAATTCCGGAGCAATGAAATCGGTCACCCGCCTGGAGATCAGGTCGTGCGGCGGGTAACCCAGGGTTTTTACCGCCACAGGGTTGGCGTACTGGATGATACCGTTCCGGTGCACCAGGATAAGTTCCGGAACGCTCTCCAGAATGGTGCGGGATTTTTCTTCGCTCTCCCGGAGCGCATCCTCAACTTTTTTACTCTCGGTAATATCGCGGATAACGGCAATGAGATGGGGGACGTTTCCCAAAGAGATGGTATCGGCATTTACCGATGCAACGAACGTTTCACCGGATTTTCGCCGCTCCTGGATCTCAAACCGGGATACCCGGCCGTGTTTTCTGATCTCGCCTATCAGGCGATCCCGGTCCTCTTTCCTGTGCCAGATGCCGAGTTCGAAGGCGCTCTTTCCGATAAGCTCGTCGCGGGAGTACCCGAAGATTCGCATGGTTGCATCGTTTACCTCGATGAACCTTCCCGAATCCAGCTCGCTTATCGTGATCGCGTCGGGAACTGACAGGAACGCTTTCGTATATTTTTCCTTGACCGCCTGTAATTCCTCTTCTGCCAGTTTACGCCCGGTGATGTCTTTAAAGACGGTGGCAAAACTGCCCTTGTAGGGACAGAATACCGAGATCGAGAAATGTTTTGCCATCGGGGGGAAGTAGGTTTCGAAGATCTCCGGCGTTCCGGTCAGGGTTACCCGTGCGTAGATTTCAAGGTAGGGCGACTCGGGTACCCCGTACGCTTCCCTGCTTGTCTTCCCGATGACATCGTCTCTTGCAAGGTCAAGTTGCGACTCAAACGCAGGATTGACCTCGATGATAACATAATCCTCCGGGATACCGTGGTCGTTATAGACAAGTTCATGGAGGGCTGCACCTTCACTCATGTGCATGAAGAGCGACTGGAATTTCTCTTCGCTCCTCCTCAGCACTTCTTCCGTATGCTTCCGGTCGGTGATGTCAACCCCCTGGGCAATCGTGGAGATCAGATCCGCTTCCGCGGTAAGGATATTGGCCGAATTCCACAGCACGGTATGGATGATCCCGTCGGATGCAAGGAGGGGGATCTCAACCGTCTCCAGCCGTTCGCCGGCAAGGGTCTTCTTGATCAGGGCAAGTGAAGCGTCCCTCGTATCCTGCGGGAACAGGATGTCCAGCGGTTGTCCGATGACTTCCTGCTCAGCCCTGCCGGTCAGGTGTTCGGACGCGTGATTGAAGCGCGTTATCCTGAAATCCGGATCCCAGACGATGATGGGGGCGTTGGCAAAATCGAGCAGCTTGTGCAGGTACTCGTTTGTCTCCCGTAACTCGTCCTCCACTTTTTTGCGCTCGGTGATATCCTGGTTCGCACCGTAGGTTTTGACCGTCCTGCCGGCGGCATCTTTTATGATGCCGAACCGCACGACGATATGGCGGATCTCGCCGTCCCTGCGGATGATCCGGTGCTCGATAGTGCTCGTATAGCCCGGGTCGGTGGCAGTTATCGCATTTTTCACTTCGCGGGCAACAAGAGCCGCCTCATCCGGGTGAACGAACTCCCGTGCATATACCTCCGCCGGCATCCGGTACCCGCCCTCCCGCTCTGCCGTTGTGCCATACAGGCTGTAGAAATGGTCGTTGAACGTGAAGGTTCCGGTTGCCACGTCATACTCCCAGTTCACGATGTGCGCGAGATCCATGGCCTCCGCAAGTTTTTCCTGGCTTATCTTGAGCGCATGTTCTGAGGTTTTGCGCTCGGTGATATCGATGAGCGATGCAACGCTCTTTTTCGTTCCCGGAACGAGATCCACATTCAGGAAAATATCCCTGATCTCCCCGGATCGCGTGACAAACCGGAACTCATACTGTTTGGATGCCCTGGTTCTGTTGATCCTGCGCAGGCGATGCTGATCGAGCATCCAGGCAAGGTCTTCTTTGGCAACGAACTCGGTCCAGCGCTTCTTTCCTTCAACTTCTTTCTTGGAAAAACCGCTTAAGTGTTCGAACCCGGAGTTCACGAGACTGAGGGTGTAGTCCTCCTCGATGATGACGGTTGCCGAACCGGTATTCTCGAACACGGTCCGGTACCTCTCTTCGCTCTCGATGAACGCCTTGTCCGCCTTACGGAGGGAAACGGCGTGGCGGATCTTATGCATCAGTTCGGCAAACTGCGACTTTGGCTCGCCGCCTTTCTGCAGGTAGAAGTCTGCCCCGCTGTTCAGGGCTTCGATCACCACCTCTTCCCGCCCTTTTCCGGTAAAAATGATGAAGGGTGTCTTGTCCCTGCGCCCCCGGACAACCTTTAAAAATTCGATACCATCCATCTCCGGCATCTGGTAGTCGGAGACGATTGCGTCAAACTTCTCCAGTTCGAGTATCCGGATCGCCTCGGGTGCGCCCGGTACGGTCGTTACCATGAAATCGCCGGAACGTTCCAGGTAGATTTTGCAGAGTTCGAGGAGTGCCGATTCATCGTCCACGTAGAGGACACGGATGGGATCTTCCATGGCTCACGCACCTCTGCCGGTCATCCGCCACATTCCTTCGGGCACAAGGATCTCGAACCGTGCACCCCTGCCCGCCACGCCATTCTCGGCAATCGTAATACCGGTGATCGCAAGGATCTCCCGCGATAAGAAGAGCCCGAGCCCGGTATTCCTGCCAAAGCCCCGGGTGAAGAGCTGCTTTTTGTCCTCTTCTGAGATTCCCGCGCCGTCATCCTCGCAGACGATCGCAAGGCTGGTGCCCGACTGCTGCACGGAGATTCGGATCGTCTGCAACCGGTCACCCCCGTAACGGAGTGCGTTGTCGATGAGGTTGTAGAAGACCTTCTCGAAGAGCCGGTCGGCGAAGATCTCCGGATCCTTGGGATCGACTTCGACACGGATGTCCCGCATCGGAAGACCGTAAAGAGCCTTCCGGATGCTGGCATTCACGCTCTGCCATTCAGGTGCTGCAACGCCCAGATCCTGGTAATCCTTGGTGAACAGGATCTGGTGCTCGATAGTATCCGCTGCCTTCTTCTCCTGGGTCAGGTACTCCCTGAGGGCTTGCGGATTGCCGATGGCATCCTGCGAGAGCTCGAGGTACCCCTTCAGCGCCATCAGCTGGTTGAGGATGTCGTGCCTGGTGATGCTGGAGAGCAGGTTCAGTTTTTTGTTCGTCTGCAGGAGTGCCATCTCCGCCCGTTTGCGGTCGGTGATATCCGTCGTGATACCGACAAGGAACTGGTTTCCCGCAGTATCCCTGTACAGGGTCTTTCTGACAAGGACGGTAAGGGTCTTTTTGGGAGCATAGGTATTTGTCTCTTCGTTGACATTTTCCCTCCCGGTCCTGAAGACTTCCTCGTCTTTCTGCCACGAGATATCGGCCATCTCCTTATCGGGGAAGAGTTCGTACGCGGTTTTTCCGAGGATCTCCTCCCGCGAGAGGTCAAACAGCCTGCACGCGGCGTCATTGATGAGGATCACCCGGTGCTGCCGGTCCTTGACATGAATGGGATCGCCAATCGAGCTGATAATCTTGTCTAAAAACTCCCTTGACTCCCGCAGCGCCTCTTCCGCCCGCTTCTGCCCGGTGATGTCCCGCCCGATGGCGATATAACTTTGGATGGATCCGTCTGCGTCATGAATCCCCCGCGTGTTCCAGACAACCGTTTTTTTCGTCCCGTCAGCACAGCGGATCTCCGTTTCGAAGTTTTCCAGGTACGTCTCCTGTCCGAGGGCCTGGCGGATCCGGCGGATCACCTCCTGCCGGTATGCTTTGTCGGGGTACAGGTCGCGCCATATCGTCCTCTTCCTCAGGACATCATCCCGCCGGTACCCGCATATCGTTTCTGCCGCATCGTTCCAGACAAGGATCGTCCCGTCCGGGGCAAGGACCATGATCCAGATGTTTGCAGTGGCGATCGTGCTTTCCTGGAACTGCTGCAGGTTCCGGATGGTCTCCAGTTTTTCTTTCTGGGACAGGTACGCAGCAGCCAGCCGTTCCGACAGGTGGGCAACAACCACGGCAATCCCGATGAAAACTGCAAGGCGGAAGAGTGCACCGGTGACCTCGGCCGGTCCGGGCTTGAAAAAAACAACGAGCCCGACATAGGCAAGGGAAAGGAGCGCGGCAGGCACGCAGCCCCGGTACCGGTACCGGTAGGCAAGCAGCACGATCGGGAAATAATACAGGTGCATGAAGATGGTGGTGATCCCCTGGGAGAGGCAGTAGACGGAAAACAAAAGCACGGTTGCGGTGCTGATGAGGATAAGTCCCCGCCAGGTATTCTCTGAAACGAAGACCTTATCGGCAACGCCCGACCCGGTACCCTGATCGTCCCTGTCACTCCCCATGGTTCTCTCCCCGCATCCTCACTACGTCCCGTTCCCCGCAGGTCGTTGCTGTTCCGTTGCAGGCTGCGGGATTCTCCCACCCGGATGGTACCTGTATGTGATGATAACGGTATACAATAATAATTGTTTTGTTATGGAGTAATTGACTATACTTTGTATTTTCTAAAGGCACCTCAGGTTGTCAGACGCGGGACATGGTGTTCTGCATTCCCCCCCCGACCGGAAAAAACCGGCACACCGCCGGATCGGTTGCGGCGCCTGCCCGTAAGTGGCAGGATCGGGAGGGTATTTGCCCCAGGCCCTTCAAGGAGAGTGGGAGCTGGTACGTGCAGGACCCGGAACTGTCTGGCTGGTGAGAGGTCCGGTTCCTGGCTGTAACAGAGGAGATTGTATTTGCGGGAATGTGGTTTTTACGGGTTTTGATCTCCAGAGAGAACAGGCGGGACATTTTACTTCCCGCACGAAGATCACGTTCGGTTTTTTTCTCAATAGTTACAAGGGCTCCCCGCTTCAGTACCTCTCCAAGGCACGGCATTACAGATCACCGTACTTAAAAAAACTCTGGTTATGAATGGTGCCGTTTTAAAAAAAAATTGAGGCCCCCGCGGGGCACTCTTCGGGGCGGCAGGCATCATAACCGGGGAACAGGGGTTCTGG
>Ga0209099_1003608_pt1 | contig 12441 bp, 9 predicted proteins | sample AD_JPNHW2_MetaG_FD_184430 | JGI IMG/M metagenome (GOLD analysis project Ga0209099, IMG submission 184430) | Active sludge microbial communities of municipal wastewater-treating anaerobic digesters from Japan - AD_JPNHW2_MetaG (SPAdes) (version 2) | ecosystem: Engineered > Bioreactor > Anaerobic >...
CGTCACCAGGTGAACCGGAACCTTTCCGCCTCCTCGGCCATCCGAAAGCTCTACTACCAGAGCGAACCTTTCGAAAAGACCCCGACACAGAAGATCAAGAGATACCTCTACGACCACTCCCTTCCCAAGAGTGGCACTGAAAAACGGTGAAAAGGCCTCTTTCCTATAACAACCCTGCTCGAATCTTCCTCGGTAGCTTCCTGCTCCTCATCTTTGTAGGGACGATTCTTCTGATGCTCCCCGTTTCAGCCGCATCGAAGAGCCTCTCTTTCATCGATGCCCTCTTCACGTCTACATCCTCGGTCTGCGTCACAGGTTTATCCGTCGTCGATGTGTCCAGCCAGCTCTCAACCTTCGGGCAGGTAGTGATGATGTTTTTGATTCAGATCGGCGGTCTCGGCCTGATGACCTTTACAACTTTCTTCCTTTTTCTTTCAGGAAAGAAGCCAAGCCTCATGGAACAGGTCGTCGTTGAGCAAAACCTTGCCTTCTCTCGGGCGATCACACCAAGACGGTATTTACGGGATATACTGTTATTTACATTTATTGTCGAGTCTTTAGGAACGCTTTCCTTCTATTTATCGAGTTTTACAACTTCTTCTAATAGATTTTATGTTTCTTTGTTTCATTCTATATCCGCCTTCAACAACGCGGGCTTCTCCCTCTTCCCCCGCAACATCGAGAGCTTCCGGCACAGCTACCTTCTCAACTTCACGGTCATGGTCCTCATCGTTATCGGAGGGTTGGGCTTTACTGTCCATCGGGAGATCTGGAAAATTCTGAGAGGGGATCTCAAGCGCCTCTCCCTCCATAGCCGGACCGTTCTGAGCACGACGGCGGTCTTGATCTTCGGTGGAGCCCTGATCTTCTACTTTTCCGAGGCGCGGAACACCCTCGAGGGCCTCTCCTGGTCTGAAGGAATGGTGGACTCCCTCTTCCAATCGGTTACGGCCAGAACGGCGGGGTTCAACTCAATCCCCATCGGCTCCATCAGGCCCATCACAGGCTTATTCCTGATCCTTCTCATGTTCATTGGAGCCTCTCCGGGGTCGACGGGAGGTGGAATCAAGACCACCACCTTCTCCCTTCTCCTGCTCTCCATGAAGAGAAGGCTTCTGGGAAGGAACTCGGTTCAGCTCTTCGGAAGAAACGTTGATTCCGACTCCACCGAGAGGGCCCAGACGGTTTTTCTCTTCTCCATCGTGGTCGTTCTGCTCTCTTTCTCCCTTCTCCTTATGCTCGAGGAAGAGAAGTTTTCGTTCTTGTCCCTTCTCTTCGAAACCGTATCGGCCTTGGGAACCGTGGGGCTCAGCTACGGTATCACCGCCGCCCTGGAGGGATGGTCCAAGCTGATCTTGGTGGTCGTCATGGTGATCGGAAGGGTAGGGATTCTCAACTTCTTCTCTCTGGGCTTGGGAAGTAAAAGACCTCCCCTGGAGTACCCAGAAGAGAGGATCATCATCTGATAAGCGAGGAGTGTCGATATGGCGTACTATGTTGTTGTCGGTTTAGGACGTTTTGGCCACTACCTCTCGCTCACACTGGCGGAGAGAGGGGCGGATGTTGTGGTGATAGACAAGGACGTCAATGCGGTAGAGGCTATTAAAGACAGGGTCTTCCAAGCCGTTATCGGAGACGGGACCTCCCGCAATGTCCTCGAAAACCTCGGTGTCGCCAACGCCGAAGCCGTCGTCGTCGCCTTGGGACCAAAGATGGAAGAGAGCTTGCTAACCGTTCACAACCTCAAGGAGATCGGAGTGAAAAGAATCGTGGCCAAGGCCAACTCCGATGCCCACGGGAAGATTCTAGAGGCCTTGGGAGCCGATGAGATCGTCTTCGCCGAGAAGGAGACCGCCGTTAGGGTAGGGCACAGGTTGGGGAACCGAAACCTCCTCGACTTTCTTCCCCTCAACGACCGCTATAGCATCCGGGAGATTGTCGTTCCGGAACATTTCATCGGAAAGTCTCTTCGGGAATTGGATCTGAGAAGCCGTTTCGAAGTCAACGTTATCGCCATTAAAAGGATGGAAGAGATCCTTTTTCCAGGCGGCGAAAGCCTCTTAAACTCTAACGACCATCTGGTGGTGCTGGGGAGCGAAAAGGCCCTCAACCGCCTAACACCACAGGAGTGATCGGCCATGTTAAAAGTGGGATTGACAGGCGGCATTGGGACGGGCAAATCTTTCATATTGGAGATCTTCCGTAAAGAAGGAGTCTGCACTGCGGAGGCCGATGCCCTCGCGAAAAGAATCTACCAGGAAGATCCCTTTCTCCGTCGTGAGCTCTCTTCCGAATTCGGTCCTGGCCTCTTCAAGGGTCATTACCCGATCAAGGAGAAACTGGAGGCGATTCTCTTCGATGACCCCGGCAAGAGGAAGGCCTTCTCCCAGATCTTTTATCCCTGTTTTTTCAAGCATCAGAAGCTCTTCTTCCAGTCCCTCCAGGAACAAGGGATCGGCATGGTGATCTACGAATCCGCCCTTCTCTTCGAAGTCGGTTCTTTCGACCTCTTTGACAGGATCATCTTGGCCAGCTGCCCCCAGTCTATCCAATGGGAGCGCGTCCGTGAGAGGGGGCTGAAGGAAGAGAAGATCAGAAAGATTATCGGTTCCCAAGGAGACCCCTCTGAGGTCGTCAACCACGTGCATTTCGTGATCCACACAGGTGATGAGAAGGAGAGAACCCGAAGCGAGACTCTCCACACCCTCGAAGAGCTGCGCAAACTCCTGATCCAGTAGGGTGGATCACTCTGGGGTAGGGGGTCCCTCGCAAGGAAGAGAACCTACTCCCAGTCGGCTTTTTACCCCTTGGGGAAGGAGTCGAAGAACTCCTTCAGTCCCCTTTCCAGTTCGTATTCAGGCTTCCAACCTAAAACCTCTTGAGCTCTCCCGTTTTTCAAACAGCTTCTGGGGATATCCCCGGGCCTTGGTGATTCTAGATTAGGTTCTTCTCGGTAGCCAGTCAAGGCCTTAAGCCTTCGAAATATCTCTCCCGTCCTCGTTTCACGGTTGGTCGAGATGTTAAGGGTTTGGTTGTCTCCCTTCTGGAGAGCGAGAACGTTGGCCCTGGCCACGTCCTTGACGTAAACATAGTCCCTCACCATTCCCTCCGCCTCGCCAGGAAAGGTGAAGAGGGAGATCGGTTGGGCGTTGACCATTCTCTCATGGAAGATCGACACGACTCCCGCCTCTCCCTGAGGAATCTGCCGAGGGCCGTAGACGTTAGCGTAACGCAGAATCACATAGGGGACACTGTAACAGGAGCAAAGGTAGCGGATATAGTGTTCTGCGGCCATCTTAGCGATAGCGTAGGGGGATTGGGGATCCGGAAGCGCCTCTTCCCCATAGGGGTAAAAGGAGGTGTCGCCGTAGATCGCCCCTCCCGTAGAGGAGAAGAGAAACCGTTGGATTCCGGCTTTCAGTGAGGTTTCTAGAAGGTTGATCGTACCCAGAATGTTCGTCTCCGCATCCTTTCCGGGACTCTTAACCGATTCAGGAACCGAGATCTGGGCCGCCAGGTGGTCCACGACTTCGATCTTCTCATGGCAAAGGATTCTTTCCAGATCGAGAGATAGGATGGAACCCTCGTAGAAACGAGCCTTAGCGTTGATATTCTCTCTGCGTCCAGAGGAGAGATCATCGATAACCGTAACCGTATGCCCCTCCGCAATGAAGAGATCAACCACATGGGATCCAATGAAGCCTGCGCCTCCGGTAACCAAGATTCTCATGGTTCACTCCTTTCTTATCCTAGAGAGACCATTTTAATGGAAAGGAAGAGGGGTGTCAACGCAGGGATTTGGCCTTAAAGGGGTACGTGTCATCCGAGAACCGCATCTAAAGAGCCACTTCAGAGCAAAACCCCTAGGAGCCTCATGGTGAGGCGATCGTCCATCCAGGAATACTCCAGGACACCCTCGATTGTATTTATCCGCCGGGTTAGTCATTTTGGGAATTGGGCTTCGTGTCGGCACGCCGACATAGAATGAAAAACAGAAACCAGAAGAGGCTCTCTCTCAAGAATGGACGGTTCAGGGGCAGAGGAGCGGAAGTGACACCCTTACCTGGGAAGGTCTTCGAAAGGCCTATGAGCTCATGGGTAAGCCCCGCAGGTTCGAGCCGTTTTTTCCCGTTATGCTTTGTCGCATAATATATATTATGTCAACAGACATGGGGAAGAGGCATTATTGGGCTTCTCCGAAGGCCCCCTTTTTCGGGGTCAAGCATCGGGTCGTACCACGGAGACGGCCTTGGGCAAAGGGTTTGGGCCTGCCGAGATAGCTTCGTCCTTCTTTTTCCCTTCCCTCGTTTATTCACACGTTATTCACATTTGCTTCCGGACAGTCTCTCTGTTCATGTCAGCCTCGTCCTTTGGGGTTCAGGATTGACGCCTGACCTTCAGAGGTGATTATCCCCAGGAGGGCAATTATTGAATTGCGGGTGACGAGTGAAGACGAACGTAACTAACCAGTGAGATTATTTTGAAGGCTTCGTTCACTTTCTTTTCATGATTCTTTTTTGCTCTCTTCGGAGAGCCTGGAGAATTGGCCTTCTCTGTATTCATTAGAGAAGCAAATGATTTGGCCGTTTACTCGCTGAGCAAGGACTCTCCTTGCTGAACGGCTAGCCTCCTCTCACACTTCGACTCTCAGCGCCAGGATTCCCCCACGAAGATTCTTGTCGGCGTGCCGACATTTTCCAGGGATCATCGTAAATGCTCATCCAATGCGGTTTGAGAGCAAGAAGCCTCTGAGAGGCTCCAGAAACGCTTTTCTCGCCCTTTCCGACCCAAAGTACACCCCTAGGGCTCTCTCTTCCCCTCAACCAAGAGGCCCTCTCTTCCGTCTTTCCCTACTTTGTTCTATAATTTGGTATGGATCCCATGAAAGAAGGTTTCGAAGCTTCCGCGCAAAAACAACTTCTCGATGAGAAGAGAGGTTCTCTGGCAAAATACGTGGCCCTCTTCATAGGCCGTCCAGGTCTATGGCCTCTCTTCCTCTACGAGACGGTGGTCACCCTCTTTACCTCTCTTCCCGGCGGCTTAGGCCTGGCCTTGAGGAAACTCTTCTTCCCTAGGCTCTTCAAGAGAACGGGCAAAAGGGTTGTCTTCGGCAGGAACATGACCATCCGCCACCCCTGGAAGATCGAGATCGGGGATAACGTCGTCTTCGACGACAACACGGTCTTAGACGCCAAGGGCTCAGGAACCGGGGGAATATGGATCGGAAACAACGTCTTTATAGGACGGAACACCTCCTTGGTCTGCAAGGAGGGAGAGATCCGTATCGGGGATTATTCCAATATCGGGACCGATTGCGCCCTTCTCTCGGAGACGAAGATCGAGATCGGCAGGTATGTCTTCCTCGCGGGGCGTTGCTATCTCGTGGCCGGCGGAAACCATGGGTTCAAAGATCGGGAGACGCCCATCATGTTTCAACCCTCTCTCTCCAAGGGAGGTATCACCGTTGAAGAGGATGTCTGGCTCGGTGCCTCGGTGACGGTTCTGGATGGAGTCGTCCTTGGGAAAGGAACCGTGGTGGGAGCGGCATCCTTGGTCAACCGTCCGATCCCCCCCTACTCCATCGCTTACGGCGTCCCGGCCAGGAGAGTTCAAGAACGGTAGAGAGGGCCCTCTCATTTATGGTATCATAGGCCTCTGGAGGCCCCTTGATCGTTCCCCTGTTGAAACTGCTGCTCCCTCTGTTCCTTCTGGTTGTCCTTCTCTCCAGGAAGGTGAACATCTCTCTCTCCCTCGCCGTTTCAGGAATCTCCATGGGCTTTCTCTTCGGCCTCACCCCGGCGCGGATGGCCTCTTTAACTGGAAGGGCCCTCCTGGAGGGGGAGACTCTGGAACTCTTCTTCGTGATCTACTTCGTCTTGACCCTGGTTCAGGTGATGAAGGCGAAGGACTCCCTCTCTCTCTTTGTCGGAGCCGCTCGGGAGCTCTTTAGGAGCAAGAAGGTGATCATCTTTCTCGCGCCGGCCATCATCGGCCTTCTTCCCATGCCCGCCGGAGCCTTGCTCCCTGCGCCCATCGTCAACGAGACCCTTAAGGATGATCCGGTCTCTCCGGCCCTGAAAACCTACATCAACTACTGGTTTCGACACATCTGGGAGTACAGCTGGCCTCTCTCTTCAGGCGTCATCATCACCGCCGCGGTCTTTCACCTTGATCTGATGAAGGTGACCCTGATCAACCTTCCCTTCACGCTCCTGGCAGCCTTGATCGGTTTCCTCTCCATGAAGGTCTACCTCCCTCCCCTGAAGGAGGTGGCCCTCTCGAAGGCACGCTCTTCTCGAAAGAGACTCTGGTTGAACCTCTTCCTGGGAGTCTGGGAAGTGATTCTGATCATCCTTCTCATCATGGTTATACACCTCCCGCCTCTCTTGGCCATGGGAGGAACCGTCCTGCTCTCTTGGTTGCTTCTTCCAGGAAAGGCCCTCTCCAAGGGGAGGCTCTTTATCAAGGGCTTCCAGGTCACACTCCTCTCTTCGACTCTGGTGATCATGGTCTTTAAGGCCTTCATTCTCAATTCGTCGGTCATAGACCTCAGCAGGGAGCTCATCGGCAAGGCAGGCTCCTTTCAGATCCTGGTTATGATGGGGATTCCCTTTCTGATCGGCTTTCTGACGGGGATCAGCAACGCCTTCGCGGGAATCACCTTTCCCCTCTTCCTTTCCGTCGTAGGGACGACTAACCCGGACTTGGCAAAGGTCATGTACCTCTACGTCAGCGGTTTTCTCGGAGTCCTTCTCTCACCGGTCCACTTTTGTCTGATTCTCAGCGCCCAGTACTATCGGGCCAAACTCTCAGACGTTTACCGCCTTCTTCTGCCTTCGATCATCGCCGTAGCCCTCTTAGCGACGGCGGCAGTGATTCTCTTTCAAGGAGCGAACCGATGACCAACAGAGTCTGCCTCACCGATCCTTACCTGGCCAAGTTTGAGGCAAGGGTGACCCAGAAGCGTTCCGTCCAGGGGCGGTGGGAGGTTCTTACGGATTCGACAATCTTTTACCCCGAAGGAGGTGGACAACCCTCTGATAAAGGGCTCTTGGCGAACTGTCCCGTGGAGGATCTCAAAGTCGATTCCTCAGGCGATATCGTCCACACCCTGTCGAAGGACCCCGGAGCAGCCGAGGGGGATCCGGTAACCATGGAGATCGACCTTTCCCGCCGTTTCGACTTCATGCAACAGCATACAGGGCAGCACCTTCTCTCCCAGGTCATCCTCCGAGAGGCCAACGCCGAAACGCTCTCCTTCTCCATGGGGGAAGAGCACTCCTCCATAGAGATCGATCTTGCCGGAGTCGAACAACAACGGATCAGCCTATGGGAGGATGAGTGCGCCAAGTTGATCCTCGCCGCACTTCCCGTCAAGGTCTCCCTCCATGAAGACATCTCCCTGATCCCTTTGCGCAAGCCTCCCAAGGTGAGCGGAACCGTAAGGGTCGTCGAGATCGAAGGGTATGATCTCTCCGCCTGTGGAGGAACCCATGTGAGAAACACACGGGAGCTGATGGTGGTCAAGATTCTGAAGACCGACAGGGTCCGCTCACGCATCCGCCTCTACTTCACCGTCGGTTTAAGGGCTCTCAGGGACTACCGGTGGAAAAACTCCCTGTTGAACGATCTTCAGCGTCTCATGGGAACGCCTCAGGAGGAGTTGCTGAGAGAGGCGGAAAAGCAGAAGGCCGAAAGAGAGATGATGGGCAAGGAGTTGAAACAACTCCACAAGGAGGGCCTGGAGAGGTTGCTCTCTTCCCTCTTGGAGGGAGGGGAGCCCTATCTGGAGAGGGAACTTCCCGGGTGGGAGAGCGGCGAACTGAGGCTTTTTGCCACCTCTCTCTCCAAGGAGGGCAGAAACGTTGTCGCTTACTCCCGTGACAAAGGACACATCGTTGTCGCCCGTGGCAAAGGGAACAAGGACCTGCGAACCCTCTCCTCCTTGGTCTTCCCCCCCCTGCAAGGAAGAGGAGGAGGAAGGGAAGACCTTCTGGAGGGAAAAGTCGGAAGTTGGGATGGGCTCACCCAAGTCCTCGGTCTCCTCAGAGAGACCCTGGGAAGGGGCTCATGATCTTTAAAGAGGTTTCCCCTGACCGTTTCACCCTCCTTCCGGAGGAGCGGCTCACCTACCCGACCCTCTCGGAACAGCTGATGAACTCCTTTCAAAGGTACGGAATCCGACAGCCCGTCAAGGCCTTGGGAGATTCATCTAACCCTCACATAATAGCTGGTTATCGAAGAGTCGAAGGGGCCAGGAGGCTCAACCTTGCCGTTCCGACCCTTTTCCTCCCCATTTCCCTTACGCCCAGGCAGAGATGGGAGGCCATGCTTGAAGAGAACCTCGCCCAACGGGAGGTAACGCTCTTTGAAAAGTTCAACTTCCTTAAGAAGATCTCCCTCTGGGGAGCGGCCTTGAAGGAGCGGTGGCTCAGGGAGCTCCACCTTCCCGACGAATTCTCCCGTACCCTGGAACTCTCCCTTCCTCCCGGAATCCTTGAGAGAATGGAGAGAGGGGACATTGATGTCAAGAGTCTCATGAGCGTGGAGTCTCTCTCCCCGGGAGAGATGGAAACCCTCTCCTCCTGGATGGGATCCCTCACCAGGTCTGAGGTCAGGGAGCTTTTCGACCTCGTCTCCCGTTACAAAGAGAGGAAAGTCGGCGAGTTGGCCTCTCTGGTGGCTTCTCCATCGGCACAGGAGAGACTCGAAGAGCTTCGCAAGCTTGTCTACCCCACCACCGAGAGCCTCAACGAGAGGAGGGAGAGAATCGCCTCCGCCCTTCCCCACTTCCGTTGGGAGAATCAACGCCATTTTGAGGATGGGAGACTCTGGTTCCGCTCCTCCTTCCGCTCCTTCCAGGAGCTCTCCCAGAGGGCGGAGGAGCTCAGAGACTTCTCCTCTCACTGTAAAGGGAACTGGGATGAAGATCTCTAAACTCGTGGTCTCCCCGGAGGCCCTCCTCTACCCTCTGACCGAAGAGATCTCCAAGAACCTCCCCTTTACCGTCGGAGACGAAACCCTCATCCGTTCCCTCCTCAGGGAGGGGAAGTTCAAACCCGAAGAGATACTCCATCTCAACGTCTCCAAGGCTCCCTTTCTCAAAGCATGCCCCTGCACCCCCGGTCATGTCTCCTGCCACTACCACAACCTGAACATCGCCTCCGGATGCACCCTAGGTTGTCGATACTGTATCCTCCAGGAGTATTTACAGACACCTTGGCTCACACTTTCCGTGAACTGGGAGGGCATAGACAAGGAGTTGAAAGAAGGTTCCGCCAGGGTCCCCTTCCTCAGGGTCGGTACCGGAGAGTTGACAGACAGCTTTATCTGGGAGCCCCTCTTTCCTCTGGCGTCGAAACTGATCGAAAAAGCGAAGGTGGCTCGAGGTGCCTTCCTTCTGGAGCTCAAGACGAAGACGGCGGATTTCTCCACTCTGCCAAAGGCCGCCTCGAACCCCTGGACTGTCGTCGCCGTCTCCTTGAACCCTTCCCGGGTGAAAGAGGAGGAGCCGGGTTCTGCGACACCCAAGGCCAAAATCGCCGCCCTGAAAGTGGCCATCGCCAAGGGGTACACAGTGGCGGTCCACCTGGACCCCCTGCTCCTGATCCCCTCTTGGGAGGAGGATTACGCGAGACTCATCGAAACCCTCTTCCTGGAGGTTCCCGCCTCGGCTATTGCATGGATCAGCCTCGGCTCGCTCCGGTTTCCTCCCGCCCTTCGTCCCTTGATACGACAGCGACACAGAGATTCGAAGCTCCTGGAGGCCGAGCTCATCCAAGGACGAGACAACAAGTACCGATACCCTTTCAGGGAGAGGGTCAGACTCTACAAGACCATCCGTGAGAAGGTGCTCTCTCTCCTGAAGGACCCTCCTCTCCTCTACCTCTGCATGGAGAGCGAGGAGGTTTGGCAGGAAGTGTTTCAGGAGGCACCGGAGAAGGAGGAGCTCAACGAAAGGCTCTTTAGGTCCGCTTCCGACTCCCTCGAACGGCTCCATCCCCTTTGATAGTACTCTTCTTGACGACCCCACCCCGTTCACCCTCTTTTCGAAGGGCCAGCGCCGTGGCGGTGGACGGTTGGGCCATAAGCTCTTCCACGCTCCCTTGAAAGAGGAGTTCCCCTCCCCTTTCCCCTCCTCCGGGACCGAGGTCGACAATGTGGTGGCAGTGAAGAAGGAAAAGGGGGTTGTGTTCGACGACGATAATGGTTGCTCCCTCCCGAAGGAGTCTTTGGAAGGCCTCAACCTCACGGGCGATATCTTTGGGGTGAAGTCCCGAAGTCGGCTCGTCGATAAGGAAGAGAGTATCCTTCACCTCCCCTTCGAGGAAGTGGCGGGCGATCTTCACCCTCTGGCTCTCCCCGCCGGAGAGGGAGTTCAGGGTTTGGCCAACCTTGAGGTAATCGATGCCCAGCTCCGAGAGCCAGGAGACTCGGCGCTTCAGGGAAGGCACCTCGAGGCGGAAGAGATCGGCCGCCTCCCGGCAAGTCATCTCCAGAATGTCCGCCATAGACTTGCCCTTGAAGAGGACCTGGAGAATCTCGTCGTTGTAACGTCTTCCCCGACACCCTTCACAGACAAGGTGGAGATCTGAGAGAAACTGCATCTCCACCGTTTCAAACCCTTCGCCACGGCAGAGGGGGCAGGCTCCTTCGGGGCGGTTGTAGGAGAAGTGACCAGGGGTCAGCTTCTTTGCCTTGCTTTCCGGCAGAGTCGCCATGAACTGGCGGATCGGGTCGATGATCTTCAGATAGGTCGCCAGGGTCGCCCGAGGGGTTCTCACAGGGGGGGCATCGTCGATATAGACGGGGGTCAGCCCTTGGAACCCCTTCAGGGATCGGAAGTTGGTCTCTTCTCCTGTCAACCCCTTGTAGATGACCTCATAGAGAAGCGTGCTCTTTCCGGCTCCCGAGAGGCCGGTGATGGCCGAGAGGCTTCCCAGAGGAAAGGAGACGTTAAACCCTTTGAGGTTGAACTTCTTCGCCCCTTCCACGGTGAGACGCTCGTTCCCGATACGGGCCGGTGAAGGGACCACCGGAACCGGTGGAGGGGCATACCGGCTTGCTTCACCCCAGAAGAGAGCTCTCCCCCCCTCGGGACCGGCGCCAGGACCGAGCTCCAGGACTCTGTCGGCAACCTGGAAGGCCTCGTGGAGGTGCTCGATCAAAACGACGGTGTTACCGGAATCCCGCAACTTGGCCATGGTCTTGAGGAGGTTGGAGAAGTCCTTGGGGTGAAGCCCTGTGGAGGGTTCATCCACGACGATCAGCGTGTCCGTGAGGGTGGAGCCGAGGACCGATGTGAGGGAGATCCTCTGGGCCTCACCCCCTGAAAGGGTATGGGTGGGACGGTCCAGGGTCAGGTAGTCAAGCCCTACCTCGTGAAGATAGCGAAGCCTCTCCAGAAGTTCGGCGATCACCTTCCTGGAGGCGAAGTCCCTCTCCAAGCCATGAAGAACCGCCGTCAGCCTTTGATGGAAGGCGTCGACGGTTAAGCCGTTCCACTGGGCTATGGTAAGACCGTCGATCCGGTAAGCCATGGCCTCTTGGTTGAGACGTCCTCCCCCACACTCCCGACAAAGGGAGTAGCTACTGTACTTGCTCAGGAAGATTCTCACCATCGGTTTGTAGGTATAGCTTTCGAAGAGGGAGAAGACACCGGCGACACCGGCGTAGGACTCCCCCCTCCCCTCGACGATGACCCTTTTCTCCTCCGGAGAGAGAGCTTCAAAGGGTCTCTTCGTGGAGATTCCCTCTTTCCGGCAGAAGCGGAGAAGCTCCTCCTGGAACTCCTCCATAGAGGGTTTCGTAAAGGGTTCGACGACCCCCTCTTCCAGGGAGAGGGAGGGATCGGGAAGAATCTTGTCCCAGTCCAGCTGGCGCAGGTCCCCTAGACCCTTACAGGTCGGGCAGGCGCCCCGGGAGGAGTTGAAGGAAAAGAGTTGGGGCTGGGGCTTCTGAAAAGTGGTACCGCAGTGGGGACAGCCGTAACGGGAGTGGAAGAGGTGTTTCTCCCCCTGAGGGTCAAGAAGAAGCACCTTCTCCCCCCATTGAAAAGCCGTCTTCAGTGTCTCGTATAACCGTTGACGGTTCTCTTCCTTCGGGACCAGAGAGTCCAGAGAGATCTCCAGAGGTTTCACACCTCGCAGTTCGAAGAGGGTGACCCGCTCACTCCCCTTCCATCCGTAGAGGAAACCAGCTCCGTGCATCTTCTCAGCGCTCTCCGAGGTCTGAAAACCGAGAGAGACCCTCTCGCCACCCCACTTCGCCTCGATCTCCTCCGCCAGCGTCGCCTGAGTATGGCTGCGAAAGTCGCGGCCACAGAGGGGACAACGGGGAACGCCGATTCTGGCGAAGAGGACACGAAGAAAGTCGTAGATCTCCGTGAGGGTCGCCACCGTGGAACGGGGGTTTCTGGCAGTGGAGCGTCTCTCGATGGCG
>Ga0209099_1003612_pt1 | contig 12429 bp, 12 predicted proteins | sample AD_JPNHW2_MetaG_FD_184430 | JGI IMG/M metagenome (GOLD analysis project Ga0209099, IMG submission 184430) | Active sludge microbial communities of municipal wastewater-treating anaerobic digesters from Japan - AD_JPNHW2_MetaG (SPAdes) (version 2) | ecosystem: Engineered > Bioreactor > Anaerobic...
CCAAATAAATCCTAACAAAATTGATTTAATTTAATTATCCAAAAATTTGACAACTATGTCAAACAGTTATCCACTGGTTGTCCACAGACATTAATTTTCATGATTTTAGAAAATTTGACCTAAAAATGACTTTATAGTACTATCTAGTGTAGTTAAGTCCGTCTTCGAACCGGACTTTTATTTTTCCAAAAAATAACGAGCATTGTGAGTATATTTTTTGAGAATCCGACACAAATTTATAGATTATTTAAAAATTAAATAAAAAATAATTTATAAATAGTGAGTGGAATACAATTTAATAGTTTAATTATAAATTTGGGCGGGTAATAATAAATTATCTTACTCAAAAAAAGTTTATGTTAGATTTAAAAACAATGAAGTCGGCCCTTGAGCAACTCGAGGAAGAACGCAAAATTCCAAGAGAAAAGATCATCGATGCTATCGAACAAGCTCTCGCCGCCGCCTACAAAAAAGAATATGGTAAAAAGGGTCAGATTGTTCGAGCAAAGATCGACATTGATTCTGGTGCCATGGAATTCTACCAAATCAAAATTGTTGTTGATGATACTTTAGTGAGAACTCCTGAAGAAAGTGAAGACGAGGAAGAGGAGATCGCTGAAGATGATGAGCGTGTTCGCTTCAACGAAGAACATCATATTTGGATCGACGATGCAAAGAAGATCAAGAGTGATGTAAAGCCAGGAGATGAACTCGTCTTCCCTCTCGACAATAAAGAAGATTACGGACGTATCGCTGCTCAAACAGCAAAACAAGTTATCATCCAAAAGATTCGCGAAGCGGAACGCGGTGCGATAATAGATGAGTATGGTAGTAAAGAAGGAGAAATCGTAAATGGTTACGTATCGAAAGTAGAACGTGGTGTCATTTACGTGGACTTCAACAGAGCCACAGGAATAATTCTTCCGGAGGAACAAATCCCTGGAGAATTTTATAAACGTGGTGATCGCATAAAAGCATACTTGTATCAAGTAGAAGAAACTCCTCGTGGAGTAAATCTTAAACTTTCACGCACTCATCCTGAACTTATCGAAGGATTGTTTGCGATGGAAGCTCCAGAGATCGCAAGTGGAGTCGTAGAAATAAAATCCATTGCACGTGAAGCTGGGAGTCGTTCAAAGATTGCCGTTTATTCAAATGATGAACATGTCGACCCTGTCGGATCTTGTGTCGGACAGAAAGGTGTACGTGTGACGACCGTCATGAGTGAATTAAATGGTGAGAAGATAGATATCATCCCTTGGTCTTCTGATCCTGCTTCATATATCGGAAGCGCAATCTCACCAGCAAATGTACTTTCTATAGAAATAAATGAGGAAGAACATAAAGCTGTTGTTGAGGTTTCTGCAGATCAACTTTCTCTTGCTATTGGTAAGGGTGGACAGAACGTTCGCCTCGCAGCCAAGCTCACTGGCTGGAGAATCGATATCAAAGGTATCGCTTCTGATGGAAGTGAAACTGGAGAAGTAGTAGAGAGTGATGATGTATTAGAAGACGATGGCATCGTCGATGATGGTACAAATTAAATAGGTCTATATTAATAATTAATATTTAAGTATAAAAAAATAAAAATTATGAATACTTTTATATGGGTTGCTCTTGGTGCTTCGATCGTTGCTATTCTCTATGGAATTTTCTTGATCAAAGTTGTCTTGAGTAAAAACGCAGGTGATGAAAAGATGAAAGCTATAGCTAATGCAATCGAGCAAGGTGCGAAAGCTTATCTTAATCGTCAATACAAAACAATCGGAATTATTGCTGTCATATTATTCCTTATCATCGGTTTCGTCCCAGCACTTGGCTGGATGATGGCTACAAGTTTCTTAGTCGGGGCAGTACTGTCTGCACTTGCTGGATACATTGGCATGAACGTTTCTGTTCGTGCAAATGTTCGTACAACCGAAGAAGCAAAGAAAGGATTAAAGGAAGCTTTGTCTCTTGCTTTCAAAGGAGGCACAGTCACTGGACTTCTAGTTGTCGGACTTGCACTACTTGGTGTCACAGTATTTTACATGGTTGCACTCAAGTTCGCTGGTGAACATGCAGTCAAATCTCTCGTTGGTTTATCGTTTGGAGCAAGTTTGATATCAGTATTTGCTCGTTTGGGTGGAGGAATATTTACCAAAGCGGCAGATGTCGGAGCTGACCTCGTAGGAAAAGTTGAAGCTGGAATCCCAGAAGATGATCCTCGTAATCCTGCTGTCATCGCAGATAACGTCGGAGATAATGTCGGAGACTGTGCTGGTATGGCCGCAGATCTTTTCGAAACATATGCTGTGACATCAGTTGCAACAATGCTTCTAGGATCACTCGTTTTTGCCGGATTTGAAAATGCAATTATCTACCCTCTTGCTATCGGTGGAGTTGCAATCATCTCTACAATAATCGGAACTTGGTTCGTTCGTCTTGGTAAGAATAAAAATATAATGCAAGCATTATATAAAGGATTGATCGTTGCTGGAGTATTATCTGCTATTGGATTTTATCCAGTCACCAAGTGGCTGATGGCAGATCAATTCACATACTCTGTCGGTGGATTATATGCTAGTGCTTTGATAGGTATTATTGTCACAGCACTTATAATCATCATCACCGAGTATTACACTTCTACAAAATACAACCCTGTAAAGTCTATTGCACAAGCATCAGTATCTGGTCATGGTACAAATGTCATCCAGGGTCTTGCTATCTCGATGAAATCAACAGCCCTTCCTTTGATAACAATTGTTGGAGGAATCCTGGGTGCATATCATTTCGGTGAACTCTACGGAGTCGCTGTCGCTGCTATGTCTATGCTTTCACTCACAGGTATCATTGTGGCAATAGATTCGTTTGGGCCTATCACAGACAACGCTGGAGGAATTGCTGAAATGGCAGAACTTCCTGAATCTGTCCGTGCTGTCACTGATCCACTAGACGCTGTTGGTAATACAACAAAAGCAGTTACAAAAGGTTATGCTATCGGTTCTGCTGGACTTGCAGCTCTTGTCCTCTTTTCTTCCTATACACAAGAATTTGCAGATCTCGGACATAAATTAAATTTTGATTTAGGAAATCCTCTTGTGATAGTTGGTCTTCTAATCGGTGGACTTCTACCTTATTACTTCGCAGCCCTTTCAATGGAAGCTGTAGGTAAAGCTGCAGGAAAAGTCGTCGAAGAAGTTAGGAGACAATTTAGAGAAATAAAAGGAATTATGACAGGAGAAGGAAAGCCTGATTATGCCACTTGTGTTGATATCGTCACTACCGGTGCTATCAAACAAATGGTCGTGCCTGCACTTATCCCCGTACTTACTCCTATGATCGTCGGATTCGCACTCGGGCCTGAAGCTCTCGGTGGACTTCTTGTTGGATCAATCATCACTGGATTATTCGTAGCTATCTCTATGACTTCTGGTGGTGGTGCTTGGGATAACGCAAAGAAATATATTGAACTTGGAAACTTTGGTGGTAAGGGTAGCGACGCTCACAAAGCTGCTGTCACAGGAGACACTGTCGGTGATCCTTACAAAGATACCGCCGGCCCTGCTATCAACCCAATGATTAAAATTCTAAACATCATTGCACTAATAATCGTGCCGATCCTAGTCGCTATCTGGTTTTAAAAAACCACAGAAGACGGTCCTATGTGGTTAAATTAAATCAATCAAAAAATCTCCCAGTAGGGAGATTTTTTGATTATGAATTAATTCGAATATGAACTAATTCAAATTCTGTTGATCTGCATCTGTTAAAAATTCATTAACTTTTTTCTTTAGTGAAGCAGGTTTCTCTAAAACAAAGTCTTGTCTGATATTTATTTCTTTTCTATTTAACAACTCGCCTTCAATTCGAGATACTATCTCTACGATTTCATTATTACGTCCATCATCACGTGCTTTATAACTTTTCAAGGCTCTCTTTAAGGTTTCAGTATCAACTTTAGATAAATCACCATAAGCATAATCAACTTCCTTTTCTTGAGCCACTATATTTAATTTTTCATTCATAATGTTTCTTCCGCTTTCGCGTAGTTAATTTCTAATATCCTAATTCTACATCCCTCATATAGCCTGTCAATATATTGTACGCGTCCACCACATATGGCGGTATACGAAACGGAGGCGTTGCCTCCGTGTGTAATAATTGTTATACTCAAAGTATGGCCTTAAGAAAACAATCTTTTGTTCAGTCTGAGTACTATCATTTATATAATCGTGGAACCGACAGAAGAAAAATATTTATGGAGAAAAAAGATTATGAGCATTTTTTGTTTTTAATGTTTGTTTGTAATACATCTAAAAGTATTGAATTAAGAAATATCAAAAAAGGATTTGACCGAGGAGAAAAAATAGTAAATATCGGGGCATATTGTTTAATGCCTAACCATTTTCATATTCTTATCCAAGAAAAAATAGATGGCGGCATATCAAAATATATGCTTAAATTAATGACTAGTTATTCAATGTATTTCAATAAAAAATATAACCGTACAGGAAAACTCTACGAAGGAGTGTTCAAATCAATACATGTAAACAAAGATACTTATTTAAAATATCTATACTCATACATACACTTAAATCCAGCAAAACTAGTAAACAAAAATTGGAAAGAAAATGAAAAACGGGGAGATGCTAATAATTTATTAAACTATGTTTTTAGTTATCAGTATTCAAGTTTAAAAGAATATATAAACAAAAATTACAAAATAATAGATCCTTCATATTTCCCAAATTATTTTCTGAAACCATCTGATCATAAAAAAGAATTATTCAGTTGGCTAAATATTGAAAACTAGCATCTCATACGGAGGCAACGCCTCCGTAAATTGAAAATTAATAGATTTTAGTATAAGATGATGACATCAAATTAATAGATTAAAGATAAATAAAAATGAAAACAACAATAAAAAAATTAGAGAAAAGTGAAGTTGAAATTACAGGAATTATAGAAGCCGAAGAGTTCGCAAAATATGAAAATAAGGCTTTGGAACATGTTGGTGAACGTTTAGAGCTTCCAGGTTTTAGAAAAGGTAAAGCTCCAGTCGAAATGGTGAAAAGTAATGTACCTGAAATGGAAATCCTCGAGGAGATGGCAGAACTTGCGCTTGGGGAGAATTATGTAAAAGTTCTAGAAGAAAACAAAATAGATGCAATTGGCCGTCCGCAAATATCTATAACTAAAATAGGTAAAGGTGCAGATTTAGAATTCAAAATAATCACAGCCGTTTTGCCTGAAATAAAATTAGGTGATTATAAAAAAATAGCAAAAACAGAAAATAGTAAAGAGGAAAATAAAAAAGATATAATTATTGAAGACAACGAAGTAGAAAAAGTCATAAATGATCTCCGAAAAATGCGTGCGGAACAGAATAACCACAACCATGAAGGCCACGAAAATATGACTGAAGAAGAACACGCTAAGATTCACGCCGAAGTTAAAGAAGTTCCAGAAAGTGATTGGCCAGTATTCGATGATGAGTTCGCAAAATCTTTTGGCGATTTCAAAACAGCTGATGAATTGAAGGAAAAAATAAAATCAAATTTAAAGACCGAAAAAGAAGTAGAGAAGAAAGATAAAATTCGTCTATCAATAGCAGAAGAGGTAGTGAAACAATCCGAGGGAGAAATACCAGATGTGTTAATAGAAGGTGAAACTGACAAGATAATGTACCGACTGCAAGCAGATATTGCAAATGTTGGTTTTAAATTCGAAGATTACTTGAAACAAATAAACAAAACAGAAGAAGATCTTCGTAAAGAATGGCGTACTGAAGCAGAAAAACGTGCGAAACTTCAGATGATCATTCATACTATATCTCTTAAAGAAGGATTAAAACCAACAGAAGAAGAAATAGAACGTGATGTTACACAGATAACTTCAATGTATAAAGATGCCGACAAAACTCGTGCTCGTGCTTATGTAGAACAAATGCTTGAAAATGAAAAAGTTCTAAACTTTTTAGAGAATCAGTAAAAACTGAAAAATAGCCGTCAAAAAGGGGCTTGCGAGCACGACGGTGCGAACACTTGAGAAAATTTCTAGCAAGAAATTTTCGTGCCCTTTTTGAGGAGCTATCTTTCAGTTTTTATTAAAATGTGTTATATTACATCGTATGTTAATACCAACAGTTATTGAAAAAAGTCAGTTTGGCGAGAGAGCTTATGACATATACTCTCGTCTTTTGAACGAGAGAATAATTTTCCTCGGTGGTCCGATAGATGATCATATTGCAAATTTAATTATCGCTCAACTTTTGTACCTTGATCATGAAGATTCAAAGAAAGATATTTATCTTTATATCAACTCCCCCGGTGGCTCTGTCACTGCAGGACTTGCAATCATCGACACTATGAATTTCGTCAAAGCAAATGTTTCAACGATTTGTGTTGGGATCGCTGCTTCGATGGGAGCATTGATCCTTTCATCCGGACAAAAAGGTAAAAGATTCGCGCTTCCAAATTCTGAAGTAATGATTCACCAAGTCATGGGTGGTGCAGAAGGCCAAGCTTCTGATATTGCAATTAATGCTAAACACATTCTCCGAACAAAAGATACTCTGAATAAAATTCTTGCAAGTAATACTGGCAAGAAGATTGATCAGGTTGAAAAGGACTCAGATCGTGACTACTGGATGACAAGTGATGAAGCCAAGAAGTACGGTATAGTTGATGATATCATTTCAAAACCTAAAACAGTAAAATAGCACTCCAAAAATCCCCACAACAACGGGGATTTTTTGATCTAGACAAAATCATATTTTTAGAGTATTATATAAATATCGAATTTTAAAAGTTTTATCAAATGTCCGCTTTAGAAATACAGTCACGATATCGATTTTTTTATGAATTACATCTTTAATTTCAAATATCATTCTAAATCAATAAAGTTTTTGACCAACCAGACAAATACTCTGGCTGTCTCTGTGTTTTAAAAGCGACAAAAAGTCGCAATGAATTTAATAACAATAATAATTATATCAGTAGCCACACTTCTCGTTGGAGTTGGTGTTGGTTATTATTTGCGTCTCATTATTTCGCTTGGAAAGAAAGGTTCGATGGAACTTGAAATCAAGCAGATAATGCTCGCCGCAAAAGAAGATGCCCAAAAGATAGTAGACGGGGCAAAGAAGAAAGCAGAGGAACACTTGGATGAACTCAACAAGGAATCCAAGAAAAAAGAAGAGGAATGGAAGCAGACCGAAGGTCGCCTTATAAAAAAGGAAGAGATGCTTGATAACCGCCAAGTTGAAATAGACAAAGAAGTCGAGAAAATAAAATTAAAGATTGAGGAAGTTAAGAGAGTAAAAGAGAGAGTCGATGGGATGGAAGCCGAAAAAGAACGCGCTCTCGAAAAAGTAGCTAGTTTGTCTCGAGAAGAAGCAAGAGATTTGCTCTTTAAAGACATCGAAGCAAAATACGAGGAAGATCTCCTTGTGCGTATGCAAAAAATGGAAGGTCTAAATACTGAAAAGCTTGATCGTAGAGCTAAAGACATCATTGCAGCAAGTATTAATCGTCTCGCTTCATCTACTGCGAGTGAAATAATGACTACTTCAGTAAATATTCCTAATGATGAGATAAAGGGTAAAATTATTGGTAAAGAAGGAAGAAACATCCGTGCTTTCGAAAGAACAGCAGGAGTTGAACTTATCATTGACGAAACACCTGGAACCATAGTCATCTCTTCGTTTGACCCAGTTCGCAGACAAGTCGCTCGTCTTGCTCTTGAAAACCTTATCCTAGATGGAAGAATTCAACCTGCAAAAATTGAGGAAGTCGTCGCGAAGGCTCAAGAAGACATAAATAAAATAATTAAAGACAAGGGAGATCAAGCAGTTTATGAGTGTGGAATATTCAACCTAGACCCAAGGATCAGTGCTATTGTTGGACGTTTATATTTCAGAACTTCATATGGCCAAAATGTCCTACAACACTCTATCGAAATGGCTCATATTGCAGGAATGCTTGCGGAAGAACTCGGAGCAGACATCCAAGTGGCAAAGGCAGGAGCATTAGTACATGACATAGGTAAAGCACTGGATCATGAAGTACAAGGTACGCACATAGACATAGGAATCCGTATTCTCCAAAAATTTGGAGCAGACCCAAGGATAATAACAGCAATGAAGAGTCATCACGATGACACTCCTCACGAATCTTTAGAAGCAGTCATCGTCCAGACCGCCGATATGATATCTGGTGGACGCCCAGGAGCAAGAAGGGATAGTGTCGAAAACTACTTGAAACGATTACAAGAACTTGAAGCTTTAACAAAGACATTTGACGGAGTAGAAAAGTCATATGCTCTATCTGCAGGCCGTGAAATAAGGATATTTGTGACACCAGAAAAAGTCACCGACCTTGAAGCCAAAGAAATGGCACGTGATATTGCCAAGAAAATAGAACAAGAACTTACATATCCAGGCGAAATTAAAGTGACAATGATTCGTGAAAACCGAATAGTCGAATACGCAAGATAAAGTCATCAAAAAACTCCCTATGACATAGGGAGTTTTTTGATGTTAATTTTCTAACCTAGTTTTATTATTCCATTTTTATTTCCTATTATATGACCACTATATTTAGGGAGTTCAATTTTATTAGGTATATTAATAATCTCAGGATAAGAGAAAAATATTTTTGTCTTGAAATCAATTTTTAATAATTCTTCTTTAAATTTACACTTATCCAAATCACCAGAGAATATTACAAGTTTATGATTTTTTAATTTATCAAATAATTTAATATTATATTCCTCTATATTCTTAAATAAGATAATCCTCTCATCTGAATCTTCTATTTCATCTAATTTATTAATAAAATTATCTCCATCGCCGGAATCAATGATTATCATATCATTTTTATCTATTGTATTACCACTACCAATCTGTTCTCTAAATAATTCTTTTGCTGGTGGAAATCCGGTAAAAAATACTATTTTCTCACCAGATTGAACTAGTTTAGTCATAAGAGACACACTAAAAAATGAAGCTCCGCTATTTACAAAAGCTTGCCCATTAATAAACATTGGGAAATCATCGTGTGTAAATTTTACTATTTCATTATTAACTAAAATATTCACACTAAAATTATACTCTCGGCCAATTTAAAAAGCCAGACATTGCGATCTGGCTTTTTGTTATTTTCATCTCTACATTATTCAATTCCTGTAACAAATGCGTCCACTGATTTAATCTGACGCATTTCTTTATCTGAAAGAACATTAACAATACGAGAGGCTTTTAAGCAAAAAGATGAAAACCTGCCATATTCACTGTGCTTATGATTTACAGTTACATAAGCATCAATTTCAAGAATGCAAGCGTTCTCATCCATCTGGCTGATTATTGAGTACAAATCTCTGGAGACAAAGACTGTTTCAATTGGTGACATTTTCATATCATTCAGCATCTTGATTGTTTCGGTCATTGTAGCAGGAACTCCCATTTCAGATGGAAGTGGTAATTTATCTGGCCATTTCATTTTAAAACCAGTTAATACATACCCCCTTTTTTTGATGGGCCAAAACTTCCAACACCAGGCTTTTTTCGCATAATTTGTATCATAGAGAAGGTTGGGATTTTTCACCAAATCATTAGTGCTTTCAACAACAGCCCTAAAATAAACTGGGGATAGAACACAAATTTGTTCTTTTGCAAATAGCTTTTTCATGATTTTTCTTTTTAGTTGTTAGGTTTTCATAATTTCCATATTTTAGAGACTATGAAAACCCAACAAAAATATTATAAAACAAAAATCATATATAAATTTTGTTTTATAATATCATTATTTATATTTTTGTCAAACTTATAAAACACTTGTTTTTAAATTAGCTTGATATATAATACTATTATACCTATTTATTAGGGATCGTTTGCAAACGGTCGAACATTATTCAGTAAGTTGTAGTTTTGAAATTCTTTTTTGGTTCTTACTAAAAACTAGAACCTAAAAACTAGAACCTAATTATATGAATAAACAAGCATTAGTTGAATTAGTTCATGAAAAACTTGGCGGTACAAAAGTACAAGCAGAGGAAGTTGTGAACGCAATGTTTGATGCTATCGTTAACACTTTGAAAAAAGGAGGCGAAGTATCAATTGCAGGCCTTGGTATTTTCTCTGTTAAAGCACGTGCAGCTCGTATGGCTCGCAATCCTAAGACAGGTGAACAAGTTAAGGTCGCTGCAACAAAAGTTCCTAAGTTTAGAGCAGCAAAAGCTCTTAAGGACGCTGTAAAATAATCACCTCTCTCGAGACAGATTAAAGAAAAACCACTCTATTCTATCTATGAGTGGTTTTTCTTTTTTTATTTTTTAGAATTTTTATTCCAAGAATGTTAACAAGACCATCAAAAACACTCCGAGCGCGCCTGCCATTATTTGATAGATAGAAATCTTAATATCTTTATGTTTATGAAGTTCTGGTATAAGATCAGCAACAGCTACGTAGATGAATCCTCCAGCGGCAACAGGCAAGAAAAATGAGATTGAAGATTCTGCAATTTCACCAATAATAATAACAATAACAACTCCTACAACGGCTAGAAGTGCTGATAAAAAGTTTAACCATAATGCCCTTTTTTTAGAAAAACCCGAGTGTATAAGGACTGCAAAATCCCCTATTTCCTGTGGAATCTCATGTAAAATAACAGCAATCGTGGTTGCAACACCAACGGGTACACCTACCAAGAAACTTACTCCAATTATAATACCATCTATCAGATTATGTATTCCATCAGAAAAAAGTATCAACTTCCCTACTGGATGAACAGATTCATCATCTTTGTCTTCTCCATGATGATGCCAGTGAAGAAACTTTTCCATAACAAAAAACAAAAGTACTCCAATTATTATCAACACACCGGCATAAGTAGATGATGATAATTCTTCAAACGCTTCAGGGATTATATGGATGAATGCATCTCCAAGCAAAGCTCCGACCGCTAAACTTATAAATATGGATATATATTTTTTCAAAAAATCTTCTTTAAGAGAAATAAAAAATATCCCAACCAAAGAAACTAAGCTTACTAAAGCAACTGAGAATAATGCATATAAATATGTTGTCATACTTTTATTATATACTATGTGTCAAGAAAAAAGTAAGGAATTGTTTTTAATTTAAAATATGTTAATATAGATGGATGTTTTAGAGTAAAAATTATTTAGTCGGGGTGTGGTGTAACGGCTAACATTCCTGTTTTGGGGAGATTTTGAAAATTTAGTCGGGGTGTGGTGTAACGGCTAACATTCCTGTTTTGGGAACAGGCGACTCCGGGTTCGAATCCCGGCGCCCCGACCAAATTTTCAAAAATCTCCAGATGTCTGGGAGACATCTGTGGTCCAAAGGGAGGCGACGCAGGGAAGAATCCTGGTGCCCCGACCAAATAATTTTTACAAAAGCGGGATTAGTTAAATGGTATAATAACAGTTTTCCAAACTGTGGTCAGGGGTTCGATTCCCCTATCCCGCACAAATAAACTGCTTTATTTGTGCGTGGGAAATCGAAAGGGTTTTCTTTATTTTTATTATTGTAAAAATAGAAAACCACCCGCGACGGTAGTCGAGATTCCCCTATCCCGCACAAATAAACTATAATATGATATTTTCTACTCTTTTTACTCGTGCCATTCTTTTGTCTATATCAAGATAAACCACCAATAAATCAAATTGCCATTTTATATTACCCAATCTCTTACTTATGAGATACGTCTCTACAACCCTAGATAATCGTTTGAGTTTCCATGGATGCATATTATCCTCTGGTCTATTTGTTTCATCTGAAACAAAATCAAGATCTGAGACACTTTTTGATTTAACTTCAACAAAATAAATAACCCCATCCTTATCAGCAATGATATCTATTTCTCCCCACTTCTTAGTATAATTTCTTTCAATAATAGAAAAACCATGTTTCATAAGAAACTTGCATGCAATATCTTCGCCAATTTGTCCTATTTTTTGAGAATCAGATGTAAAATTCTTCATAAAAATTATAATATGTTTCACGTGAAACTTATTTAATAATTATAACGGACAGAATAATAAAAATGGGTGTACTTTACAAAATATCCTTAATTATTAACCATATTTTTAGATTTAAAGATATTACTGGTGTTATGTGTTACTTATGAAATTGTGTCTTTTATGAACAATGCACACAAGTTTATCCACAGAATTGTTAATTATTAAGGATTTTTTATGTGTATATAAAGGACTAATAAAGGTCAAAGGCGTGCTTGTTTTAATTATAAGTATTTTTTCTACTTAAACATCTTAAGATCTAGTTTCGGCCCACCATCTTACGCCTAACACAGACATTAAATACTTTTAATCGAATAATTTGTGCGCCCGGCAGGAATCGAACCCACATCACTTGTTCCGAAGACAAGTACTCTATCCGTTGAGCTACGGGCGCATAATATTTGG
>Ga0209099_1003616_pt1 | contig 12416 bp, 7 predicted proteins | sample AD_JPNHW2_MetaG_FD_184430 | JGI IMG/M metagenome (GOLD analysis project Ga0209099, IMG submission 184430) | Active sludge microbial communities of municipal wastewater-treating anaerobic digesters from Japan - AD_JPNHW2_MetaG (SPAdes) (version 2) | ecosystem: Engineered > Bioreactor > Anaerobic >...
GCTGACCATTACAGCGAATGCGAGGCGCTTCTCAAGAAAACAATTCTTGATCATCCAGATGCAGAATCCGCGGTGGCTGCCATGTGGGAATTGGCCAAGACCTATTACATTGCTCCGGTTAATAAGATGGATGTGCAGCTTGAAGGGGATTTACCTAATTTCTTGCTCCGCACAAGCCAGAAACATGCTCCGGGCCAGGAGAATGCCAGGGAAACCTTATATCGCACGGCTCTCCGGTTGCTGGCAGGCGCTTATTTGCGATCGAATCAATACGATCACGCCATTGAAATATGCAACCGGATTTGTGCCGAAAGCCCGAATTCAATTTATGAAGAAGAGTCGCTTTATGACCTTTTCACCATTTACCTTGATCTCCTGCGTAACAGAAAATCCGCCCAAGAGGTCTATGGCCGGCTAATCAGCAAGTACCCCGAAAGTCCTTTCATTCGACATGCTCAGATCTCTCTGGGGTTGGTTGAATCACTGCCGATTTCCATTCCTGTACAAAAGATCGGAGCGGCATCAAGCGGTGCGGTCATGGCTGGTATCTATCCCAATCCTTTTAACCCGGAGACCAACATCATCTTCACCTTGCTACAAGCGAGCACGGTACGGATTGAGATCTATAACCTCCTCGGCCAAAAAGTAATAATCCTTGCTGATCAGCAAATGTCAGCAGGGAACCATACCGTGCGCTGGAATGGCCGGAACAGTCTGAACGAGAAGGTGGCCGCAGGCGTTTACCTATGCCGTATCCAGAGCGGTGCAATGCTCAATACACAAAGAATTACTCTTTTACCTTGACATTTCTCTTACTTCAGGTGGATCCTATGCCACAAGTGATTGAAGGCCAACTCTCGGCGAGCGGCAAATCGTTCGCCATCGTCGTCAGCCGCTTCAACGAACTGATCTGCAAAAAGCTCCTCGAGGGCGCGCTCGATGGCCTTGCTGCATCTATTCGTTTCCTTTGGGTAATCAAGGTCGACAGGGCCTGAACGATCTCGGCCTGTTTTTGTCCGCAAACAGCGAGGATATGGCCATGAAAAGTAACTGGCTTTGGCATGCTTTCCTTCTTGTTGTCGCAATGGAATCGCAAGCCTACAGCAAAGTGTACCTTAAAGCAGGGGGGAATTGTTCCTATTTGAAATCGCCGTGCTATGGCGAGGCGGGTTTGAGCTATTTATATGGAATTGGCAAGGATTGGCGGTTTTATCGAGCCATACAAATACGAACAGAGCTTTTAATTTCAAATTCCAGCACGGTGTTAAAAAACCGAACAGTTCAAAGTGGCAGTGATTTGTGGGAGGTGTTTAACAAATTCCCGCATCTTCCTGATGAGACAAGCGGGTTTACTGATATCCGTTATTTCGACATTGATATCCAATTGAGGTACCTGGAGATCCCGCTCTTGCTTAAAGTAGAAAAATTCTTGCATAAGAATCTTCGCCTTGGCTTGGAAGCAGGCTATTCTTTTAAACTTTTTACAAAGGATGCCTCCGAAGCTACTTTTTTGCGGGTGGTAAAAACTGCTGATTGGACTACAGAGGAGCGGCAGGATTTCCGTTTTGATTACCGCGCTACAACTATGAGTGAGAACTATTCCTACTGCGGAGGCGGAATATGTCCGACTATCGGGATGTACGTTAGTTATTCGAAATACCAGGTGGGGTTGCGCTACCAGGTTGACTATATCGATTGGGTTTCTAGCATTGTGGTCGGTGAAAATATTCCACTTCGTATTTTTATACTGACAACTAGTTATCGATTTTGAGGAAGGGGAGAATAATGAAACCAGTATTTTCTATTTTTGTTATATTTGCATTTTCACCGGCAACAGCCTAGTTGGGGCAAATCAATTCCGGGCTTATTCCGCAATCGTGCCAAGTCGATTGGACAAATGCCGGTTTACTGCCCGGAACATCCTTTCAGGCTGTTGATCTTTACAATGTCAACAATTATGGCGCTGTTCCAAATGATGGGCAGAATGATTACAACGCCGTTATGGCTGCGATTAATGCAGCTCAAGCTGCAGCCGGTCTCTCGGTTGTATATTTCCCCGCTGGGACTTATAATATTAATAGTACCATAAACTTGTCGAGAACTAGTTCAAGCATGGGGTATAGTAACATTATTCTGCAAGGAGCCGGTTCAGATCAGACGATTCTGCAATTCGCAGTAGGAAGTACCGCTAGCTGTATCAATATTTATGGTATAACTTCGGGCAGCGAATATAGTCTAACAAACATTATCGCCAAAGGGTCTACCCAGCTTGTCCGACCGGATTTCTCGATGTTTAATGTAAATGACTGGATTCATCTCTGTGAACAAGCTTTTCCTTATGGGGGCACCGAAAGCAATAGATTTGTTGGACAAATTACACAGCTGATCGCTCTTGGGAGTGGTCAAGCAACGATGCTAGATAAAGCATCCAAGGAATACAGGCCGGAGTACATCCTTTGGGTCCAAAAGCTCTATCCAATCATGAATGTCGGGATTGAGAAACTGAAAATATATCGTATGGATCAAAGCCCGGCTATCACTGGGATGGCCAACATTCATTTTAATTATGCAGTAAATTGCTGGGTGAGAGGAGTCGAGTCGGATAACACAACCTACAGTCACCTATCTATAAATCGTTGCTCTCATACGGAAATTAGCGGCAATTACTTTCATCATGCTAGAAGCTATGGGGAATGGGATCCAGACTTCCCTGAAGATCCTGATAGAATAAGGGGAACGGGCTATGGCATGATTATCGGTAATAGTTCGACCAATTGTTTAGTCACCAACAATATTTGGCATCACTTGCGACACGCCATGACTATCGGAGAAGGTGCTAACTGTAATGTATTCACATATAATTACTCCAGAGAACAAACATCTACTGAGGTTCAAGTTCTAGGCGATATTTGTTTGCATGGCCGCTATCCCTATGCCAATTTATTTGAACAAAATGTTGTCTGCCAAATATCTGCCGACGATACACATAATAAAAATGGTCCTTACAATGCATTTTTAAGAAATTGGGTTGTTGTTCCACCATTTGAAGAGCTGAAAATACACGGACCAATTTGGCTGTACGATGCACCGAACACGGCGGTATTGGGTTGTGAAACCTGGATGGGATCAGGCGGCGATCCAATTGATGCCGATGGGAATACATCATTATCTGTGGATATTTATGGCTATTTCGATGGTGCGTTCCGTTCGCACCTATACATGGCTGCTTATGAAAGCATGATCAGGTTGAACTACTCAGCATTAGCAGATGTATCTTATTATTATTCGGAGAGGCCAAATTTTCTGGATTTTAGCTTTACATGGCCTTCCCTGGGTCCGGCCTATACATCCTCCTGCAGTCAAAGCATTCCGGCCTATGATCGCTTTTTAGCAGGTATTAGAACTTATTTGCCTAATCCTGCATTATGGCCGCTAAACACCAGCGGAATACTAACCTATAATCAAACCTGGTCGAACACTCATACCCTGACCGGCAATGTTTTCGTGCCCAGTGGTATAACCCTGACGATTGCCGGCGGCGCAACGGTTAACCTAAGTGGGTATTATATTAAATCCACCGGCGGCATCATCGCCAGGGAAGGCTCGGCCACTCTCAATCCTGACCTGCGCTTGATGAACGGCGCCACATTGAAAGGTCAGTATCCAAGCTCCCTGAGCGCGTTTGCTGATGCCAGCAGCAGCGATGAGCTGCAGCTTTACTCCGACGAGACCTGGAACACGGATCTCACTGTTACTGCAAATGTGAAAGTGGCATCCGGCAAGACCTTGTCCATTCCTGCAGGTCGAACGATCTCTTTTAACAGCAGCCGCAAGCTAGAAGTATATGGCCATCTGGACGTTGATGGAACCAGCGGCAGCCGGGTGACCTTCAAGGCGACGACAGGCAGCGGCGCCAACCTTTGGCAGGGCATCTGGTTTTATGGCGCCAATAATGGCAATCTCGATTATCTAATTGTCAAGAACGCGAGCTATGGCTTCAGGCTGAATGCCAACAGCTTTGTGACCAGTGAATATGCCAAATTCGAAACGAATGGTATTGGAATTTACGCCAACAGCGCCGGCGCCGCCTTGTATCATGATGAATTTTCTGGCAACAGTACTGCGGGCATAGCGGTATACTCGACGCCTTTTTCATTAGGTTTCAGCACAGTATCAAACACTGGCGCGGATGGCATCCAGACGCAAAGCGCCAGCCCGGATATCTTTCAGACGGCCATCATCGGCAATGCGATCGGGGTCAAAGCCAGCGGCGGCACGGTTGATCTGGGCACCACCTGCGGTTATCCGGATGGCGGCTACAACAGCATCTATGGCAACTCCGGCTATGAGCTTTGGGTGGCTTCCTCTACCACGCTTTGGGCTTTGTCAGATTGGTGGGGCCAGTCATCGGTTCCCTGGAGCGATATCTATGCGCAAGGGGTGGTGAATGCCTGGTGCCCCTTAAGCAGCCCGCCGCCGGCCAGGCTGGCTGAACTGCCGAATGTGGTAAGTCGCGTGACCAGTGGGCCCGTTACGGCAGCCGCGGAGCCGAGCCCCTCCTCCGATCCGGCCGAAATGGTGCTGACGGCCATTGTGTGGCGTAAAGCTGACCATTACAGCGAATGCGAGGCGCTTCTCAAGAAAACAATTCTTGATCATCCAGATGCTGAAGCCGCGGTGGCTGCCATGTGGGAATTGGCCAAGACCTATTACATAGCTCCGGTTAATAAGATGGATGTGCAGCTTGAAGGGGATTTACCTGATTTCTTGCTCCGCACAAGCCAGAAACATGCTCCGGGCCAGGAGAATGCCAGGGAAACCTTATATCGCACGGCTCTCCGGTTGCTGGCAGGCGCTTATGTGCGATCGAATCAATACGATCACGCCATTGAAATATGCAACCGGATTTGTGCCGAAAGCCCGAATTCAATTTATGAAGAAGAGTCGCTTTATGACCTTTTCACCATTTACCTTGATCTCTTGCATAGCCGGAAATCCGCTCAAGAGGTCTATGGCCGATTAGTCAGCAAGTACCCCGAAAGTCCTTTCAATAGTCATGCTCAGATCTCTCTGGGATTGGTTGAATCACTGCCGATTTCCATTCCGGTACAAAAGATCGGAGCGGCATCAGACGGTGCGGTCATGGCTGGCATCTATCCCAATCCTTTTAACCCGGAGACCAACATCATCTACACCTTGCGGCAAGCAAGCCCGGTGCGGATTGAGATTTATAACCTCCTCGGCCAAAAGGTAATAATTCTGGCGGATCAGCAAATGCCAGCAGGGAACCATACCGTGCGCTGGAATGGCCGGAACAGTCTGAACGAGAAGGTGGCCGCAGGCCTTTACCTATGCCGTATCCAGAGCGGTGCAATGATCAATACACAAAGAATTACTCTATTGCCTTGACGTTTCTCTTACTTCAGGTGGATCCTATGCCACAAGTCATCGAAGGCCAACTCTCGGCGAGCGGCAAAACGTTCGCCATCGTCGTCAGCCGCTTCAACGAGCTGATCTGCAAAAAGCTCCTCGAGGGCGCGCTTGACTGCCTCAAGCGCCACGGCGGCGACCTCGACCAGGTCACCATTGTCTGGGTGCCCGGGGCGTTCGAGATCCCGATCGCGGCCAAGCGCCTCGCCCGCAGCAAGGCGTACGATGCGGTGATCTGCCTCGGCGCCGTCATCCGCGGCGCAACCCCGCACTTTGAATACATCGCCGCCGAGGTCACCAAGGGCATCGCCCAGGCCGGCATGGAGCTGGAGGTGCCGATCAGCTATGGCGTTATCACCCCGGACAACCTCGAGCAGGCCCTCGAGCGCGCCGGCACCAAGGCCGGCAACAAGGGCTGGGATGCCGCGATGAGCGCGATCGAGATGGCCGACCTCTTTGCCCATCTCAAAGGATAAGGCATGAATCAATTCTCCCGCGCTCTGCGCGTTTTGTTAGTTCTGCTGCCCGGTGCCTGGAGCGTCGCACTCGCGGCGGAGTGGGAGTGGCAGACCTTCACCAATGCGACCGACGTCCGCCAGATCCTCGCCGCCGATACGCTCATCTGGGCTGCCACCAACGGCGGCCTGCTCCGCTTCAGCCCCGCCACCGGCCGCTTCACACCCTTTGTGAACACCGACGGCCTGGCTAGCAACGACATCAGGGCGGTCGAACGCGACCGCAGCGGCCGCATCTGGATCGCCGGCGCCAACGGGGTGGTCAATGTCTACACACCCTCTTCACACCACCTCCAGACCATCACCGATTATCAGGGCCAGAGTATCAGCGACCTGACCGCCTATGGCGACTCGATCTTTGTCTCCCTCGCCATCGGGGTCAGCCTCTTTGACATCCGCCGCTGGGAGGTCAAGGAGACCTACAAGATCGGCGAGGTGACGCGCACCCTCCTGGATGGCCGCCGCATCTGGACAGCCTGTCCGGATGGCGTGCGCACCTCCCATCTCGATCTCCCTAATCTGATGGCCCCGAGCGCCTGGACCCTCTATACCATGGCCGACGGCCTGCCCCACAATCAGGCTCTGGCCCTGGCCTCCTTTGGCGGCCAGCTTTTCGTCGGGACCGCCAAGGGGCTGGGCATCTTTGACGGGACTGCCTGGCTCCCCGGCGAGCTCAAGGATAACAGCATCGCCGACCTGGCGGTGTGGAACGGCAAGCTGGCGGTCGATGCCGGATGGGCCATCGTGCAGCGCAACGGCGCCAACTCGTTTACCACCATCGGCAATGCCCTCTCCCGCGCCACCTCGCTCAGCGTGGACGGCAGCGGCCGCCTCTGGGCCGGCGTTGCCGCCGGCGGCCTCGCCTGGTTCGATCCGAGCGGCACCGCCTGGCGGCCCGAGATCCCCGACGGCCCGGCCGATAACAAGTTCACCGCCCTCACCTTCGACCAAAGCGGCAACCTCTGGACCGCCTCCTCCAGCAGCGGTATCTCCCGCTTCGATGGCACCTCCTGGCGGATCTTTAACAAAAGCAACAGCGCGCTGCCCAGCAACGACTTTCGCACCCTCGCTGTCGATGCCCGCAACCGGGTCTGGGCCGGCAGCTGGGGCGGCGGCATCGCCATTTTTACCACCCGCGGCGATAGCATCACCCTCACCACCCTTGGCTCCAAAGACGGCCTGGCGGGGATCTCGGTGAACCCGGACTATGTGGTCATCACCAACCTGATGAACGATACCAAAGGCAACATCTGGCTGCTCAACTATCAGGCCGACAACCTCCAGATCCTCGACGTCGCCGACACGCTCGGCAACTGGCAGTACTTCACCACCCGCGACGGTATCAAGTCCAAACTGACGACCGCCCTCGCCGCCGACCACAACGGCCGCATCTGGGTCGGCACCCAGGACCGCGGTATCAGCGTCCTCGACCATAACGAGACCCCCTTCGATAAGTCCGACGACGACCTCAGCCAGGGCCTGGGCACGGAGGATGGTTTGACCAGCCTTACCATCCGCTCCCTCGCCCGTGACAGCGACGGCGTGATGTGGATCGGCACCCCCGAGGGACTCAATTACTGGTACGAAGGGACGGTCAGCCAGCGCTATCAGGTGATCAATGATGACATCAATGTCATCTCGGTCGATGTCCGCAACAATAAATGGATCGGCACCAGCGGCGGCATGAGCATGTTCGAAGCGGACGGCTACACCTGGCGCCATTTTTCCACCTCGACCAGCGCCCTGGTGAGCGACAATGTCACCTGCTTTGCCTTCAATGAAAGAACCGGGCAGGTCTACATCGGCACCACCAACGGCCTCTCGCGGCTGCAGACGCCCTTCACGCGGCCGGCGGCGAATCTGAGCAACCTCTCGGGGTACCCCAATCCCTTTGTCCTCGGCAACGGCAGCGCACTTTTTTATATCCAGAACCTGGCGGACAAAGCCACGGTTCGTATCTATACCCCGGATGGCCGGCTCGTGCGCCATCTGCCGGCGAGCCAGATCTTCGGCTCGCGCACAACCTGGGATGGCCGCAACGACCGCGGGGAGCTGGTCGCCAGCGGCATCTATCTCTATCTGGTCACCACCGAATCGGGCCTGGCCGGATCCGGCAAGGTGGCGGTGATTCATCCCTGACGAATATCCGGGAATGTTGTTGGGTATAACATTTTTACAAAAATCCGCTTGAAAATGACTCGCCAATTCCGTTAATTAAAGAGAATCTGTACGTTCGTAACCGGGTGGTGAGGTGGAGGCCTGCGCCGCCGTCGCGGACAACCGGCGGAATCCATTCAGAGACCAGACCAAGACCATGCTCACTTTTTTGTTCGCGAAAAACTACCTCCTCATCGACGAGATCAAGGTCGATTTCCAGGCGGGTCTCAACATCATCACCGGCGAGACCGGCGCGGGCAAATCCATCCTGATCGGCGCCCTCGGCGCCCTGCTGGGCGAGCGGCTCGGCAAGGAGGCGATTCGCGCCGGCGCGGACAAGGCGGTCATTGAAGGCGAATTCCTGACCGGCCGGCTGCCGGCGGCTGCCGACCTGTTGCGCGAACATGAGATCGAGGAGCAGGGCGGCACGGTTCTGGTGCGGCGCGAGGTCCACAGCAGCGGCAAGAGCCGCTGTTTCATCAACGATACCCCGGTGCCTCTGGCGGTATTGTCGGAACTGGGTGATCTCCTCGTCGATCTCCACGGCCAGCATGAGCACCAGCTCCTCCTCAAGAGCGCCAATCATGGCCCCTATCTTGATGCCTTCGCCGGGCTGGAGAGCGAGTTGGAGGCCTGCCGCAGCAGCTATCAGGAGCTGACAGCGGCCGTACGAGCGCTGCGCAGCGCCGAAGAACAGGCGGCCGAACTGGCCCGCTCGCGCGATTACAAGGCCTTTCAGCTCCAGGAGATCAGGGCCGTAGCCCCGGCGGCGGGCGAAGAGGAGCAGCTTCTCGCCGACGAGCAGATCCTCAAGAATGCCGAACTGCTTTACGAGCATACCGCCCGCCTCTTCGCCCGGCTCTACGAATCGGAGGGCTCGGCAGCGGAAGTCCTCACCGCAACGGCCGCCGAGCTCGGCCAGCTGGCGGCGATCGATCCCGGCTTCAGCACCATGGAGAATGATGCCCGGAGCGCCCTGATTCTCGTCGAGGAACTGGCCAAAAGCGTCCAGCATTACCATCAGGCGATCTCCTTCGATCCGGAGCGGCTCGAAAAAGTGCGGCAGCGCCTTTCGGCCTTGACCGCCCTGAAGCGCAAACACGGCGGCACCCTCGAAGCGGTGATCGCACTGGGCCAGCAGCTGGAGGGGGAGCTGGCGCTGGTCGATAATCTCGATGCCAGGCTGGCGCAGCTGACCCGTCAGCGCGAGGAGGCCCGCTCCCGGCTTGCGGAGCTCTGTGCTGCCCTGTCGGAGCGGCGTCAGACCGCCGCAACAGTGTTTGCGGCCAAGGTCGCTGCGGCGCTGGCGCAGCTCGGCATGCCGCGGGCGCAGTTCGCGGTCGCCCGCCAGGTCACGCCCGCCACTGCGGAACCCTGGATCCTTCTGGCGGGCGAAAAGGTTCATATCGGGCCGCGCGGCGCCGACCATCTCGAGTTCCTCCTCTCCGCCAATCCGGGCGAAGAAGCCCGGCCGCTGGCCGCCGTCGCCTCCGGCGGGGAGATTTCGCGCGTGATGCTCGCGCTCAAGACCCTCCTGGCCGAAGCCGACCGCATTCCGGTCCTGATCTTTGACGAGATCGATATCGGCATCAGCGGGCGCATCGCCCAGGCGGTCGGCCGCAGCCTCAAGGAGCTGGCCATGAGCCACCAGGTCATTTGCATCACCCATCTGCCGCAGATCGCGAGTATGGCCGATCATCACCTCCTTGTCGAGAAGGGCGGAGACGAGCGCTCGACGCGCACGACCATCCGCCCGCTGACGGCCGAAGAGCGCGTGGCCCAGGTCGCGGCCCTGATCGGCGGTGACGTCGTCACCCAGGCCCATTTGCAGAGCGCCAGCGAGCTCATCGCCGCCGGCGCCGCCGGAGTTTAGCCACCCGCAGGGGCGCGGTGGTCATGATACAAGGGTTGAGGTCGGGATTCGGAGCATCCACAGTTCGCAGCGCGACACAGGGTAAAGAGATCAGGCAGCCGATCTACCTTAACTGACAGGCATCCAAGCAGCGAGGTTCGCATGAAAAGTTATCCCCGTTCCGTCTGGGCGGTCGTACTCGCCCTGGTGATCATTTTCGTCGGTCTTTTCCTGGTCTGCGCCCAGCGCCGGGGCACGGTGGCCGGAGGCGAAGACATGGCCAATAACGACGACCAGTTCCGTCAGGAGCTTCTGCAGCTGCTCGATCTGACTGAAGGCGAGGGCGGCAAGGATTCGACCAGCGACGAGCTGAAGCTCAGCGATGCCGACAGCACCGCGGACACCACCAACCTTGCCCTTTCCGATGATGAGATGCTGGCGTTGCTCGGTGCCGAAAACGAGACCGGCAACGAGGCCGCCGCAGCCAACCGCGAGACAGTGACACCGCAGAAAGAGCCCGCGGCGGGCACCAAAAAACCAGCCCGCAGTGAGCAGCTCGAGACCACGCCGACCACCACGGCGGGTACGATGGGCCTGACGCCCGAGATGTTTACGAAAATGCGCACGGACATCAATCGCCTCGAGTCCGCTCTTGAACAGCGCAGCGCCACGGTCGACAGCCTGCAGAACATCATCACCAACCGCAGCGCGCGCCTCCAGGAACTCGAAGCGCAAAAGAGCAAACGCGCAGCCGTGACGCCGGTGGTGACGGCCAACACCATCAAGAAACCCGCCCGCGCCGCCGCCAGCAGCGGCAGCTCCGTTTTCGATGCGGCCTATGAAAGCGCCCGGGGCAAATTCGAGGCCCACCAGTATCAGGGGGCGATCGATGAATTCTCCCGCCTTCTTGCCGAGTATCCCGACCATACCATGGCGGATAACTGCCAGTACTGGCTCGGAGAGTGCTACTTTGGCATGCGGGAGTATCAGAAGGCCATCGTCGAATTCCAGAAGGTCTTCGCCTATTCCGAAACGGACAAGCACGATGACGCCCAGCTGATGATCGGGCTCTCCTATGTGCGCAGCAACCAGGCGGAGCTGGCCCAGAAGGCCTTTGGCACCTTTCTCGATACCTATGCCGGAAGTGAGTATACTTCGGTTGCAAAACGCTATTACCGTTCCATTTAACGACGAGTCAGTGCGTGAGCCGGTTTGTCCATCTCCATAACCATTCCCATTACAGCCTCCTCGACGGGGCATGCCGCATCGATGATCTCGTCGAACGAGCGGACAAATTCGGCATGCCGGCCATCGCCCTGACCGACCACGGCTGCATGCATGGCGCCATCAGTTTTTACAAGAAATGCGGCAAGCACAAGATCAAGCCGCTGATCGGCTCCGAAGCCTATCTCGCCCCGGGCAGCCGGACGGACAAGCAGCCGGATCCCGGCACCGGCGGCACCGCCTTTCATCTCGTTCTTCTCTGCAAGGACATGACCGGCTACCGCAACCTGATGAAGCTGGTCTCCGCCGGCTATCTCGAAGGATTCTACTACAAGCCCCGCATTGATCGCGCCCTCCTGCGCCAGCACCATGAGGGCCTGATCGCTCTCAGCGCCTGCCTCAAGGGGGAGGTCAGCCAGCGGCTGCTGCGTGAAAACGAGGAGCGCAGCCGCGCCACGGTGGCCGAATACCGCGACATTTTCGGCGAGGATTTCTATCTTGAGGTCCAGAACCACGGCATCCCCGAAGAAGAGACCGCTCGTACCGCTATTTATGCCATGGCCCGGGAGATGAATATCAAGGTGGTCGCCACCAATGATATCCATTATCTCAAGAAGGAACACGCCGAGGCCCACGACATCCTCCTTTGCCTGCAGACCGGCAAGGATTTCGAAGATACCACCCGTATGCGCTACAACACCCGGGAGCTCTATTTCAAGAGCGAGGAGGAGATGGCCGAGGCTTTTCCCGGACATCCGGAGGTGCTGCTCAACACCCTGGAGGTGGCGGACAAGTGCGACTTTCACCTCGATTCCCGGACCTTCCATCTGCCGGTCTTTCAGCTACCGCCGGAGCACGCCGGCGAGAGTCTCGATGACTTTCTCGCCCGCGAGGCCTGGGCGGGCCTGCGCGAGCGCTATGCCACGATCACCCCGGAGCTGGAGAAGCGGCTGAGCTATGAGCTGGACATGATCCGGCAGATGGGCTATGCCGGCTATTTCCTGATCACCGCCGATTTCATCCGTTACGCCCGCAGCCAGCGTATCCCGGTCGGACCCGGCCGCGGCTCGGCCGCCGGCAGCCTCGTGGCCTATGTCCTCAAGATCACCAATCTCGATCCGATCCGCTACGACCTCATCTTCGAGCGCTTCCTCAATCCCGAGCGCATTTCGATGCCGGATATCGACATCGATTTTTGCTACGAGCGCCGCGAGGAGGTGATCCGCTACGTCAAGGAG